>Ga0073934_10003873_pt1 | contig 26267 bp, 24 predicted proteins | sample LarsenN4metaG_FD_76834 | JGI IMG/M metagenome (GOLD analysis project Ga0073934, IMG submission 76834) | Hot spring sediment bacterial and archeal communities from British Columbia, Canada, to study Microbial Dark Matter (Phase II) - Larsen... ... | reverse complement strand
GCCGAGCACGTACGGATCGGCCAGCGGATTGCGCAGCAGCACCTGCATCGCGAGGCCCGCCAGCGCCAGCAGCGCGCCGACACCCGCCGCCGCCGCGACGCGCGGCGCGCGCAGGGTCGCGATGAGCTGCCCGTCCAGCCCGCCCGCGCCCGCGGCGAGCGCCGCCGCGAGCACGAGCGCCACCAGCGCGATCAGCGCGATCGCGAAGCGGCGCAGCGCGGCACCGGCGAGGCCCATCGCGCCCTCGCCTACAGCGTGCCGCTCCAGCGCAGCCCGACGAACGCGCTGCGCGGCGGCTGCCGGTAGCCGACGGCGGTCTCGTAGCGCTCGTCGCCGGCGTTCTCGAGCCGCGCGAACACGCGCCACTCGCGGCCGAGGTCGTGCTGCAAGGTGAGGTCGACCACCGAGTACGCGCCGAGCCGCTGCCCGGCGATCTCGGGGCGCGCTCCGGTGTAGCGCCAGGCGGCGCCGACGCGCGTGCTGCCGAAGCGGCTGTCGATGCCGTGCGTCAGCGCAAGCGACGCGAGCGTGGCGGCGCGCCGCACGCGCCGCTGGCCGGTGGCCTCGTCCAGCGGCTGCTGCGACGTGAGGCTCGCGCGCAGGTCGGTCGCGGCGAAGCGCGCACCCCACGACACTTCGAGCCCGCGATTGCGCGTGCGCGCGAGGTTGCGGAAGCTGTTGGTCGCGAGGTCGTAGTCGAGCTCGTCGCGCACGCGCTGCTCGAACGCCGTGGCGCGCAGCGACTGCGTGTCGCGGCTCCATTGCAGGCCGAGTTCGGCCGATCGCGCGCGCTCGGGCGACAGCGCGGGGTTGCCGAAGAACGGCGCGTGCAGGTAGCCCAGCGGCGGCGCGTTGAACGCGTTGGCGATGCTCGCCACCGCCTTCCAGCCCTCGGCGAACGACCAGCCGAGCGCGAGTCGGCCGGTGGTCTCCTGGCCCGTGCCTTCGATGTCGTCGTGGCGCAGGTTCGCCTGCAGCTCGAGGCCGGCCACCCGACCGCCGGCGCCCAGCAGCAGCGCGTTGACGGAGCGGTGACGATCGACGAGGCTGCCGAAGCCGTCGTCCGACGAGATCGACTGCCGCTCGTGCTCGAGCCCCGCGTCGAGCCGCCAGCCGTCGGACAGCTCGACGCGATGCAGCCAGCTCACGCCGCGCGTGCGCGTCAGCGTGCGCGAGTCGAAACCGAAGGCGCCGGACTCGCGATAGCGCGCGTGGTCGCGCTGCGCGAAGACGGCGAAGGTGCCGCTCCAGCGCGCCGTATAGCGGTTCTCGGCGAAGGCGCGCGCCGCGCCGAGGCGGGTGCGGCTGGTCTGCACGTCGGTCGGCGTGGCGAAGCCGCTGTCGTAGTCGAGCCGGCCGTCGCTCGCGCTCATGCTGAGGCCGAGCCGGTGGCCGTCGGCGATGCGATGCGCGATGGACGCCGACGCGCTGCCGTTGCGATAGCCGTCGTCGTCGGGGTTGACGGCCGGGTTGAGCGCCGGGTCCTGCGCCGAGAAGCCGCGCAGGCGCTGGTGCGCGAGCCCGACGGACAGCGTCGTGTCGCCGAAGGCACCCGAGGCCGCCGCCGCCGCGCGGCCGAAGCCGAGCTCGCCGCCTTCGAGGGTGACGCTGGCGCGCGGGGCTGCGTCGCCGCGTCGCGTGAACACCTGCACCACGCCGCCCACCGCGCCCGAGCCGTACAGCGCCGACACGTTGCCGCGCACGATCTCGACGCGCTCGACCTGGTCGAGCATCAGGTGTTCGAGTCCGAGCGAGCCGGTCGCGTCCTGGCGCGTCATCGGCACGCCGTCGACCAGCAGCAGCACCTGACGCGACGGCGCGCCGCGCACGAACAGGGTGGTCGCGCTGCCGCGGCCGCCGGTGGTCACGAGCTGCACGCCCGACTCGCGTGCCAGCAGCGCTGGCAGGTCGAGCGCCTGCGCTCGTTCGATGTCCTCGCGCGTGAGCACCGTGGTGTGCGGCAGCGCGTCGGCCAGCGGCTGCGGCGCGCGGCTCGCGGTGACAACCACCGCGTCGAGCGACTGCGGTTCGGCGCGCTGCGCGCGCGCCGCGGGAGCCGTCGCCAACGCGACGACGGCGAACGCCGCCGCCGTCGCGCGGCAGGACGGGCGGACCTGGGAGAGAGACTTCATGGTGATGGACGGGTCGAATGCCTGCCCGCGCATCCCCGCGCGGGCCGTGGCGAACATGGTCCGGCGCTCGCGCGCCGGACCTCCCGTTGGCCGGTATCCGGGCTGGCGGATGCGACCGCTGCGACCTTCCCGGCGGGCCGAGGCCCGCCAGTGGCTGTGTGCGCAGCAGCGGGAGCCGGCGATGCGTGGCATCGAAGACCCCGTCCGCTTACCGTTGCGGGGGCAGCGCAGGTTGGCGCGGCACCGGCGGTGCTTGCACGTCCTGCTTCCCGTTTAACTCGCGCCGGCGTGAACACCGGCACGGGCACCAACGCGGACGATGCTATCACCGCGGCGGTGCAGGACCGCGCGCCTACAATCGCGCCGCTGGAGGGCGATGAGCGCACCATGGCGACGATCGACGACCTTGCCGAGCGCGTGGAGCGGCTGCTGCTGCGCCACGACGAGCTCAAGCGCACGAACGCGCTGCTCGAGCAGCAGCTCGCGGCCGTCACGGCCGAGCGCGACAGCCTGAGGTCGCGGCTGGTCACCGCCCGCTCGCGCATCGACGCGCTGCTCGAGCGACTGCCGGCCGACGGGCCCGACGGAAGCGGCGCATGAAGCAGATCGAAGTCACCATCATGGGCCAGAGCTACGTGCTCGGCTGCCCCGACGGCGGCGAGCGGTCGCTGCTCGAAGCCGTGGCCGCGGTCGACAAGGAGATGTGCGCGATCCGCGACGCCGGCAAGGTGAAGGCGCGCGAGCGCATCGCGGTGCTCGCGGCGCTCAACCTCGCGTACGCGCTGGCCGAGCGTCCGCTGCCCGCGCCGCCGAAGAAGCCCGCCGGCGCCAAGGCTGCGTCGGGCGAAGCGGGGCTCGAGGCGCTCGTCGCGCGCATCGACGACGCCTTGCGGGACGACGGCCGGCTGCTCTGAGCGCCCCGAGGGCCGGCCCTGCCGGCCCGCCCCCCGCGGGGTTCAAGTCGAGTGGCGGAGCCACATCGACTTGAGAGTGCGTGCGCCGCGTCGCACGAAGTGCGCGCCGTGCGCGCGCACCCCGGCGCTAGAATGATCGCGTCCGTCGCGTTCGCGGGGGTTCAAGATTTCCTTGAACCGATGCTCATCGAGCTAGGGAGAGGAACATTGCCCGGCTGGTGTGATCGTCTCGCGTCAGACGAACCCGAAGCCTCGCTGCCCTCGCCCACCTGAACTTCCCTGAGGGTTCAGGAATGCGGGCCCCCGGTGCGCGGCGGACACCTTCAGCTCTCCGGCCTGCCGTTCCATGCCCGCTGCCCAGTACTGGCTCATGAAGAGCGAGCCCGACGAGGTCTCGATCGACGACCTCGCGCGAGCGCCGAAGAAGACCGTGCCGTGGTTCGGCGTGCGCAACTACCAGGCGCGCAACTTCATGCGCGACGCGATGCGCGTGGGCGACGGCGTGCTGTTCTATCACTCGTCGTGCGCCGAGCCGGGCATCGCCGGCCTCGCCGAGGTGGCGAGCACCGCCTACCCCGACGCGACGCAGTTCGACCCGAAGAGCGACTACTACGACCCGAAGTCCACACGCGAGAACCCGCGCTGGATGAACGTCGACGTGAAGCTCGTGCGCAAGACGAGGCTGCTGTCGATCAAGGAGATGCGCGCGCGCCCCGAACTGGCGACGATGCGCGTGCTGCAGGCGGGCAACCGGCTGTCGATCACGCCGGTCACGCCGGCGGAATGGAAGGCGGTGCTCGCGCTGCTCGACGCCAAGTGAGCGGCGTCGATCCGCTGCTGATCGCCGAGCTGCTGCTGCTCGGCACCTTCACCGGCTTTCTCGCCGGCCTGCTGGGCATCGGCGGCGGCATGCTGATGGTGCCGTTCATGACCTTCCTGCTCTCGCAGCGCGGCGTCGACGCTTCGCTCTCGGTGAAGATGGCGATCGCCACGTCGATGGCGACGATCCTGTTCACGTCGCTGTCCAGCGTGCGCGCGCACCACCGGCGCGGCGCGGTGCGCTGGGACCTGGTGCGCGGCCTCGCGCCGGGCATCGTGATCGGCGGCCTGGCCGCGGGCGCGGGCGCCTTCGCGCTGCTCAAGGGCCAGTGGCTCGCGCTCGTGTTCGCGCTGTTCGTCGGCTTCTCGGCGACGCAGATGCTGCTCGACCGCAAGCCCAGGCCGTCGCGGCAGATGCCCGGGCCGGCCGGACAGGCGGCGGCCGGCGGCGGCATCGGCTTCCTGTCGGGGCTGGTCGGCGCGGGCGGCGGCTTCGTCTCGGTGCCGTTCATGACGTGGTGCAACGTGCCGATCCACAACGCGGTGGCCACGAGTGCCGCGCTCGGCTTTCCGATCGCGCTGGCCGCGACGGCGGGCTACGTGATCGGCGGCTGGTCGCTGCCGCCGGCGCTGCCGGGCGCCTTCGGCTTCCTGTACCTGCCCGCGCTCGTGCTGATCGCCATGGCGAGCGTGCTGATGGCGCCGGTGGGCGCGCGCGCCGCGCACGCCATGAACGTGCGGCAGCTCAAGCGCGTGTTCGCGCTGCTGCTGTACGCGCTGGCCGCGTACATGCTGTGGAAGGCGCTGCGCGGCTGAACGCCGCGCGCGGGCCGGCTCAGGACGACTCGAACCTGATGCTCGCCAGCGCCACGCAGTTGCCGCCGCGCTGACGCGCCTGCGCCAGCGCGCCCTCGCAGGCCTGCAGCAGCGCTTCTTGCGTGCTGGCCGTGTGCGGGAAGCTCGCCACGCCCATCGACACCGTGAACGTGAGCTCGGTCGACTCCAGCAGCACGATCTGCGTGGCGCACTGGCGGCGCAGCTGCTCCATGCGCGAGTGCGCCGTCGCGAGCCCCACGCCCGACAGCAGCACCGCGAAGCGCTCGCCGTCGAGCCGGCACGAGGCGTCCATCGCGCGCGTGTTGTGGCGCAGCAGCCGGCCGAGCGCCTCGACGATGCGCCGCCGCGCGGCGTCGCCGAGCGCGGCCACCGTCTCGTTCGGCGGGTCGAGCTCGATGCCGACCATCGAGAACTCGCGGTGCTCGCGCAAGGACAGGTCGACCTCGCGGCGCAGCTGGTCGTCGAAATGCGCCTTCGACGCGAGGCCGGTCACCGGGTCGCGCAGCGCGCCGTCGTGCATGTCGCGGCGCAGCTGGTCGTTCAGCTTCTGCAACTGCTCGAGCTGCGCCAGCGCGGTCTGCAGCTGCGCCTCGCGCCGGCGCGCGGCGGTCTGGTCGAGCCACACGGTCAGCAGGTGGGTCGGCGGTCCGGGGTCGCCGCCCAGCGGCATGCGCAGCAGCCGCCACTCGCGCGCCGCGCCGCCGCCCGCGTCGAGCTTCAGGTCGCCGCTGCTCGGGCCGCCGCGCGCCAGCGCCGCCACTTCGGCGTTGCGCACGCTGGCCCATTGCGTGGGCGCCCACAGCTCGGCGTCGGTGTGGTCGATGATGTCGGCCTCGATGCGCCCGAGCATGCGGGCGTAGGCGGCGTTGACGCGCACGTGCGTGCCGCCGGCCAGCTCCTTGATCGACACCGGGATGTCGCCGGCCTCCAGCAGCTCGATCAGCGCCGAGCCCAGGGCCGCGCCGGGCAACGCCGCAGCACCCGCGGCCGGACGGGTGGAATCGATCATCGCGGCAAGCCCGGTACGTCGCGCGCCATGGCCTATTGTTGGCGCTGCCCGCACCAATCTCAAGCAGCGCTGCCCGACCCCCCTGAATCGAAGGGTGCCGCGCGATCGCGGCACACTACGGGCCCCGCCGCAGCCCTCTCACGGAGCCATCGCCATGCCCGCCACGAGCCCGCTTCGCATCGCCGTCATTCCGGGCGACGGCATCGGCAAGGAAGTCATGCCCGAAGGCCTGCGGGTACTCGACGCGGCCGCGCGCCGCACCGGGCTCGCACTCGAGTACCGCCACATCGAGTGGGCGAGCTGCGACTGGTACGCCAGGACCGGCCAGATGATGCCGGACGACTGGAAGCAGCAGCTCGCCGGCGTGGACGCGATCTACTTCGGCGCCGTCGGCTGGCCCGCGACCGTGCCCGACCACGTGTCGCTGTGGGGATCGCTGCTGAAGTTCCGCCGCGAGTTCGACCAGTACATCAACCTGCGCCCGGTGCGGCTGTTCGACGGCGTGCCCTGCCCGCTGGCCGGCCGCAGGCCCGGCGACATCGACATGCTCATCGTGCGCGAGAACACCGAGGGCGAGTACACCGCGCTCGGCGGGCGGCTGTTCGAAGGCACCGAGCGCGAGGTCGTGATCCAGGAGTCGGTGTTCACGCGGCGCGGCGCCGATCGCGTGCTGAAGTTCGCCTTCGACCGCGCGCGCGAGCGGCCGCGCCGGCAGGTCACCGTGGCCACCAAGAGCAACGGCATCGCGATCAGCATGCCGTGGTGGGACGAGCGCGCCGCCGCCGTCGCCGCCGGCTACCCCGACGTGCGCTGGGACAAGCAGCACATCGACATCCTGGCGGCGCGCTTCGTGATGCAGCCGCAGCGCTTCGACGTGGTGGTCGCGACCAATCTGTTCGGCGACATCCTGTCCGACCTGGGGCCGGCGTGCACCGGCACGATCGGCCTCGCGCCGTCGGCCAACCTCAACCCGGAGCGCACGTTCCCGTCGTTGTTCGAGCCGGTGCACGGATCGGCGCCGGACATCTACGGCCGCCACATCGCCAACCCGGTGGCGATGATCTGGTCGGGCGCGATGATGCTGCAGTTCCTGGCCGGCGATGCCGGGCAGCGCGCGCACGACCTGATCCTGCGCGCCGTCGAGCAGGTGCTGCTCGAGGGTCCGCACACGCCCGACCTCGGCGGCCGGGCGTCGACCCGCGAGATGGGCGAGGCGATCGCCGAGCGCGTAGCGCGCGGCTGAGTCTGCCGCCCCATCGTCCGGCACGGCGCCCGGCACGCATCTTGCGCCTCGGCGGTGTGTCGCCCGCCACCGAAACTCCGCCTGCCGAACCGCCCGCAGCACCGCTGCGCGTGCTGCTCATCGACGACGGCGCCCATCGCGTCAGCCTCATCCGCGACGAGCTCACGCGCCAGGGCCACGTGGTCGTCGGCGTGGTCGACTCCGCGCTGCTGATCCACGACTGCGTGCAGCGGCTCGCGCCCGACGTGGTGATCGTCGACAGCGAGTCGCCCTCGCGCGACACGCTCGAGCACCTCGCCACCGTCTCGGCCGAGCATCCGCGCCCGGTGGTCGTGTTCAGCGAGGACGCGAGCCACGAGCCGATGCAGCAGGCGCTGCGCGCCGGCGTCAGCGCCTACGTGATCGCCGGGCTGCAGCCGCAGCGGCTGGTGCCGGTGCTGCAGGTCGCCATCGCGCGCTTCGAGCAGGACCGCGCGCTGCGCGACCAGCTCGGCGAGGCGCAGGCGCAGCTCGGCGAACGCAAGCGCATCGAGCGCGCCAAGGGCATCCTGATGCAGGCCTCCGGGCTCAGCGAAGACGCCGCGTGGCGCCAGCTGCGCAAGCTCGCGATGGATCGCGGCCAGCGCATCGCCGACGTCGCCGAGCGCGTGATCGAGGCGCACGAGCTGCTGCGCCCGCCCTCCTGACCCGACCGCGCACCGCGCCGTGCTGCGGCGCACCACGCGGAAGCAGGCCTGGCCGCCGATGGTGCCTCGGCACCCGTCGAAGCGGCCGGGATCGCTGGCACGCGGCCTGCTATCGGTGACTGCAAGGGTCCGCACAACGGCGTGCGGGCCCGAGACGAATCGGGCAACGGCGTCCGACTCGCGGCCTCCGGCGCCACGCCGGCCGGCCGCGGTCGAGACGCCGTTTCGCCTTTCTGCAGCCGCAGCACGGGAGCGATGCATGTCGACGCGCGAGGGTTTGATGAGCGAGGAACGCAGACAGTTGATCAAGGGCTCGGCGGCGCTGGCCGTGACCGCGGGCCTGGGCCGCGGCGCGTGGGCAGCCGGCTCCGATGCGCCCGAGAAGAAGGAGGTGCGCATCGGCTTCATCCCGCTCACCGACTGCGCGTCGGTGGTGATGGCCTCGGTGCTGAAGTTCGACGAGAAGTACGGCATCAGGATCATCCCCACGAAGGAAGCATCGTGGGCCGGCGTGCGCGACAAGCTGGTCAGCGGCGAGCTCGACATGGCGCACGTGCTGTGGGGTCTCGTGTACGGCGTCCACATGGGCGTCGGCGGCCCGAAGAAGGACATGGCCGTGCTGATGAACCTGAACCACAACGGCCAGGCCATCACCTTGTCGAGGAAGCTCGCCGACAAGGGCGCGGTCGACGGCGCCAGCCTCTCGAAGCTGATGGCCGCGGACAAGCGCGAGTACACCTTCGCGCAGACCTTCCCCACCGGCACGCACGCCATGTGGCTGTACTACTGGCTGGCCGCGCACGGCATCAACCCGATGAAGGACGCCAAGGTCATCACGGTGCCGCCGCCGCAGATGGTGGCCAACATGCGCGTGGGCAACATGGACGGCTACTGCGTGGGCGAGCCGTGGAACCACCGCGCCATCCTCGACGGCATCGGCATCACCGCCACCACGACGCAGGACATCTGGCGCGACCACCCCGAGAAGGCGCTGGGCACGACGGCCGAGTTCGTGCGCAAACATCCGAACACCGCGCGCGCCGTGGTGATGGCGGTGCTCGAGGCCAGCCGCTGGATCGACGCCGGCCTGCAGAACAAGAGCAAGATGGCCGAGACGATCGCCGAGAAGGCCTACGTCAACACCAGCGTCGACGCGATCAACCAGCGCATCCTCGGCCGCTACCAGGACGGCCTCGGCAGGACCTGGGACGACCCGCACCACATGAAGTTCTTCGCCGACGGCGCGGTGAACTATCCGTACCTCAGCGACGGCATGTGGTTCCTCACGCAGCACAAGCGCTGGGGCCTGCTGAAGGACCATCCCGACTACCTGAAGGTCGCGCGCGAGGTCAACCAGACCGAGCTGTACAAGCAGGCGGCGGCGCAGCTGAAGGTGAACGTGCCCAGGAGCGACATGCGTGCGAGCAAGCTGGTCGACGGCGTGGTGTGGGACGGCAAGGACCCCGCCCGCTACGCCGACGGCTTCAAGGTCCGCGCCGTCGCGGCCGGCTGAGGGAGCCCACGATGGTCAGTGCCGTGTTCCACGCGCCGCTGGAGGCGACGCGACAGTCGGCCGAGGAGAAGCAGGCCCTTCGACAGGCTCAGGGCGAACGCAGTGATGCCATGCGGGGCGAACCGGATCGCGACCAGCGCGAACCGGTCTCGCCCGCGCGCGACCCCGGAGCCGACTCCGTTCGGGCTGAGCCGGTCGAAGCCCCAGCCACAGCCCCCGCCCCGACCCCGCACCGAACGCGCCGCAACCCGATCGACTGGCGCGAGTTCTGGCTGCACGTGCTGCCGCCGCTCGCCGGGGTGGAGCTGCTGATCGGCGTGTGGGCGCTGTCCACGCAGAAAGGCGGCGCGTTCCCGACGCCGGCCGCGACCTTCGACGCCGCGTGGAAGCTGTTCGCCGACCCGTTCTACCGCAACGGGCCCAACGACCAGGGCATCGGCTGGAACGTGCTCAATTCGCTCGAGCGCGTCGGCCTCGGCTTCGGGCTCGCGGCGCTGGTGGGCATTCCGCTCGGCTTCCTGATCGGGCGGTTCGCGGTGCTCGACCGCATGGCCTCGCCGATCGTCAGCCTGCTCAAGCCGGTGTCGCCGCTGGCCTGGCTGCCGATCGGGCTGCTGGTGTTCAAGAGCGCCAACCCGGCGGCGATCTGGACCATCTTCATCTGCTCGATCTGGCCGATGGTCATCAACACCGCGGTGGGCGTGCAGCGCGTGCCGCAGGACTACCTCAACGTCGCGCGCGTGCTCAACCTGAGCGAGTGGCGCGTCGCCACCCGCATCCTGCTGCCGGCCGTGATGCCCTACCTGCTGACCGGCGTGCGCCTGTCGGTGGGCACGGCATGGCTGGTGATCGTGGCGGCCGAGATGCTCACCGGCGGGGTCGGCATCGGCTTCTGGGTGTGGGACGAGTGGAACAACCTCAACGTCGCGCACATCATCGTCGCGATCTTCGTCATCGGCTTCGTCGGCCTGCTGCTCGAGTGGGCGCTGATGGCGCTGGCGCGGCGCTTCGAGTACGCGTGAGCGGCCCCATGACCCGGCACGACCGAAGGAGTCCTCCGCGATGAAACCCATGCTGCAGATCAGCGACGTCGGCATGACCTTCCCGACGAAGCGCGGCCCGTTCGTCGCGCTGCGCGACGTGTCGCTCGACGTGTCGCGCGGCGAGTTCGTCTCGCTCATCGGGCACTCGGGATGCGGCAAGTCGACCCTGCTCAACCTCGTGGCCGGCCTCACCGTGCCCACGGCCGGGCTGCTGCTGCTCGACGGCCGCGAGCTCCGTGGCCCGGGCCCCGACCGCGGGGTCGTGTTCCAGAACCACTCGCTGCTGCCGTGGTTGAGCTGCACGGGCAACGTGCTGCTGGCGGTCGAGCGGGTGTTCGGCGAGCGCGAGTCGCGTGCCCAGCTGCGCGATCGCGCGCTCGCGGCGCTCGAGCTCGTGGGCCTGACGCACGCGAAGGACAAGCTGCCCGGCGAGATCTCCGGCGGCATGAAACAGCGCGTGGGCATCGCGCGCGCGCTGGCCATGCAGCCCAAGATGCTGCTGATGGACGAGCCCTTCGGCGCGCTCGACGCGCTGACGCGCGCGCGCCTGCAGGACGAGCTGATGAAGATCGTCGCGGCCACCGGCTCGACGGTGATGATGGTCACGCACGACGTCGACGAGGCGGTGCTGCTGTCCGACCGCATCGTGATGCTCACCAACGGGCCGGCCGCCACCATCGGCGAGGTGCGGGCGGTGCCGCTGCCGCCGCTGCGCGAGGCGCCGCGCAACCGGCTCGAGATGGCGCACGACGCCGGCTACCTCGCCACGCGCGAGCGCGTGCTGGAGTTCCTGTACCGCAAGCAGGCGCACGTGGAAGCGCACACGGCCTGAACGCGGCGGAGACCACGCGATGAAGAACGACTTCCCCTCCTCCCCACGCCGGCGGCTCGTCGTCGTCGGCAACGGCATGGCCGGCGTGCGTGCGGTCGAGGAACTGCTGAAGCTCGCGCCCGGGCTGTACGACATCACGATCTTCGGCGCCGAGCCGCACCCCAACTACAACCGCATCCTGCTGAGCCCGGTGCTCGCGGGCGAGCAGACGCTCGACGAGATCGTGCTCAACCCGTGGTCGTGGTACGCCGAGCACGGCATCACCTTGCACGCCGGCGTGAAGGTCACCGACGTCGACCGCTCGCGGCGGCTCGTGCGCGGCGCGTCGGCCGACGGCCGGATCGTCGAGGCGCCGTACGACCGGCTGCTGCTGGCCACGGGCTCCAACCCCTTCATCCCGCCGGTCCCGGGGCACGACCTGCCCGGCGTCGTGGCCTACCGCGACATCGCCGACACGCAGGCGATGATCGACGCGGCCGCGTCGTACCGGCACGCGGTGGTGATCGGCGGCGGCCTGCTCGGCCTGGAAGCGGCCAACGGGCTCGCGCGACGCGGCATGCAGGTGACCGTGGTGCACCTGATGCCGTGGCTGATGGAGCGGCAGCTCGACGAGACCGCGGGCCGGCTGCTGCAGCGCTCGCTCGAGCAGCGCGGCCTCGCCTTCGAGATGGCGGTGCAGACCGAGGCCCTGATCGCGGGCGACGGCGGGCGCGTGCAGGCGGTGCGGCTGCAAGGCGGCCGCGAGCTGCCGGCCGAGCTGGTGGTGATGGCCGCGGGCATCCGCCCCAACACGGCGCTCGCGCTGAAGATGGGGCTGCACTGCTGGAACGAGGGCCGCGGCGGCATCGTGGTCACCGACACGATGCAGACCGTCACCGACCCGCGCATCTACGCCGTCGGCGAGTGCGCCGCGCACCGCGGCATCGCCTACGGCCTGGTGGCGCCGCTGTTCGAGCAGGGCAAGGTGTGCGCGACCCACCTGGCCGAGTTCGGCATCGGCCGCTACACCGGCAGCCAGACGAGCACCAAGCTCAAGGTCACCGGCATCGACCTGTTCAGCGCCGGCGACTTCAAGGGCGGCGAGGACACCGAGGAGATCGTGCTGTCCGACGCGACCGGCGGCGTGTACAAGAAGCTCGTACTGAAGAACGACCGGCTCGTCGGCGCGTGCCTGTACGGCGACACCGTCGACGGCGCGTGGTACTTCAAGCTGATGCGCGAAGGCCGGCCGGTCGCCGACATCCGCGACCGGCTGATGTTCGGCGAGAGCAACATTGGCGACACCGGCCACGAAGGCAACACGCGCGCCGCCGCGATGGCCGACGGCGACGAGGTCTGCGGCTGCAACGGCGTCACCAAGGGCGCGATCTGCAAGGCCATCAAGGACAAGGGCCTGTTCACGCTGGACGAGGTGCGCCGCCACACCAAGGCGAGCGCCTCCTGCGGCTCGTGCACCGGGCTCGTGGAGCAGCTGCTGATGTTCACGGCCGGCGGCGACTACTCGAAGCCGCCGACGAAGAAGGCGATCTGCGGCTGCACCGAGGCGAGCCACCAGGAGGTGCGCGACGCGATCCGCGCCGAGCACCTGCTGAGCATCGACGCGGTGTACGCGCGCCTCGGATGGCGCACGCCGGACGGCTGCGCGAGCTGCCGGCCGGCGGTGAACTACTACCTGCTGAGCACCTGGCCGAAGGAAGCGCAGGACGACCCGCAGTCGCGCTTCATCAACGAGCGCAGCCACGCCAACATCCAGAAGGACGGCACGTACTCGGTGGTGCCGCGCATGTGGGGCGGCGAGACCACGGCCGACGAACTGCGCCGCATCGCCGACGTGGTGGACAAGTACCGCATCCCCACGGTCAAGGTCACCGGCGGGCAGCGCATCGACCTGCTCGGCGTGAAGAAGGAAGACCTCGTGCACGTCTGGCGCGACATCGGCATGCCCAGCGGCCACGCCTACGCCAAGGCGCTGCGCACGGTGAAGACCTGCGTCGGCAGCGAGTGGTGCCGCTTCGGCACGCAGGACAGCACGCGCATGGGCAAGGACCTCGAGCGCGCGCTGTGGCGCATGTACGCGCCGCACAAGGTCAAGCTCGCGGTGAGCGGCTGCCCGCGCAACTGCGCCGAGGCGGGCATCAAGGACGTCGGCGTGATCGGCGTCGACTCCGGCTGGGAGATCTACGTCGCCGGCAACGGCGGCATCAAGACCGAGGTCGCGCAGTTCCTGGTCAAGGTGAAGACGCCGGCCGAGGTGCTCGAGTACAGCGGCGCCTTCCTCCAGCTCTACCGCGAGGAAGGCTGGTACCTCGAGCGCACCGTGCACTACGTGGGCCGCGTCGGACTCGACCACGTGAAGCGGCGCATCGTCGACGACGCCGCCGGCCGCAAGGCGCTGTGGGAGCGGCTGCAGTTCGCGCTCGACGGCGAGCCCGATCCGTGGTTCGAAGCCGAGCGCGCGCGCGTCGACCTGCGCCAGTTCACGCCCGTGGGAGCGCTGTGATGAGCCGCTGGATCCGCGTGTGCCGGCTCGACGACATCCCGCGCCGCGGCGCGCGGCGCGTGCTGCGCGGCGACGACGTGCCGATCGCCGTGTTCCGCACCGCCGACGACCGCGTGTTCGCGCTGCTCGACCGCTGCCCGCACAAGGGAGGCCCGCTGTCGCAGGGCATCGTGTTCGGCGAATCCGTCGCCTGCCCGTTGCACAACTGGACCATCGGCCTGGCCGACGGCTGCGCGAAGTCGCCCGACGAAGGGTGCACGCAGCGCTTCGGATGCAAGGTCGACGCGGGCGAGGTGCTGCTGGAACTGCGAGGGGAAGCGGACCCTGCGACGGAAGGAGCTTTCGACTTCACGACTGGAGGTGCAAGGGAGAACGGTCGCTCGCCGCAACCCGGCCCTTCGACAGGCTCAGGGCGAACGGGGGATGGGTCTTCCGCTCCCCCGCTCCCGTCCCCTCCCGCCGCCGTTCGGGCTGAGCCTGTCGAAGCCCCGCACGCCAGCCGAACCGCCCCGCCCACGCGCAGCGGGCGCGCCGACGCCTGAGCCCGCGCCGCTCCAGACCACGCAGGCATGTCGTCCGTGCGCGAGACCCGATCCACCTGCCCGTACTGCGGCGTGGGCTGCGGTGTCGTCATCGAGTCCGACGGCGCGCGCATCACCGGCGTGCGCGGCGACCCCGACCATCCCGCCAACTTCGGCCGCTTGTGCACCAAGGGCCGCACCTTGCACCTCACCGCGGCCGAGCACGTCACGCGCAGCGCGCGGCTGCTGCAGCCGATGCGGCGTGCCGCGCGCGGCGGCGAGTGGCGCGCGCTGAGCTGGGGGGCGGCCCTCGACGAAGCCGCCGCGCGCATCGCCGGCACCGTGCGCACGCACGGCCCGGGCGCGGTCGGCGTGTACGTCTCGGGCCAGCTGCTGACCGAGGACTACCACGTCTTCAACAAGCTCGCGCGCGCCGCGATCGGCACGCCGCACATCGACACGAACTCACGCCTGTGCATGTCGAGCGCGGTCGCGGGCTACAAGGCGACGCTCGGCGCGGACGCGCCGCCGGCCTGCTACGACGACCTCGCGCTCGCCGACACGGTGTTCGTCGCCGGCAGCAACATGGCGTGGGCGCACCCGGTGCTGTTCCGCCGGCTCGAGGACGCGCGGCGCGCGCGGCCGCACGTGAAGCTGGTGGTCGTCGACCCGCGCCGCACCGAGACGGCGGCGTCGGCCGACCTGCACCTGATGCTCGCGCCGGGCAGCGACGTCGCCCTGTTCCACGGGATGCTGCACGTGCTGCTGTGGGAAGGGCTGACCGATGCGGCGTGGATCGCCGCGCACACCACCGGCTTCGACGCGCTGCGCGATCGGGTGCGCGAGTTCACGCCGGCGCAGACGGCGCGGCTGACCGGTCTGCGCGAGGCCGACATCGTGCAGGCGGCGCGCTGGTTCGGCCAGCACGAGCGGCCCGGCGGCGCCACCTTGTCGCTGTACTGCCAGGGCCTGAACCAGAGCACGAGCGGCAGCGCGAAGAACGCCGCGCTCGTCAATCTTCACCTCGCCACCGGCCAGATCGGCCGGCCGGGCGCGGGCCCGTTCTCGCTGACCGGCCAGCCCAACGCGATGGGCGGCCGCGAGGCCGGGGGGCTGGCCAACGTGCTACCGGGCCACCGCGACCCCGCCGATCCGTCGCACCGCGCCGAGGTCGAGCGCCTGTGGGGCCTCGAGCGGCTCGGCCGCCGGCTGCCGTCGACGCCGGGCAAGACGGCCGTCGAGATGTTCCAGGCCGCCGCCGACGGCGAGATCCGCGTGCTGTGGATCTGCTGCACGAACCCCGCGCAGTCGCTGCCCGATCAGTCCACGGTGCGCCGGGCCCTGCAGCGCGCCGAGTTCGTCATCGTGCAGGAGGCTTTCGCGCACACCGCGACGGCAGGCTTCGCCGACCTGCTGCTGCCGGCCACCACGTGGGGCGAGAAGGACGGCACCGTCACCAACAGCGAACGCCGCATCAGCCGGGTGCGCGCGGCCGTGCCTGCGCCCGGCGAGGCGCGCGACGACTGGCGCATCGCCGCCGACGTCGCGCGGCGCATCGAGGCGCTGCTGTACCCCGGCGCACCGTCGCTGTTCGACTTCGACGGCCCCGAGGCGGTGTGGCACGAGCACCGCGAGGCCACGCGGGGCCGCGACCTCGACATCACGGGCCTCGACTACGCGCGGCTCGACGCCTCGGGCCCGCAGCAGTGGCCGATGCCCGAAGGCGCCGCGGCCGGCCGCGCGCGCCTGTACGAGGACGGCCGCTTCGCCACCGCCGACGGCCGCGCGCGCTTCGCCGACGTGCCGTACGTGGCGCTCGCCGAGCCGCGCGACGCGCGCTATCCGTTCTCGCTCACGACCGGCCGGCTGCGCGACCAGTGGCACGGCATGAGCCGCAGCGGCACCGTCGGCCGCCTGTTCGGCCACGAGGCCGAGCCGTCGATCGAGCTGCACCCGCACGACCTGCAGCGCCTCGGCCTGGCCGACGGCGACCTCGTGCACGTGACCTCGCGCCGCGGCTCGGTGGTGCTGCCGGCGCGCGCGAGCGCGCAGCTCGCGCCGGCGCAGGCCTTCGTCGCGATGCACTGGGGCGGCGAATTCGTCTCGGGCAGCAGCTCGGTGGGCGAGCCGCTGGCCGGCGTGAACCAGCTCACCGTGCCCGCGTTCTGCCCGGTGTCGAAGCAGCCCGAGCTCAAGCACGCGGCGGTGAAGGTGCTCAAGGCCGAGCTGCCGTGGCGCCTGCTCGTGCTGGGCTGGCACGACGAGCCGATCGCCCTGCGCGAACGGCTGCGCCCGCTGATGCGCCACTTCCCGTTCGCGTGCTGCGTGCCCTTCGGCCGCGAGCGCGACGGCGTGCTGTTCCGCGCGGCCGGCCACGAGCCGGCGCCGGACGAGCTGCTCGCGCAGCTCGAGTCGGCCTTCGCGCTCGACGGAGCGTCGGCCGACCTGCTGCGCTACGCCGATCGGCGACGCGGCCAGCGCCGCAGTCTGCGCCTGCGGCGTGACGGAGCGCGCGCCACCGTCGAGGCGCTGCTGCTGGCCGGCGACACGCGCGCGCAGTCGTGGCTGGTGCCGCTGCTGCAGGAGTCGCGCCCGGCCGAGGCCTACGGCCGCTTCCTGCTGATGCCGTCGGCGACGCCGCCGCCCGGCGTCGCGGCACGCGGGCGCCAGGTCTGCAACTGCTTCGACGTGGCCGAGCCGGAGATCGTCGCGGCGCTCGCCTCGACACACGGCACGCCCGAGCAGCGCGTGGCGCAGGTGCAGGCCGCGCTCGGTTGCGGCACGCAGTGCGGCTCGTGCGTGCCGGAGCTGCGGCGACTCGCGACGCCGCGCGCGGTCGCGGCCTGAGCGGGCCGGCGCAGCGACGCACGGGCCCGGAACTTGCGAAACTCCGGCCGGGGCTTCGAGGGCCAGCGATGAGCATCAAGGCGTACCTGAAGGAGATCGGCCGCGGCAAGGAAGGCGCCCGCTCGCTCGACCGCGAGCAGGCCTTCGACCTGATGTCGCAGGTGCTCGACGGACGCGCGAGCGACCTGGAGATCGGGGCCTTCGCGATCGGCATGCGCGTCAAGGGCGAGACGGCCGACGAACTGGCCGGCTTCCTCGACGCCGTGCACGAGCGCTGCCTGCCGCTGCCGGCGCCGCCGGGCACCGTGATGCTGGCGTCGTACAACGGCGCGCGCCGGCTGCCCAACCTCACCGCGCTGCTCGCGCAGCTGCTGGCGCAAGAAGGCGTGCCGGTGCTGGTGCACGGGCCGGTGCACGACCCCGGCCGCGTGACCACCGCCGAGGTGTTGCGCGATCTCGGCCTGCCGTTCGCGCGCGACGCCGCCGACGCCGCCGCGGCCTGGCGCCGTCGCGAGCCGGTGTTCATGCCGACCGAGGTGCTGTGCGCGCCGCTGGCGCGCCTGCTCGACGTGCGCCGCGTGATCGGGCTGCGCAACCCGGGCCACACCGTCGCGAAGCTGCTGGCGCCCGCGCCGCACGCCTGGCGCGTGATGAACCACACGCACCCCGAGTACGGCGTGCTGCTGCGGCAGTTCATCGCGGCCGTGCGCGCCGATGCGCTGCTGCTGCGCGGCACCGAAGGCGAACCGGTCGCCGACGCCCGGCGCACGCCGCGGATGGACGTCTTCGTGGACGGCGCCGAACGGCCCGGGCTCGGGGTGCCGGCGCACGACGGCGTGGTGACCGAACTGCCGCTGCTGCCGCGCGAGTGCGACGCCGCCACCACGGCGCTGTACATCCAGGCGGTGACCGGCGGCGAGAAGCCGGTGCCGCGACCGATCGGGCTGCAGGTGCAGGCGCTGCTGGCGGCCCTGCGCACGCAAGGCGCGCCGTCCGCGACGGCGGCCGCGGCGCCGCGGGGAGCCTCCGCATGACGGCGCGCGGCCGCGTGTGGCTCGTCGGCGCCGGCCCCGGCGACCCCGAGCTGCTGACCGTCAAGGCGCTGCGCGTCATCCGCTCGGCCACCGTGATCCTGGTCGACGATCTGGTCGGCGACGACGTGCTGGACTTCGCGTTGCGCGGACGCGGGCGCCGGCCGCGCATCGTGCGCGTGGGCAAGCGCGGCGGCTGCCGCAGCACCCCGCAGGAGTTCATCGAGCGCCTGATGCTCGCCGAGGCGCTCGCCGGCGAGCGCGTGGTGCGGCTCAAGGGCGGCGACCCGTTCGTGTTCGGCCGCGGCGGCGAGGAAGCGGAGCACCTGCGCGCGCACGGCATCGACGTCGAGGTGGTCCACGGCATCACCGCGGCGCTGGCCGCCGCCGGCGCGCTGGGTGCGCCGCTGACCCACCGCGACCACGCGCACGGCGTGATGCTGCTCACCGGCCACCCGCGCCACGGCGCGCCGCCGACCGACTGGGCCGCGATCGGCACGGCCGCGGCGCAGGGACTGACGCTCGTGATCTACATGGGCGTGGCCGAGTGGCCGACCCTCGAGGCCGGGCTGCGGCAGGCGTTGCCCGCCGACACCCCGGCCGCCGCCGTGCAGCACGCCAGCCTCGCGCAGCAGCGGCGGGTCGCGGCCACGCTCGGCAGCCTCGGCGGCGCGATGGCGCGAGCGGGCATCGCGAGCCCGGCGATCATCGTGGTCGGCGACGTGCTCGCCGGCATGACGGCCCTCGACCAGGAGGCCGGTGCGACCGTCGGCGTCGACACCCGCGACGCGCCCGTCCGTCGCCGCGACGCGCACGCGGCTGCGGCATAGCGCACGCGCCTTGCCGCGGCGCGAGCCCGGAGCGGCGGACACCCGCGCGGCGCTGCGGCGGCTCACGATAATCGCGCGCACTTCCACGGCCCCGCGAACGCCATGCGCCTGCTCGACAAGCTCAACCGCCTGACCGAATCGCACGGCACGCTGCGGCCCGGCCACGGCCTGGTCTCGGGCGCGATCGCGCTGTCGCTGGCCATCCTGTGCTTCCTCGGCGTGCTGGCGTTCCACTTCCCCGAGTACCTCACCACGCCCGAGCTGCGCAAGAGCTACGACGTCGACACCTTGCGCGTGGTGATGTACTGGGCAATGGTCGTCGCCGGCGGCATGGCGCTGTTCAACATCGCCTTCGGCCGCGCGCGCTGGCTGTCGGCGGCCGCCTTCGCGCTGGTGGCGCTGACCGCGCTGCTGGGCGGCCACAAGGTGCCGGTGCGCGACTTCGCCGACCACACGCCGTACATCGGGCTCGACTGGTTCATCCTCGACCTGCTGGGCTCGACCTTGATCTTCGTGTTCATCGAGAAGCTGTTCCCGCTGCGCCAGGACCAGCCGGTGTTCCGGGCCGAGTGGCAAACCGACTTCCATCACTTCATCGTCAATCACCTGGTCGTCGGCTTCGTGCTGCTGGCCACCAACCTGGCGGTGCACCAGCTGTTCGGCTGGGCCGTGCACGAGGGGGTGCGCGGCTGGGTGCAGGGGTTGAACTTCTGGGTGGCGCTGCTGCTGATCGTGCTGGTGGCCGACCTGGTGCAGTACTGGACGCACCGCGCATACCACGAGGTGCCGCTGCTGTGGCGGCTGCACGCGGTGCACCACAGCGTCAAGAGCATGGACTGGATGGCCGGCTCGCGCCAGCACCTGCTGGAGCTGCTGATCACGCGCACCCTGGTGCTCGCGCCGATCTTCGTGCTGGGCTTCGGCAAGGAGGTGATCGACGCGTACATCGTGATCGTCGGCTTCCAGGCGGTGTTCAACCACGCCAATGTGAGCGTGCGGCTCGGCCCGCTGCGCTACCTGATCGTCACCCCCAACTTCCACCACTGGCATCACTCGCAGGACGACGAGGCGATCGATCGCAACTACGCGGCGCACTTCGCCTTCCTCGACCACCTGTTCGGCACCGCGGTGCAGTCCGACCGCGAGTGGCCGCAGCGCTACGGCGTGGTGGGCGACTACGTGCCCGACGGCTTCTGGCGCCAGCTGAAGTTCCCGTTCACGTGGAATGGCCGCTGAGCGCTTCGACGCGATCGTCGTCGGCGCCGGCGCGGCCGGCCTGTTCTGCGCCGGCATCGCCGGGCAGCGCGGGCTGAGAGTCCTGCTGCTCGACCACGCGGCCAGGATCGCCGAGAAGATTCGCATCTCCGGCGGCGGCCGCTGCAACTTCACCAACCGCGACGCGGGGCCGGCGAACTTCCTGTCCGACAACCCGCACTTCTGCCGCTCGGCGCTGGCGCGCTACACGCCGCGCGACTTCATCGCGCTGGTCGAGCGCCACGGGATCGGCTGGCACGAGAAGCACAAGGGCCAGCTGTTCTGCGACGACTCCAGCGAACGCATCATCGGGATGCTGCTGGCCGAGTGCGAAGCCGGCGGCGTGGTGCGGCGGCAACCCTGCCGCGTGCACGCGGTCCGCCACGACGGCCGCCGCTTCGAGCTCGACACCGACGCCGGGCCGGCGTCCGCGCCGCAGCTCGTGGTGGCCACCGGCGGCCTCTCGATCCCGAAGATCGGCGCTACCGACTGGGGCTACCGGCTCGCGCGGCAGTTCGGCCACACCGTCGTCGAGCCGCGGCCGGCGCTGGTGCCGCTGGTGTTCGACCCGGCCGAGTGGGCCCCCTTCGCAGCGCTGGCCGGGGTGTCGCTCGAGGTCGGCATCGCCGCCGGCGAAGGTCGCGGGCGCGCAGCGTTCGTCGAGGACCTGCTGTTCACGCACCGTGGGCTGAGCGGCCCGGCCGTGCTGCAGGTGTCGAGCTACTGGCGGCCGGGCCGGCCGATCGACATCGACCTCGCGCCGCACGAGGACCCGGCCGCGGTGCTCAAGGCGGCCAAGGCCGGCACCCGACGGCAGCTCGGCACCGAACTCGCCGGCCGGCTGCCCGCCCGGCTGGCCGACGCCTGGATCGCCGCGGCCGGCCTCGACGGCCGGCGGCCGCTGGCCGAGTGCCGCGATCGCGACCTCGAGCGGCTGGCCGACGGCTTGCGGCGCTGGCGCCTGCACCCGACCGGCACCGAAGGCTGGCGCAAGGCCGAGGTGACGGCCGGCGGCGTCGACACCCGCGAGCTCAGCTCGCAGACGATGCACAGCGCCCGGGTGCCCGGCCTGTACTTCGTGGGCGAGGTGGTCGACGTGACCGGCTGGCTGGGCGGCTACAACTTCCAGTGGGCCTGGGCCAGCGCGGCCGCCTGCGGCCGTGCGCTGCAGCCGGCCGGCCCCCGCGGCCCGTGAGGGGGCCGCATCGCGCGACCGGCCCGTGAGGGGGCGGCATCGCGACCGGCCCGGCGCGTGGCTATAATCGCCGTCTTTGCTGGCCAGACCTACCTGCTACATGACCACGATTCGCGTCAAGGAAAACGAGCCGTTCGACGTTGCACTGCGCCGCTTCAAGCGCACGATCGAGAAGCTGGGGCTGCTGACCGAACTGCGCGCACGCGAGTTCTACGAGAAGCCCACCGCCGAACGCAAGCGCAAGAAGGCCGCCGCCGTGAAGCGCCACTTCAAGCGCGTTCGCTCGATGCAGCTGCCCAAGAAGCTGTACTGATCCGGCTCCGCCACATCCGGCCGCAAGACCCAAGCCCGCGCGGGAAGCCGTCGCGGGCTTGTTCGTTTCCAGCGAGGACACGATGAGCACCCTGAAGGACCGCATCACCGAGGACATGAAGGCCGCGATGCGCGCCAAGGACGCCGCGCGGCTGTCGGCCATCCGCATGCTGCTGGCGGCGATCAAGCAGAAGGAGGTCGACGAGCGCATCGCGCTGGACGACGCGCAGGTGGTCGGCGTCGTCGACAAGCTGCTGAAGCAGCGCCGCGACTCGATCGCGGCGTTCCAGCAGGCCGGACGCACCGATCTGGCCGACAAGGAATCGGCCGAGGCCGCGGTGCTCGAGGCCTACCTGCCGGCGCGGATGAGCGCCGACGAGATCGCCGCCGAGGTGGCCAAGCTCGTCGCCGAGCTCGGGGCCGGCGGTCCGGGCGACATGGGCAAGGTGATGGGCGCGGCCAAGTCGCGCCTGGCCGGCAAGGCCGACATGGCCGCAGTGTCGTCGGCGGTGAAGGCCGCGCTCTCGAAGTAAGCTGCCCGGCATGAGCAACGGCATCCCGATCCGACAGGTCGCACCGGACGTGTGCGTCGCGCCGCAGCTGAGCGCCGAGGTCATGGCCGACGTCGCGCGCGCCGGATTCCGCAGCGTCGTGAACAACCGCCCCGACTACGAGGGCGGCCCCGACCAGCCCACGAACGCCGAGATCGAGGCGGCCGCGCGTGCCGCCGGGCTCGAGTACGCGTTCCTGCCCGTCGACTCGGCGGTGCAGACGCCCGAGCAGATCGAGCGCTTCGCCGAGCTGCTCGAGGCGTTGCCGCGCCCGATCCTCGCGTTCTGCCGCAGCGGCGCGCGCTCGACGCGCTTGTTCGTCGCGGCCACGCAGACGCGGCAGCGCTGAGCGTCCCGTCCGCGCGCTGCGGTAGCCGGGGAAACACTGCGCGGGGCGCGGCGCGCGCGTCCCTAAAATCCGCCGCCGAACGTCCGGTGCCCGGGAGGCAAGATGCGGCGCGCCGCCACGAGCGACAGAGCCGCCACGGTCGCCACATCCAGTGCGGGGGAATCGTGTCCATCCTGTTGAAGCTGTCGCGTCTGATCGACGCGCTCAACGAGTTCGTCGGCCGCTGGCTGGCGTGGCTCGTCCTCGCGGCGGTGCTCATCAGCGCCGGCAACGCCGCCGTCCGCAAGGTGTTCGACACGAGCTCGAACGCCTGGCTCGAGATCCAGTGGTACCTGTTCGCGGCGGTGTTCCTGCTCGCGGCGGGCTACACCCTGCTGCGCCAGGAACACGTGAAGATCGACGTGGTGCTCGGGCGCTTCTCGCGGCGCACCCAGGTGAAGGTCGAGCTCTTCGGGCTGCTCGTGTTCCTGCTGCCCTTCGTGGTGGTCGTGATCGACCTGATCTGGCCGCTGCTGGTGCGCGCCTACGAGACCAAGGAGATGTCGTCGAACGCCGGCGGCCTGATCCGCTGGCCGGTGTACGCGCTGATCCCGATCGGCTTCGCGCTGCTCGGGCTGCAAGGCGTGTCCGAGGTCATCAAGCGGGTCGCCTTCCTCAAGGGCCTGGCCGACGACCCGGCGAAGAAGGCCACGCGCGGCAAGACCCCCGAGGAGGAACTGGCCGCGGAGATCCTCGCGCACCAGGGTGAGGGAGTGCGCAAATGATCGAGTTCCTGGGCGCCAACATGGCGCCGATCATGTTCGTCGGGCTCATCGTCTTCCTGCTGATGGGCTTCTCGGTGGCGTTCTCGCTGGCCGCGTGCGGCCTGCTGTTCGGCTTCATCGGCATCGAGCTCGGCCTGCTGCCCGCCAGCCTGATGCAGGCGCTGCCGCTGCGCATCTTCGGGATCATGAGCAACGACACGCTGCTCGCGATTCCGTTCTTCACTTTCATGGGGCTGATCCTCGAGCGCTCCGGCATGGCCGAGGACCTGCTCGACACCATCGGCCAGCTGTTCGGCCCGATCCGCGGCGGCCTCGCGTACGCGGTGATCTTGGTCGGCGCGATGCTGGCCGCGACCACCGGCGTCGTCGCCGCCTCGGTCATCTCGATGGGCCTGATCTCGCTGCCGATCATGCTGCGCTACGGCTACGACCGGCGCCTGGCCACCGGCACGATCGCCGCGTCAGGCACCCTGGCGCAGATCATCCCGCCGTCGCTGGTGCTCATCGTGCTGGCCGACCAGCTCGGGCGCAGCGTGGGCGACCTGTACAAGGGCGCCTTCATCCCCGGCTTCGTGCTGACCGCGCTGTACGCGGGCTACGTGCTCATCGTCACCTTGTGGCGCCCGCAGTGGGCGCCGGCACTGCCGGCCGAGGCGCGCACCATCCGCGAAGACGACGGCTCGGCCGGCCTGCGCTCGCTGGGCGTGCTGTTCGTCGCGTCGGTCGGCCTGGCGATCCTGTTCTCGCAGACGCGGCCGTCCACGATGGCCACCGACGTGAACATCGTGCTGTCGATGTGCGTGGGCGTCGGCATCGCCTTCGTGCTCGCGGTGGTCAACCGCGTGCTGAAGCTCGACCTGCTGTCGCGCATGGCCGAGCGCGTGACCTTCGTGCTGATCCCGCCGCTGGCGCTGATCTTCCTCGTGCTGGGCACCATCTTCCTCGGCGTGGCGACGCCCACCGAAGGCGGCGCGATGGGCGCCGTGGGTGCGCTGGTCATGGCCATCGCGCGCCGTCGCCTCAGCCTCTCGCTGATGAAGCAGGCGATGGACACGACGATGAAGCTGTCGTGCTTCGTGCTGTTCATCCTGATCGGCTCGACCGTGTTCAGCCTGTCGTTCCAGGCCGTCGACGGGCCGAAGTGGGTCGAGCACCTGATGACCAGCCTGCCGGGCGGGCAGCTCGGCTTCCTGATCGTCGTCAACATCCTCATCTTCCTGCTGGCGTTCTTCCTCGACTTCTTCGAGCTCGCCTTCATCGTGGTGCCGCTGCTCGGCCCGGTGGCCGAGAAGCTCGGCATCGACCTCGTGTGGTTCGGCGTGCTGCTGGCGGTGAACATGCAGACCTCGTTCATGCATCCGCCGTTCGGCTTCGCGCTGTTCTACCTGCGCAGCGTGGCGCCGCACGAGGACTACGTCGACCGCATCACGAAGAAGCCGGTCGCCAAGGTGACGACCGGGCAGATCTACTGGGGCGCGGTGCCGTTCGTGGTGATCCAGGTGATCATGGTCGGCCTGATCATCGCCTTCCCGCAGCTCGTCTCGGGCGGCCTGGGCAAGAAGGCCGACCTCGACACCACCAACATCCAGATCGAGGCCCAGCCCGAAGAGCCGAAGAAGGAGATCAACGTCAACGAGCTGTTCGGCCCGCCCGGCGGGGCGAGCGCACCGGGCGGCGGCGCCGCGTCGGACGGCGGCGCGCAGGCGCCGGCCGCGAACGACGACATGGAGGCCGTGCGCCGCGCGCTCGAGCAGGACAAGGGCCAGAAGAAGTAGCCGCTGCGCCGGCGCTCCCGCCCCGACGAGAAAGAACCCCTCGGGCCTCGCGGCCTCGAGGGGTTCTTCGTTCAGGCGTTCGTTCGGGAGTGCGGGGAAGACGGCCCGCGGCCGGCCGGGGCCGGCCGCGACGTCAGAGCTTCTGCTGCTGCATGAAGCTGTCGAAACCGCCCTCGGCGAACCGGAACATCAGGTTCTGGTCGCGACGGAAGACGGCGTAGTCCTCGTAGATCTTCTTCCAGGCCGGGTTGGTCTTGTTCAGCTCGTCGTACAGCGCCATCGCCTCCTTGAAGGCTGCGTCCATCACGTCCTTCGGGAAGCGGAACAGCTTGGTACCGTCGGCCACCAGCTGCTTGAGCGCCGCCGGGTTCTTCGCGTCGTAGCGCGCCTGCATCACCACGTGGGCGTGCGCCGCGGCGTTCTCGACGATCGCCTTCTGCTCGGCCGACAGCGCCGCCCAGGCCTTGTTGTTGACGTACAGCGAGAGCTGCGGGCCGCCCTCCCACCAGCCGGGGTAGTAGTAGTTCTTCGCGACCTTGTTGAAGCCGAGCTTCTGGTCGTCGTAGGGCCCGACCCACTCGGTGGCATCGATCGTGCCCTTCTCCAGCGCCTGGTAGATCTCGCCGCCCGGGATGTTCTGCGGCACGCCGCCGATGCGCTCGAGCACCTTGCCGCCGAAGCCGCCGATGCGCATCTTCAGGCCCTTGATGTCGGCCAGCGACTTGATCTCCTTGCGGTACCAGCCGCCCATCTGCGCGCCGGTGTTGCCCATCGGGAAGTTGACGATGTTGTAGGCCGCGTAGAACTCGCGGAACAGCTTCAGGCCGTTGCCCTCGTACATCCACGCCGACATCTGCCGGCTGTTCAGGCCGAACGGGATGGCGCAGTCCATCGCGAAGGTCGGGTCCTTGCCGAAGAAGTAGTACGGCGCGGTGTGGGCGCACTCGACCGTGCCGGCCTGCACGCCATCGACCACGCCGAACGGCTGCATCAGCTCGCCGCCGGCATGCACCGAGATCTCGAACTTGCCGCCGGACATGTCCTTCACGGCTTTCGAGAACACCTCGGCGGCGCCGAAGATCGTGTCGAGCGACTTCGGAAAGCTCGACGCGAGTCGCCAGCGGATGACGCCGGTCGACACCGCCGGTGCGGCCGGCGTGGCCGGAGCCGCCGGCGCCGGCGCGGCGGGCTGCTCCTTCTTTCCGCAAGCGGCGAGCAGGGCGGCGCCGCCGGCGGCGATGCCCGCCAGCCCGGCGCCCCGAAGCAGGGACCTACGTTCCATGTGGTTGTCTCCTATGCAAAGAGCGATG
>Ga0073934_10003870_pt1 | contig 26277 bp, 34 predicted proteins | sample LarsenN4metaG_FD_76834 | JGI IMG/M metagenome (GOLD analysis project Ga0073934, IMG submission 76834) | Hot spring sediment bacterial and archeal communities from British Columbia, Canada, to study Microbial Dark Matter (Phase II) - Larsen... ... | reverse complement strand
CGCTCGCGGCGATCCGCGAGGGGCGGCCGTTCTACTACCTGCCGGACCTCGATTACGGGCCGCGCGGCGCGCTCTTCGTGCCGTTTTTCGGCGTGCCGGCTGCCACGACGCCGGGGCTGTCGCGCCTCGCGCGGCTTGCCGGTGCGGCGGTGCTGCCGTGCGTGACGCGCATGCAGTCCGACGGCTACGTCCTCGCGATCGAGCCGCCGTGGGACAATTTCCCTACCGCGGATTCCGCTGCCGACACCCGCCGCATGAACGAGTACATCGAGCGCCGCGTGCGCGAGATGCCCGAGCAGTATCTGTGGATGCACAAGCGCTTCAAGACGCGGCCGGCGGGCGAGCCGCGCCTTTACTGACATGGCGAGGCTGCGCGCCGCGGTGATCGGCGCCGGCCACATGGGCCGCTATCACGCCGCCAAGCTCGCCGGCTGCGCCGAGGTGCACCTTGCGGCAGTCGCCGACGTCGACGAGGCGCGGGCACGCGCGCTCGCCGCGCAGCTCGGCTGCGCCGCGCTCACCGACTGGCGCGCGGCGCTGGAGGGCGTCGCCGCGGCGGTGATCGCGACGCCGACCGCGTGCCACTTCGAGATGGCGCGAGAGTGCCTCGCGCGCGGCGTGCACGTGCTCGTGGAAAAGCCGATCGCACGCACGCTGGAGGAGGCCGACGCGCTCGTCGCCGCCGCGCGCGCCGGCCGGCTGGTGCTTCAGGTCGGCCACGTGCAGCGCTACGATCCAGCGTTCAGGGCGCTCGTCGCGCGCATGGACCGGCCGCTGTACGTCGAAGCCGAGCGGCTCGCCGGCTTCAAGGCGCGCGGCACCGACGTGGACGTCGTGCTCGACCTCATGATCCACGACATCGACCTCGCGCTCACGCTGGCGCGAAGCAGGGTCGCCGCGGTGAGCGCGGCCGGTTTTCGGGTGCTGACGCGGGACACCGACATCGCCAACGCACGGATCGAATTCGACAACGGCTGCGTGGCGAGCCTTTCGGCCTCGCGCGTCAGCCAGTCGCCGGTGAGGAAACTGCGCGTCTTCCAGCCGGGCCTGTACGTGTCGGCCGACCTTCAGGCGGGCAAGCTCCGCTACGTGCGCGAGCGCGGCGGCCGGCTGGAGGAGACCGAGGAGATCCATTCGGGCGGCGATCCGCTCGCCGAGCAGGCGCGCGCCTTCGTCGCCGCGGCGCTCGGGCGGGCGCCGGTCGAGGTGCCGGGGGAAGCCGGCCGCGAGGCGCTCGCGCTCGCCCTCGAAGTCGGCCGCTGCGTGAAGGCGCGCCTTGCGCGCGCGGGGAGTGCCGGATGAGCGCGGCGCGCGTGCCGATGTGCGACCCGGCCGCCGAGTACGCCGAGCTCGCCGGCGAGATTGACGCCGCGGTGCGGCGCGTGCTCGCCTCCGGGCGCTACATCCTCGGCCCGGAGGGCGCGGCGCTGGAGACCGAAATCGCCGCCTTTGTCGGCGCGCCGCACGCCGTCGGCGTCAATTCCGGCACCGATGCGCTGCATTTCGCGCTGCGCGCGGCCGACATCGGCTCGGGTGACGAGGTGATCATGCCGGCGTTCACCTTCGTCGCCACCGCCGAGGCGGCGAGCTACACCGGCGCGCGGCCGGTGTTCGCCGACATTGATCCGGAGACTTTCTGCCTCGATCCGCGGTCGGTCGAGCGCCGCCTCACGCCGCGCACGCGGGCGATCGTCGCGGTGCACCTTTTCGGCCAGACCGCGCCGATGCCGGAACTCTCGGCCCTGGCGCGCGATCGCAAACTCGTGCTCGTCGAGGACTGCGCGCAGGCGCTGGGCGCCGGCGACTCGGGCCGGCGCGCCGGCGCCTGGGGCGACTTCGGCTGCTTCTCCTTCTATCCGACGAAGAACCTCGCCGCCGCGGGAGACGCCGGCATGATCACCGCGCGCGATGCGCGCCGCGCCGAGCGGCTGCGGATGCTGCGCCATCACGGCAGCCGCAGGACCTACGTTCATGAAACGCTCGGCTGGAACAGCCGGCTGGACGAGGTGCAGGCGGCGATCCTGCGCGTGAAGCTCGCGCACCTGGAAGACTTCAACGCGCGCCGCGCCGCGGTGGCGAAGCGCTATGGCGAGCTTCTGGCCGGCACCCGGCTCGTGCTGCCGGCGGCGCACGGCCGCGGGCGGCACGTCTGGCACCAGTACACCGTGCGCCATCCGCGGCGCGAGGCGCTGCGCGCGGCGCTGGAAGAGGCCGGCATCGCGAGCATGATCTACTACCCGGTGCCGCTTCACCGCCAGCCGCTCTACGCGCCGGACAACGAAGGCGTCGCGCTGCCCGCGACCGAGGAGGCGGCAGCGACCGTGCTCTCTCTTCCGATCTATCCGCAGCTTGCCGAGTCCGACCAGCGGCGCGTCTGCGAGGTGCTCGCCGCATGCGCCTGAAGTTCACCAAGATGCAGGGCGCGGGCAACGACTTCGTCGTACTCGACTGCACGCGCACGCCGTTCGCGCTCGGGCCGGAGCAGATCCGGCGTCTCGCCGACCGGCACTACGGCGTCGGCTGCGACCAGGTGCTGGTGGTCGAGCCCGCGCCCCGGCCGGATGTGGATTTCCGCTACCGCATCTTCAACGCCGACGGCGGCGAAGTCGAGCAATGCGGCAACGGCGCGCGCTGTTTCGTGCGCTTCGTGCACGAAAAGGGCCTCACCACGAAGCGCGAGATCCGCGTCGCGACGGCGGGCGGGGTGATCCGGCCGCGGCTGGAGGACGACGGCGAGGTGAGCGTGGACATGGGGCCGTCCGCGCCCGCCTCGCCGCTCGTCGAGCGGATCGAGGTGGGCGGCGAGACGGTCGCGCTCGCCCTCGTTTCGATGGGCAATCCGCACGCGGTGCAGGTGGTCGCCGACATCGAGCGCGCGCCGGTCACCGTGCAGGGGCCTCTGATCGAGCGGCATCCGCGTTTTCCGGACCGCATCAACGCCGGCTACATGCAGGTGCTCGACCGGCACGCGATCGCGCTGCGGGTCTGGGAGCGCGGCGCGGGCGAGACGCTCGCCTGCGGCACTGGCGCCTGCGCCGCCGCGGTCGCCGGCATTCTCATGGGCTTGCTCGACTCGCCGGTCACCGTGCGCGCGCGCGGCGGCACGTTGACCGTGTCGTGGCCGGGCGGCGACAATGCCGTCTGGATGAAGGGTCCGGCCGAAACGGTCTTCGAAGGCGAAATCGAGCTGTAGGCGCGGCGCCTGGCGGGCCACGTATGGTAGGATGTATGGCATGAATCGCACCACCGTCTATTTTCCGGCGGACCTGAAGAAAGCGGTGGCGCGTGCCGCGGCGGCGAGAGGCCAGAGCGAAGCGCAACTGATCCGCGAAGCGCTGCGCGCGGCGGTGACCGGCGCCCCGGCGCCCCGTCCGCGCCTGCCGCTCTTTGCAAGCGGCAAGCCGCGGCTTGCCGAGCGCGTCGCGCGGCTGCTCGCCGGTTTCGGTGAGCGGTGATCCTGCTCGATACCAGCGGCCTGCTTTCGGCGATCGACTCAAGCCAGCGCCACCACCGGGCCTGCGCCGAGGTCCTGCGCAACGATCCCGGGCCGCTCATTCTGTCGCCATTCGTCCTTGCCGAGCTCGATTACCTGCTCGCGACCCAGGTGGGCGTCGCCGAGCAGATCATGCTGCTGGAGGAGGTGGCGCGGGGCGCGTATCGCCTGGAGTCGTTCGACGCAGCCGATGTCGAAGCCGCGCGCGAGGTCATGACACGCCATGGCGACCTGGGAATCGGGCTCGCCGATGCATCCATCGTCGTGCTCGCAGAGAAGCATCGCACCCGGAACGTTCTGACGCTGGACGAGCGCCATTTCAGGGCGTTGCGAATCGGGCGCCGACAGCAGTTCCGGGTTCTCCCGGCCGATCTGCCTCGGCGGCCGAGGCGGAATGTCTCCGACTAGAGCCGAAACCGTCGGCGCGCGCGGCGGCACGTTGACCGTGTCGTGGCCGGGCGGCGACAATGCCGTCTGGATGAAGGGTCCGGCCGAAACGGTCTTCGAAGGCGAAATCGAGCTGCAAGGGCGTCCATGACCCCCGACGAGGTCGCGCAGTACCTGCGCGCCCATCCCGAGATCTTCGAGCGGCATCCGCAGCTCCTGGAGACGATCACCGTTCCGCACCCGCACGGCGGGCGCGCGATCTCGCTCGCCGAGCGCCAGGTCGTCTCGCTGCGCGAGAAGGTGCGGGCGCTGGAGGCGAAGCTCGCCGAGCTGATCCGCATCGGCGAGGACGACGACGCCATCGGCGAGAAGGTGCATCGCCTCGCGCTCGCGCTCGCCGGCGCGCCGGACTTCGAGGCGGCGGCGAGCGCGCTCGTCTTCCATCTGCGCGAGGATTTCGCGGTGCCGCATGTGGCGCTGCGCTTCTGGGGCGCCGACGGAGCGGGCGGCCGCAGGGTGGGCGAGCCCCCGGAGGCCGCGCTGCGCGAGGCCGTCGAGACGATGGGCGCGCCGGTCTGCGGCCCGGCGGCCGGCAGCCCGTTCCTTGCGCTCTTCGGCGAGGCGGCCGGACGGCTGCGCTCGCTCGCGGTCGTTCCGCTCGGGCAGACGCGTGCCGTGGGAGTCCTCGCGCTCGCGAGCGAGGACCCGCAGCGCTTCTACGCCGAGATGGGCACGCTTTACCTGCGCCGCATCGGCGAACTCGCGGCAGGCGCGCTCGCGGCGCGCAGCTAGGCGTGGCAGGCGGCGCCGCCCCGGGCAGCCGCGCGCCGCAGCCCGCGCATCCGGACGCGGCGCTCGCCGACGAGTGGCTCGCGGCCTTGCGCGCGCAGCGGCGGCTCTCGGCCGCGACCCTGAGGAATTACGCCCGTGCAACCGCGCTGCTCCTGCGCCTGGCCGGCGGCGCGCGCCTGCGCGAGCTGGATTCGGGCGCGATCCGGCATGCGGCGGCGCGACTGCACGCCGCCGGCCTCTCGGCGCGCTCGCTCGCGCTCACGCTCTCGGCCTGGCGCGGACTGTACCGGTGGCTTGCGCGCCACAAGGAATTCGGCGCCAACCCCGTAGATGGCGTGCGCGCGCCCAAGGCGCCGCGCGCACTGCCGCAGGCGCTGTCGGTCGAGCAGGCGAAGCAGCTGCTCGATTCGCCGCAAGCGGCCACGCCATGGCATGTACGCGATCGCGCGATGTTCGAGCTGCTCTACTCCTCCGGCCTGCGGCTCGCCGAGCTGGTGTCGCTCGACGCCGGCGACGGGCGTCTGGATCTGTGCGCGGGCGAGGTGACGGTGACCGGCAAGGGAGGAAAGACGCGCACCGTGCCGGTGGGCGCGAAGGCGCGCGCGGCGCTCGCCGCGTGGCTCGCCGAGCGCGAGCGGCTCGCCGCACCCGGCGAGCGCGCGCTCTTCGTCGGTGCGCGCGGCCGGCGCATCTCCCCGCGCGTGGTGCAGGCGCGGCTCGCCGCCTGGGCGCGCGCGAGCGGCCTCGGCGCGCCGGTGCATCCGCACCTGCTGCGGCACTCGTTCGCCACCCATGTGCTCCAGTCCTCGCAGGACCTGCGCGCGGTGCAGGAAATGCTCGGCCACGCGAGCATCTCGACGACCCAGGTCTATACGCACCTGGATTTCCAGTCCCTCGCGAAGGTCTACGACGCCGCGCACCCGCGGGCGAGGAAGAAATGAAGCCGCCGGTCCTCGTGCTCGCGCCGGGTCGCGAGAAATCGGTCAGGCGCCGCCACCCGTGGGTCTATTCCGGCGCGATCGAGCGCATCGAGGGCGAGCCGGCATCGGGAGACACCGTGCTCGTTCGCTCCGCCGCGGGCGAGCCGCTCGGGCTCGCCGCCTTCAGCCCGCACTCGCGCATCCGCGCGCGCCTGTGGACCTCCGATTCCCGCGAGGAGATCGGCCGCGATTTCTTCGCCGCGCGCATCGCCGCCGCGATCCGGCTGCGCGAGACGCTGCCGGCGGCGCGGCACACGAACGCCATGCGCCTGGTGCACGGCGAATCCGACGGCCTGCCGGGGCTGGTGGTGGACCGCTACGCCGACGTGCTGGTGGCGCAGTTCCTGTCGGCCGGCGCCGAGCGCTGGCGCGAGGAGATCCTCGATGCGCTCGCGCAGGCGACCGGCTGCGCCGCCATCTACGAACGGTCGGATGCCGAGGTGCGCGCGCTCGAAGGGCTTGCCCCGCGCGCGGGTTTCGCGCGCGGCAGCCGCGAGGCGCGCCGCTGCCCGATCATCGAGCACGGCCTGCACTTCCGGGTGGACGTCGCCGAAGGGCAGAAGACGGGGTTCTTTCTCGACCAGCGCGAGAACCGCCAGCGGATCCGCGCGCTCGCGGCCGGCCGCCGGGTGCTCGACGGCTTCTGTTACACCGGGGGCTTCGCGCTCGCGGCGCTCGCCGGCGGTGCGCGGCACGTCACCGCGGTGGAAAGCTCGGCGGCGGCGCTGGAGGTGGCGCGCGAGAACCTCGCCGCCAACGCGCTCGATCCCGCACGCGTCGTCTTCGAGCAGGCGGACGTCTTCGCCTACCAGCGCCTGCTGCGCGACCGCGGCGAGTCCTTCGACCTCGTCATCCTCGATCCGCCGAAGTTCGCGCCGACCGCGGCTCAGGCGAAAGCCGCCGCGCGCGCCTACAAGGACATCAACCTGCTCGCCTTCAAGCTGCTCGCCCCCGGCGGGCTGCTCGCCACGTTCTCCTGTTCCGGGGCGATCGCGCCGGCGCTCTTTCAATCCATCGTCGCCGGCGCCGCGCTCGATGCCGGCGTGAACGCGCTCGTCATCGAGCGCTTCGGCGCCGCCGCCGACCATCCGGTGGCGCTCAACTTCCCCGAAGGCGAATACCTGAAGGGTCTGCTCGTCGTGCGCACCTCCTGAGGCGCTAGAATCGCGCCGTTCCCAGGGTAACCGAGCGGTACAAGCACCATGGACGAAACCCGGATGGTGCCGGTGACCATCCTCACCGGCTTTCTCGGCGCGGGCAAGACGACGCTGCTCAACCGCATCCTCAAGGAGGATCACGGTCACCGCATCGCCGTGATCGAGAACGAGTACGGCGAGGTCGGCGTGGACGCGGAACTGGTCGAGAAGACCGAGGAGACGATCGTCGAGATGAACAACGGCTGCATCTGCTGCACCGTGCGCGGCGACCTCATCCGCATCCTCGGCGACCTGAAGGCGCGGCGCGAGAAGAAAGCGCTCGCCTTCGACCGCGTGATCATCGAAACCACCGGCATGGCCGATCCGGGACCGGTCGCGCAGACGTTTTTCACCGACGAGGAGATCGGCAACTATTACCTGCTCGACTCGATCCTCACGGTGGTGGACGCCCGGCATGCGCCGCGGCAGCTGGACGAGTTCCGCGAGGCGCAGGAGCAGGTGGGCTACGCCGACCGGATCCTTCTTTCCAAGACCGACCTCGTCGCCGAGGACGAGACGAATAGGCTCATCGAGCGCCTCAGGCGCATGAACCCGCGCGCGCCGGTGCGGCCGGTGCACTTCGGCAACGCGCCGCTGGAGGAAATCCTGGACATCCGCGGATTCAACCTGAACGCGATCCTGGAGCTGGATCCGGACTTTCTCTCCGAGACGCACCATGATCACGCCGACCAGGTGCAGTCGTTCGTGTACCGGGCCGAGCGGCCCTTCGACGGCGACAAGCTCGAAGCGTTCCTCTCCGGGATGATCCAGGTCCACGGGCCGGACCTGCTGCGCTACAAGGGCGTGCTCTGGATGAAGGGGAAGTCGAACCGCGTCGTCTTCCAGGGCGTGCACATGATGATGGGCGGCGACATCGGCAAGCCGTGGGCCAAGGGCGAGAAGAAGCAGTCGGTGCTAGTCTTCATCGGCAAGAACCTCCCGAAGGACCTGTTCGTCGCCGGCCTGGAGCAGTGCTTGGCCTGAAAAACGTGCGCAAGCGCTACGGCGCGGGCGAAGTGCTCGCGCTGGAGCGCTTCGAGGCGGCGCAGGGTGAACACTGGCTGGTGCTCGGGCCCTCGGGCAGCGGCAAGACGACGCTCCTGCACCTCATCGCGGGGTTGCTTGCGCCGAGCGAGGGCGAGATCGAAGTCGCCGGGCAACGCCTCGCCGGGCTGGCGGGCGCGGCGCTCGATCGCTGGCGCGGCCGCACGGTGGGCATCGTGCCGCAGAAGCTGCACCTCGTGCCGAGCCTCACCGTGATGCAGAACCTCTCGCTCGCGCCCTATCTGGCGGGGTTGCCCGAGGAGCCGGCGCGCGCCACACGGCTTCTCGCCGAGCTGGGCCTCGCGGACAGGGCCGGCGCGCGCCCGCACCAGCTTTCCCACGGGCAGGCGCAGCGCGTGGCGGTTGCGCGTGCGGTGATGAACCGTCCGAAGGTGCTGCTGGCCGACGAGCCCACCTCGAACCTGGACGACGCGGCGTGCGAGGCCACGCTCGAGCTGCTTCAGGCGCAGGCGCGCGCCTGCGGCGCGACGCTGCTCGTCGCCACGCACGACCGCCGCGCGCACCGCCGCTTCGAGCGCGTGCTCGAGCTCGGACGATGACGCTCGCCGGCATCAGCTTCGCCTACCTGCGCGCCCGGCCCCTCGCCGCGGCGCTGAACGTCCTGCTCCTCGCCCTCGGTGTGGCGACGGTCACCGTGCTGCTGCTCGCCTCGCGCCAGATCGAGTCGCGCATGCTGAGAGACGCCGAGGGCGTGGATCTCGTCGTCGGCGCGAAGGGCAGCCCGATGCAGCTCGTCCTTTCGGCGGTGTTTCACATTGACGTGCCGGCGGGCAACATCCCGCTCGAGGAGGCAAGAGCGCTCGCCGCGCACCGGGCGGTGAAGAAGGCGATTCCGCTTGCGCTCGGCGACAGCTTCCGCGGTTACCGCATCGTCGGCACCACGCACGATTACCCGGCCCACTACGGCGCGCGTGTCGCCGCGGGCGGGCTGTGGGAAAAGCCGATGCAGGCGGTCCTGGGGTCAGAGGTCGCGCGCGCGACCGGCATCGGGGTCGGCGCGAGGCTCGTCGGCGCGCACGGCATGGGCGGCGAAGACACCGGCGAGGCGCACGAGGAAACGCCCTACGAGGTGGTCGGGGTGCTCGCCCCCACGGGCACGGTGCTCGACCGGCTCGTCCTCACCGCGGTGGAATCGGTCTGGGAAGTGCACGGCACCGCAGGCGAGCCGGAGGAATACCAGGAGATCACCGCGCTCCTCATCCGCTACGCGAGCCCGCTCGCGGCGGCGACGATGCCGCGACAGGTGAACGCGAACCCGGCGCTTCAGGCCGCCTCGCCCGCCTACGAGAGCGCGCGGCTGTTCCGCATGATCGGGGTGGGGGTCGAGGTGCTGCGCGCCTTCGGCATCGTGCTGATGCTCGCCGCCGGCCTTTCGGTCTTCATCGCGCTCACCCACGCGCTGGAGGAGCGCCGCTATGACCTCGCGGTGATGCGGATGCTCGGCGCGGCGCGCGCGAAACTTTTCGCGCTGCTCGTGCTGGAAGGCGTGCTGCTCGCCGCGGCAGGCGCGGCGCTCGGCCTTGCGCTCGGCCACGCCGCGACCGGAGCGATCGGCGCGCTCATGGCGGCGCAACACCAGGGCCCCTTGACAGGTCTGCTATGGTTGAACGAGGAATGGTGGGTGGCCGGTGCGGCGCTCGGGGTGGGGCTTTTCGCGGCGCTCGTGCCGGGCCTGCGGGCGATGCGCGCCGAGGTGGCGCACGCCCTCGCCGAAGGCTGAGGCACGGAGGCAGGAATGACACTCGCGATGGCCATCGCGCTGGCGTCGGCGTTCGCGGCGCACGCGCAGGCGGACAGCAAGAACGACGAGCACCGCCGGCAGACGATCGCGCAGCACCGCACGCTTGCCGCGGCGCACGAGGCGGCGGCGAAATGCCTGGAGGCGGGAAAGCCGGAAAAGGAATGCCACGCGCAGCTGGCGAAGGACTGCAAGAACGCGGGCATCGGCAAATACTGCGGCCTGCGGCACCGCCACTGAGGGCTCCGGTAGAATGATCACCATGCTCCGCGTCGCCGCATTCATCGCTGCGCTTGCCGCCGCGGTCTGCGTCCAGGCGCAGACCAGGCCGGGCGGGCACGTGCCCCCGCCGGGGGCGGATCCGGCGCTCTTCAAGCCGCTGCCGGAGCGTGCGGACGTGGTCTCCTGGAAGCTGCTCGCGCAGGTCGAGCTGGTGAAGCTCAAGGACCGCTACGCGCCGCAGTTTTCCGCCGCGGTGGCGGCGCTCTCGGGCAAGGAAGTGAAGCTGCAGGGTTTCATGGTGCCGCTGCAGATGGGCGACAAGCAGTCCCACTTCGTCCTCGCCTCGATGCCGCAGAGCTGCGCCTTCTGCATGCCCGGCGGGCCCGAAAGCATGGTCGAGGTGAAGGCGAAGCGGCCGGTCGCCTACGGCTTCGAGCCGATCGTGCTCTCGGGCAGGCTGGAGGTGCTCAAGGACGATCCCTCGGGCGTCTTTTACCGTCTGGTTGACGCGGTTCAGGTGAAGTAGGTGACTGCCCTCGCCCGCGCGCTGCGGCTTTTCCTCGCCGCCGCGCTGCTTGCCGGCTGGCAGGCGGCGCTCGTGCATCCGCTGGAGCACGCGGACGAGTCGGGCCGGCTCGTTCATCTTCCCGGCGGCGCCTCGCACCACGAGGAGCACGGCGGCGCGAATCCGCTGTGCGATGCGATCGCGGCGCTCGCCGTCTGCGCGGGTGGCGCGGCGCGGCTGCCCGCGATCGTGCCGGCCGCGGCGGAAAGCGCGCACGCTCTCGCGGCGCGGCCGCCCCGGTGCGCGCCGCTTCTCGCATACCGCAGCCAGGCGCCTCCCCGGCTTTCCTGAAGGTCCCGTCGCACGGCTCCCGGCGCCCTGCGCCGGGGTGGGTTCGTTTCACTTCAGGAGAGCGCAATGCAGAAAACGTTCTGCGCGCACGCGCTTGCGTGCGCGCTCGGGGCGGCGGCCCCGCTCGCCTTCGCGCAGCCGGAGGCGATCCATGTCACCCCGATGGATACGGACGAGGCTTCGATCGTGCAGCCGGCGAGCGTGCTGGGCGCAGAGGCCCTTCGCCGCAGGCAGGCATCGAGCCTCGGGGACACCCTGGATCGCGAGACGGGCGTTCACTCGAGCGGAATGAGCCCGGGTGCCTCGCGCCCGGTGATCCGCGGGCTGGATGCGCCCCGCGTGCGGGTGCTGGAGGACGGCACAAGCAGCATGGACGTTTCCTCAATCAGTCCGGATCACCGCGTCGCGGTGGAGACGCTCGGGGCGACCCAGGTCGAAGTGCTGCGCGGGCCGGCCTCGCTCATCCACGGCGGTGGCGCGATCGGAGGGCTCGTGAACGTCGTCACCAAGCGAATTCCGCGCGAGCGGCTGGATGGTTTCGTCGGCGCGGCCGACGTCCGGCTCGGCGGGCCCGCGCGCGAGGCGACCGGCTTGGTGGATCTGACGGGCGGCAATGGTTCGCTCGCCTGGCACCTGGATGCCTATCGCCGAAACGCCGGCGACTACCGGATCCCCGGCGCCCAGAATCCGAACGATCCATCGAGTCCTGTGGGGCGGGCGGTGAACAGCTTCGTGGACGCGAAAGGCGTCAACGTCGGCGCCACCGTGTTCGGCCTGCGGGGCCACCTGGGCATGGGGCTTTCGCGGCAGGAAGCCTTCTACGGCATCCCCTCGGCCGAGCAGGCGCGCATTGATCTCGGGCACACGCGCGCCGATGTCGCCGGCGAGCTGCACGAGCCGTTCGCCGGTTTTTCGCGCGCGCGCCTTCGCCTCGGATCGGCCAGTTACGGCCACGACGAAATCGAGCCGGAGGGCGAGGTGGCGACGCGCTTTCGCAATCGCCAGCAGGAAGCGCGGATCGAGCTTTCCCATCTTCCGATCGGGCCGTTCACCGGCGTGCTCGGCGCATCCGCCTTCGGCAGGCGGTTCTCCGCGATCGGCGAGGAAAGCTTTCTCGTGCCGACGAAAAGCTCGGGCGCGGCGCTCTTCCTCATCGAGCAGGCGCGCGCCGGGGCGTTGCGCCTGGAGCTCGGCGGGCGCATCGAGCGCGAGCGGCACCGGCCCGAGGCCGCCGCGGGACTCCCCGCGCGCAGCTTTTCCCCGGCGACGTGGTCCGGCGGGCTCGCGTGGGAATTCGCGCCCGGCCACAGCCTCGCCCTCGTTCTGACACGCGCCGAGCGCGCGCCGGCGATCGAGGAGCTGTACGCCAACGGCCCGCATCACGCGACCGCGACTTTCGAAGTCGGCGATGCGTCGCTCGCGAAAGAGGTGGCGCGCAATCTGGACCTCGGCCTGCGCGGCACGAGCGGCCCCTGGCGCTGGAAGGCAGGGGTGTACGTCAACCGTTTTCGCGATTACGTGTTCGCCCAGGTTCAGGACGTGGACGGCAACGGCGTCTTCGATCCCGCGGCCGACCGCGTGGACGAGACCGGCGCAGCCGATCCGGCGGGCGAGTTCCTGCTCGTCAACTACCGCCAGGCGGGCGCCCGTTTTCGCGGCGTCGAGGCCGAGATCGCCTACCGGCCCGCGCACGGACTGGGCGCGAGGCTTTTCGCGGACGCCGCGCGCGGAACGCTCGAAGGCTTCGGCCATGCGCCGCGCATGTCGCCTGCACGCCTCGGGCTGGATCTGCTGTGGTTGCGGGGCGATCTGAGCGCGCACGCGACGCTGCTGCGGGTGTTTCGCCAGGACCGTATCGCCGCGGCCCAGGAGACGGCGACTGCGGCCTACACGCGCCTGGACGCCGGGCTTTCGTGGCGGGTGCGGCAACAGGGGCAGCGCTCGCTCACGCTGTACCTGCAGGCGAACAACCTGCTCGATCGGGACATGCGCGTGCACACGTCGTTTCTGAAGGACAGCGCGCCGCTTCCCGGGCGCTCGGTCATGGTCGGCATGCGCGCCACCTTCTAGAATGGCGGGATGGAGAAATGGCACGGGACGACCATTCTTTCGGTGCGCCGCGGCGCGCAGGTTGCGCTGGGCGGCGACGGGCAGGTGACGCTCGGCAACGTGGTGGTGAAGGGCGGTGCAAGGAAAGTGCGGCGGCTCTACCACGACCGCATCCTCGCCGGGTTCGCCGGCGGCACCGCCGACGCCTTCACGCTGTTCGAGCGCTTCGAGGCGAAACTGGACAAGCACCAGGGCAACCTCCTTCGCTCGGCGGTCGAGCTCGCCAAGGACTGGCGCACCGACAGGATGCTCAGGCGGCTGGAGGCGATGCTCGCGGTCGCCGACCGGGAAAAATCGCTCGTCATCACCGGGCAGGGCGATGTGCTCGAGCCCGAGCAGGGCATCGTCGCGATCGGCTCGGGCGGCCCCTACGCCCAGGCGGCGGCGCGCGCGCTGCTGGAGAACACCGCGCTCGCGCCGCGCGAGATCGTCGAGAAAGCGCTCGCGGTGGCGGCCGACCTTTGCATCTACACCAACCACCAGCGCACGATCGAGACACTCGAATGAGCGTGATGACGCCGCAGGAAATCGTTCATGAACTGGACAAGCACATCGTCGGGCAGGCGCGCGCCAAGCGCGCGGTGGCGATCGCGCTGAGAAACCGCTGGCGCAGGCTCCAGGTGCCCGAGCCGCTGCGCCAGGAAATCACGCCGAAGAACATCCTGATGATCGGCCCGACCGGCGTGGGCAAGACCGAGATCGCGCGGCGCCTGGCGCGCCTCGCCGACGCCCCTTTCATCAAGGTCGAGGCGACCAAGTTCACCGAGGTGGGCTACGTCGGGCGCGACGTGGACACGATCATCCGCGACCTGGTCGAGGCGGCGGTGAAGGCCGAGCGCGAGCGCGCGATGCGGCGGGTGCGCGCGCAGGCCGAGGACGCGGCCGAGGAGCGGGTGCTCGATGCGCTGCTTCCGCCGGCGCGCGGCGTCGAGGCCGAGGCATCCGCGACGCGGCAGAAGTTCCGCAAGAAGCTGCGCGAGGGCGAGCTCGACGAGCGCGAGATCGAGATCGAGGTCGCGGCCGCGGCGCCGCAGATGGAGATCCTCGCACCGCCCGGAATGGAGGAGCTCACTTCCCAGATCCAGGCGATGTTCCAGAACCTGGGCGGCGCCCGCCGGCGCACGCGGCGCATGAAGATCCGCGACGCGCTCAAGGCGATCGCGGACGAAGAGGCGGCGCGGCGCGTGTCCGAGGAGGACCTCAAGGCGCGCGCGCTCGCCAACGTCGAGTCGAACGGGATCGTGTTCCTCGACGAGATGGACAAGATCGCCAGCCGCGGCGAGGTGGCCGGGGCCGACGTCTCGCGCCAGGGCGTGCAGCGCGACCTGCTGCCGCTCGTCGAGGGCACCACCGTGGCGACCAAGTACGGCATGGTGAAGACCGATCACATCCTGTTCATCGGCTCGGGGGCGTTTCACTTCGCCAAGCCCTCCGACCTCATCCCGGAGCTGCAGGGGCGCTTTCCGATCCGGGTGGAGCTCGATTCGCTCTCGGTGGACGATTTCGAGCGCATCCTCACCTCCACCGACGCGAGCCTGGTCAAGCAGTACCAGGCGCTGCTCGCGACCGAGGGCATTTCGCTCGAATTCCGCGGGCGCGCGATCCGGCGCGTCGCCGAGATCGCGTACCAGGTGAACGAGCGCACCGAGAACATCGGCGCGCGGCGCCTGTACACGGTGCTCGAAAAACTGCTCGAGGAGATCTCCTTCGACGCCGGGCGCGGCGGCGCGCGCAGCGCGGTGATTGACGAAGCGTACGTCGAGGCGAAGCTCGCCGAGCTCGCCGGCAACGAGGATCTCGCCCGCTACGTGCTGTAGCGGTCCGGAGCCGGCGCCGGTTCTTTTCCCTTTTCGATAGAATCGGCCGGTCATGAACGAAGCGCCGAAGAGCGACGTGCCGGCGGCCGAGAAGGCGCGCATCCTCGCCGAGGCGCTGCCCTACATCCGGCGTTTTCACGGCAAGACGATCGTCGTCAAGTTCGGCGGCAACGCGATGACCGACGGCGAGCTCAAGACGAGCTTCGCGCGCGACGTGGTGCTGCTCAAGCTCGTCGGCATGAATCCGGTGGTGGTGCACGGCGGCGGCCCGCAGATCGAGCAGGTGCTCGCGCGCCTCGGCAAAAAGGGCGAGTTCGTGCAGGGCATGCGCGTCACCGACGCCGAGACGATGGACGTGGTCGAGATGGTGCTCGGCGGCCAGGTGAACAAGGAAGTGGTCGAGCTCATCAACCAGGCGGGCGGCAAGGCGGTCGGCCTCACCGGCCAGGACGGCGCGTTCATCCGCGCGCGCAAGCTTGTGCTACCGGCCGCCGCCACCGGCGAGCGCGCGGTGGACCTCGGACAGGTGGGCGAGATCGAGTCCATTGACCCGGCGGTGATTCTGGCGCTCGAGCAGGGCGGCTTCATCCCGGTGGTGGCACCGATCGCCACCGGCGCCGACGGCACGACCTACAACATCAACGCCGACCTCGTCGCCGGCAAGCTCGCCGAGGTGCTGCGCGCCGAAAAGCTGGTCGTGCTCACCAACACCCCGGGCGTGCTCGACCGCGACGGCAGGCTGCTCACGGGCCTGACGCCGCGGCGCGTGGACGACCTGGTCGCGAAGGGCGTGATCTCCGGCGGCATGCTGCCGAAGATCGCCTCGGTGCTCGATGCCGCGCGCGCGGGCGTCAAGTCCTGCCACATCATTGACGGCCGGGTGCCGCACGCGCTGCTGCTCGAAGTGCTCACCGACCAGGGCGTCGGCACGCTGATCCGCTCCCGGTAGGCGATGCGCATCGCCGCGGTGCCGCCGTCGCGGCGCGTCTGGATCTTCGATCTGGACAACACGCTGCACGACGCGCGGCCGCACATCTTCCCCTCGATGCACGCGCAGATGAACGCGTACCTGCGCGAGCGCTTCGGCGTGGACGAGGCGGGCGCCGACGCGATGCGGCGATTCTTCTGGGAGCGCTACGGCACGACGCTGCAGGGCCTCGTGCGCCACCACGGCGAGGACCCGCGCACGTTCCTGCGCGAGACGCACCGCTTTCCGGAGCTGGACGCGATGGTGGTGGGCGACGCCGCCCTGCGGCATGCGCTGGCGCGCCTGGCCGGCACGCGTCTCGTCTTCTCCAACGCCCCGCGCCACTACGTCGAGGAGGTGCTGCGCGTGCTGGGCGTCGCGCGCTTCTTCGACGCCGTGTACACCATCGAGAGCACGCGCTACGCGCCCAAGCCGGCGCTCACGGGCTTTCGCCGGCTGCTGCGCCGCCACGACCTCGAGCCGCGCCGCTGCGCGCTGGTGGACGACATGCTGGAGAACCTGCGCGCCGCCAAGCGCCTGGGCATGTCCACGGTGTGGGTGAGCGCCGAACACCGCCGCGCCCCGTTCGTGGACCTGCGCGTCGCCTCGGTCACCGAGCTGCCGCGCCGGCTCGCCCGCGGCGCCCACTGACGCCGCCCGGGGCGTAGAATCCGCGCATGCCGCGCGTCAAAGGGGAGCGGCGGCTCGAGATCCTGAAGGCGCTCGCCGCGATGCTCGAGCAGCCGAAATGGAACGGCATCACCACCGCCGCGCTCGCCGCGCAGCTTCACGTCTCGGAAGCGGCGCTCTACCGGCACTTCGCCTCCAAGGCGCAGATGTTCGAGGGCCTGATCGAGTTCATCGAGTCCTCGGTCTTCACCCTGGCCAACCGCATCGCCGCGGACGAGCCCGACGGTCGCCGCCAGGCCGGCAAGCTCGTCGAGATGCTGCTCGCCTTTGCCGAAAAGAACCCCGGCATGGTGCGGGTGATGATCGGCGATGCGCTGGTGGGCGAGCACGAGCGGCTGCAGGCGCGCATGAACCAGTTCTTCGAGCGTTTCGAGGCGACGCTGCGCCAGGCGCTGCGCGCGCCGGGCGCCGACGGCGCGGAAAGGTCCGCCGACGGCGAGGCCGGCGCGCAGGCCGGCGCGCTCACGCGCTACGTGATCGGCAGCCTGCACCAGTACGCGAAGAGCGGCTTCAGGAAGAAGCCCGTCGAGAGCTACGCCGCCGAGCGGCGATACCTGTCCGCCTGAGGCTGGCGTTCTATCGGCGCGCGCCGCAGACGGCGCAGCCGGGGTCGCGTTTCACCGCCACGCTGCGCCACTCGCCGCGCCGGGCATCGAGCAGCACCAGGCGCGCGAGCGGCCGCTCTCCGGCGCGCGCAAGGAGCTTCACCGCCTCCATCGCCTGCAGCGCGCCCACCGCGCCGGTGAGCGGGGCGAACACGCCCATCTGCGCGCACTGCACTTCCTCGGCCTGCACGTCCTCCGGAAACAGGCACGCGTAGCAGGGCGCCTCCGGCGCCGCGAGATCGAAGACCATGAGCTGCGCGTCGAAGCGGATCGCGGCGCCGGAGACGAGCGGCCGCGCGTGCGCGACGCAGGCGCGGTTGATCGCGTGCCGCGTCGCAAAATTGTCGGTGCAGTCGAGCACGACGTCGGCACCGGCCACCAGCGGCTGGAGCGCGGCCTCGTCCAGCCGCGCCGCGAGCGGCACCACCTCGACTTCTGGATTCACCGCCGCGAGCGCCTCGCGCGCCGCCTCGACCTTCGGCGCGCCGACCGATTTCGTGGTGTAGAGGATCTGGCGCTGCAGATTGGTGAGGTCCACGCGGTCGGGATCGGCAAGCACGATCCGGCCGACGCCGCTTGCGGCAAGATACAGCGCCGCCGGGCAGCCGAGGCCGCCCGCGCCGACCACCAGGGCGCGCGCGGCGCGCAGGCGCTCCTGGCCCTCTATGCCGATCTCCGGCAGCAGGATGTGCCGGCTGTAGCGGAGGAGCTGCTCGTCGTTCAGTGAGCGGGGCTAGTTCGGCTTGTCTTCCGGCTTGCCCTGGGCGACCGCAGGCGGCGTGCTCTTTACCGGCTCGCCCTTGAGGAACGCGAGCGCCTGCTGCAGCTGGAAGTCGTCCTTGGATCCGAGCTCGATCGGCTTGGGCGCCTCGCCCGCCGTGCCGGGAACCGGCGCGGGTTTCGCCCTCGGAGCGGGCTTGTCGCCGCCCTTGCCGTCATCGAGATGGCGCACCAGGTCGGCCTCGCGCAGCCGCGCCTGGGCCGCCGCACCCGGTTCCTCGACGACGATGTCGGGCGTGATGCCCTTCGCCTGGATCGAGCGCCCGCTCGGGGTGTAGTAGCGCGCGGTGGTGAGCTTGAGGGCGGTGTTGTTGCCGAGCGGCATGATCGTCTGCACCGAGCCCTTGCCGAAGGTCTGCGTGCCCATGATGGTGGCGCGCTTGTGGTCCTGCAGCGCGCCGGCGACGATCTCGGAGGCGGAGGCCGAACCCGCGTTGACGAGCACCACCATCGGCACGGTCTTGACCGCCGCCGGCAGGCTCTTCAGCACGTCGTCGCGCGAGCCGCGCGCGTAATCCTCGGGCACGGCGTGGAATTTCTTGCGTGCGTCCGCCGTTCGCCCGTCGGTGGAGACCACCAGCACCTTGGGCGGCAGGAACGTCGCCGCCACGCCGACCGCGCCGTAGAGCAGCCCGCCGGGGTCGTTGCGCAGGTCGAGCACCAGTCCCTTGACCGGCCCCTGCCGGAAGATCCCGTCGAGGTGGCGCGCCAGGCCATCGAGCGTGGTTTCCTGGAACTGCGACACGCGCACCCAGGCGTAGCCCGGCTCGACCATCTTCGACTTCACGCTCTGCACGCGGATGATGTCGCGCGTGAGCGTGATGACGATCGGCTGCGGCTCGCCCTTGCGCGAAATCGTGAGCGTGATCTGGGTGTTCGGCTTGCCGCGCATGCGCTTGACGGCCTCGTTGAGCGTCATCCCCTTCACCGAGGTGTCGTCGAGCTTGATGATCAGGTCGCCGGGCTTGATGCCGGCGCGGAACGCCGGCGTGTCCTCGATCGGCGAGATCACCTTGACGAAACCGTCTTCCATGCCGACCTCGATGCCGAGTCCGCCGAACTGGCCCTGCGTGCCGACCTGAAGTTCCTTGTAGGCCTCGGCGTCCAGATAGGCCGAATGCGGATCGAGGCCGGCGAGCATGCCGTTGATCGCCTCGGTGATGAGCTTCTTGTCTTCCACCGGCTCGACGTAGTTCGCCTTGATCGCGCCGAAGACGTCGGTGAACGCGCGCAGCTCCTCCACCGGCAGCGGCGAGCGGCTCGCGAGCTGGCCGATGGCCTGGAAATTGAGGCTCACCAGGATGCCGGCCACCGCACCGAGGAGAATCAGCCCGAACTGCCTGAACTTGGTCATCGTGTTCCTTGCGGCATGCGGCGGGCGGCCGGGTGCACGCGTTACCTCAGCTTCGCCCAGCCGAGCGGATCGAGCGGCCGCCCCAGATGCCTGACTTCGAAGTATAAACCGGTTTGCTCGCCGCCTCCGCTCGCCCCGACCGTCGCAAGCGGTTCTCCGGCGGCGACGGCGTCGCCCACCTGCTTGAGCAACGCTTCGTTGTTGCCGTACACGGTCAGGTAGTCCTCGCCGTGGTCCACGATGAGCAGGTTGCCGTAGCCGCGCATCCAGTCGGCGAATACGACGCGCCCGGCGGCCACCGCGCGCACCGGTTCGCCTTCCGGCGCGCGGATGAAGACCCCTTTCGCCGACCGGGATTGACGTGCAAGCTCGCCGCGCACCGGCAGGCGAAGGCTGCCCTTCAATGCCGCGAACGGCGCGCCGGAAACCGACAGCTCGGCTGCGCGCTCGACGCGGCGGTGCCCCGCGCCCGGGCGCGAGGCGAGCAGCCTGCCGATTTCCTCGATCACCCGCGCCAGGCGCCGCTCGTCGGCGGCGAGCACGCTCACCTCGCGGCGGGCGCGGCGCACCTCGGCGGCGATGCGCTCCAGCACCCGCCGGCGCTCGCGCCGCTCGGCGAGCAGGCGCTCGCGATCGGCGCGCTGGCGCTCGCCGATCGCGGCGAGTTCCCGCGCGCGGGCCTCCAGCGCGGCGCGCACCCGGGCGAGTTCGGCGAGCCCCTGGCGATGCGCGGCGATTACCTGCGCCGCCGCGCGCGAGAGGTGATCGAGGTAGTGCAGCCTGCGCGCCGCCGCCATCGGATCGTCGCCCGAGAGCACGAGCCGCAGCGCCGCCGGCGCGCCGCCGTCCAGCCGCGCGAGCGCGCGCGCCGCGAGAAGCCGTCCGACTTTCGCCTCCTGCGCGCGCAGCGCGCGCTCGCGCGCCTCGCGTTCGGCGGCGAGCGCCGCCATCTGCGCGCGCGCCTCGCGCGCCTCGCGCTCCAGCCGGGCGAGGGCGCGCTGCGCTTCCGAGATCGCGGTTTCGGAGGCGCGCAGCGCCTCTCGCGCCTCGCGCCGGTCCGCTTCCTTTTCTTCCAGCTCGGCGCGCAGCTCGGCCAGGCGCGCGCGCAGCGCGGCCAGATCGTCATCGCGGCCGGCGCCGGCCGCCGCGGCCGCGAGCGCGGCGAGCAGCGAAGCGAGTGCGAGCCGCGCCGCCCTCAGGCCTTCGCCTTGCCCTGCGCCGCGACCGCCGCGATGCGGCGCGCGACCTCGGCCTCGTCGCCGAGGTAACGCCGGCCGATCGGCCGCAGCTCGCCGTCGAGCTCGTACACCAGCGGCACGCCGGTCGGGATGTTGAGCCCGACCACGTCGGCATCGGACATGCCGTCCAGGTGCTTGACCAGCGCGCGCAGCGAATTGCCGTGCGCGGCGACGAGCACCGAGCGCCCGGCGCGCACCTGCGGCGCGATCGCCTCGTACCAGCACGGCAGCACGCGCGCCACCGTGTCCTTGAGGGACTCGGTGAGCGGCAGCCGCTCGCGCGGGATGGCGCCGTAGCGCCGGTCACGCCACGGCGCGCGCGCGTCGGTCGGCTCCAGCGGCGGCGGCGGGGTGTCGTAGCTGCGGCGCCAGGCGAGCACCTGCGCCTCGCCGTAGCGCGCGGCGGTCTCGGCCTTGTTCAGGCCCTGCAGCGCGCCGTAATGGCGCTCGTTCAGCCGCCAGTCCTTGTGCACCGGAATCCAGCACTGGTCGAGCTCTTCGAGCGCGAAGTCGAGCGTGCGGATGGCGCGCTTGAGCACCGAGGTGAAGGCGAGGTCGAACTCCCAGCGCCCGGCGGCGAGCAGCCGGCCCGCGGCGCGCGCCTCCTCGACTCCCGCGGGCGACAGATCCACGTCGGTCCAGCCGGTGAAGCGGTTCTCGCGGTTCCAGACGGATTCGCCGTGTCGCAGCAGCACGAGGCGGTACATGCGCTCAATTATAATGAAGCGTTTCAGCCGTTCAGGCCCGCGGAGAGGCTTTCCCTGGACTTCGTCAAGAACAACTGGATGCTGATCGCGCTCGCGTTCGTCTCCGGCGCGATGCTGATCTGGCCGTACGTGCGCCGCGCCGCGGCCGGCGGCGCGAGCATCGGCACGCTCGAGGCGACGCAGCTCATCAACCGCGAGGACGCCGTGGTGCTCGACGTGCGCAATCCCGACGAGTTCGCGCGCGGCCGCATTCTCGGCGCGCGGAACGTGCCGCTCGCCGAGCTGGAGAAGCGCGCCGACGATCTGGCGAAGTTCAAGGCGCGGCCGGTGATCGTCGCCTGCGAAAGCGGCAACCGTTCGCTCGGCGCCGTCGCGACGCTGCGCAAGCTCGGCTTCGAGCGGGTCTACAACCTCGCGGGCGGCTTCGCGGCGTGGCAGCAGGCGGGCCTGCCGGTCGAGAAGTGAGCCGCGCGCCATGAGCCGCACGGCGCCGCCGGTGCTCATGTACTGCACCGCCGCGTGCCCGTACTGCCGTGCGGCCGAGCGCCTGCTCGCCGCGAAGGGCGTGCGCGAGATCGAACGGGTGCGCGTGGACCTGGAGCCCGCGCGCCGCGACGAGATGCAGGCGAAGAGCGGCCGTCGTACCGTGCCGCAGATCTGGATCGGCGGCCGCCATGTCGGCGGCTACGACGACCTCTACGCGCTGGAGCGCTCGGGCGAGCTCGATGTCCTGCTCGCCGCAAGCGACGCCGCCGCGTCCACTTAGCGAAGGAGAAGCCCTTGTCCGCCACCGAACCGCAGGCTCCGGCGCAGGCCACGTTCAGCATCGAGAAGCTGTATCTGAAGGACATGTCGCTCGAGGTTCCCAACGGCCCGCACGTGTTCCTAGAGGCCGTGAGCCCGCAACTGGAGGTCCAGGTGCGCAACGAAGCGGCGCAGTTCGCCGAGGGGCTGTTCGAGGTGGTGGTCACCGTGACCGTCACCGCGCGCGCCGGCGAAAAACCGGTCTTCCTTGCCGAGGCCGCGCAGGCGGGCATCTTCGCGGTGCGGGGCGTGCCGCAGGCGGACCTGGAGCCGCTGCTCGGCATCGGCTGCCCGACGATCCTCTTTCCGTACGTGCGCGAGGTGATCTCCGACCTGGTGACCCGGGCGGGCTTTCCGCCGGTGGTGCTGCAGCCGATTTCCTTCGAGCAGATCTACCTGCAGCAGAAACAGCGCGAGCGCGCCGGCGACGGCCCGCGCATCGAGATCGCGGGCTAGCGCATGCGCGCCGCCGCCGCGCTCGCGTTCGCCTGCGCCTGCGCCGGCGCCGCGGCGGCGGAATTCCGCACCGTGGCGGAGCCCGCCGCGGTGCTCTATGACGCGCCGTCGCGGGCGGCAAAGGCGCTGTACGTCGTCTCGCGCCACTACCCGCTCGAGGTGGTGGTGACGCTGGACGCGTGGGTCAAGGTGCGCGACCACACCGGTGCGCTCTCGTGGGTCGAGAGGAAATCGCTTTCGGAGCGGCGCATGGTGGTGGTCACGGCGCCGGCGGCGGAGGTGCGCGAGCGGCCGCAGGACACGGCGCCGGTGGTTTTCGGCGCGGCGCAGTCGGTCGCGCTCGAGCTGCTCGAGGCGCTTCCCGGCGGCTGGCTGCGGGTCCGGCACGCCGACGGCGCGAGCGGCTACGTGCGCGCCGCGCTCGTCTGGGGAGCGTGAGCCGCGTCGCGATTCTCGGCGCTGGCGCCTGGGGCACGGCGCTCGCGGTGGCGCTCGCCTCGCGCCACGCCGTCTCGCTGTGGGCGCGCGACCCCGCGCGCGCCGAGGCGATTCGCCGCGAGCGGCGCAACGCCCGCTACCTTCCCGAGATCGCGCTGCCCGCCTCGCTCGAGGTGACCGCGGACGCCGGCGCCGCGCTCGCCGGCGCGGCGCTCGCGCTCGTCGCGACGCCGGTCGCCGGCCTGCGCCAGACGCTCGCGAAGACCGCCGGCGTGCCGGCGGTGTGGCTCTGCAAGGGTCTGGAGGAAGCGACCGGCCTCATGCCGCATCAGATCGCCGAGAGCGTGCTCGGCGCCGGCGCCGCCTGCGGCGCCCTCTCGGGCCCGTCGTTCGCGCTGGAGGTCGCGCAGGGGCTGCCGTGCGCGCTCACGCTCGCCGCGCGCGAGGCGGCGTTCGCGCGCCGCGCCGCGGCGATCGTGCACGGCGGCAGGATCCGCGTGTACTACAGCACCGACCTCGTCGGCGTCGAGGTGGGCGGCGCGGTGAAGAACGTGATGGCGATCGCGGTCGGCATCTCCGACGGGCTGGGCCTCGGGCAGAACGCGCGCGCGGCGCTCATCACGCGGGGTCTGGCCGAAATCGTGCGCTTCGGCGTCGCGCTCGGCGCGCGTGCCGAGACGCTGATGGGCCTGGCGGGGGCGGGCGACCTGATTCTCACCGCGACCGGCGACCTTTCGCGCAACCGCCGCGTCGGCCTGGAGCTCGCGCGCGGCCGGCCGCTCGCCGATATCCTCGCCGACCTCGGCCATGTCGCCGAGGGTGTTCGCAGCGCCCCTGAGGTCGCGCGGCTTGCGCGCGCGCGCGGCGTCGAGATGCCGATCACCGAGACGGTGGTCGAGGTGCTCGCGGCCCGCCTTGCGCCGGCGCAGGCGGTCGAGCGGCTGCTCGCGCGCGATCCGCGCGAGGAAGGTTAGACGCCGGGAAATCCGAGCTGGCGCCAGGCCTCGTACACCGCCACCGCCACGGCGTTGGAAAGGTTGAGGCTGCGGTTTCCCGGCCGCATCGGCAGCCGCAGCCTTCGCTCGGGCGGAAACTGCGCAAGGAACGCGTCGGTGAGGCCGCGCGTCTCCGGCCCGAACACTAGCGCGTCGCCCTCGGCGAAGCGCGCCTCGAACGCGCTGCGCCCGGCGCGCACCGTGAACGCGAACAGGCGCCGTCCGGCGAGCGCGTGCGCGCACGCCGGCCAGTCGCGGTGCACGGTGACGCTCGCCATCTCGCGGTAGTCGAGCCCGGCGCGCCTCAGGTGCCGGTCCTCCAGCGAGAACCCGAGCGGCTCGACCAGATGAAGCCGCGCGCCGGTGTTCGCCGCCAGCCGGATCACATTGCCGGTGTTGGGCGGAATCTCCGGACTGACGAGCACCACCTCGATCACGTCGCCTCCCCGGGCGGCGCCGTGCGCGCGAGCACCCAGTTGACGACGCGCGCCGCGCCCGCGGACTTCAGCGCGCGCGCGATCTCGTCGAGCGTCGCGCCGCTCGTCATCACGTCGTCCACCACCGCGATCGAGAGTCCCGCCGCAAGACCCGGGCAGGCGAACGCGCCGCGCACGTTCGCCGCGCGCCCGTCAAGCGGCAGGCCCATCTGCGCCGGCGTCTCGCGCACGCGTTCGCACAGGTCGTGCCGCACCGGCACCGCGAGCGCGTGCGCCGCCGCGCGCGCGATCTCCATCGCCTGATTGCAGCCGCGCGCGGCAAGGCGCGAGCGCCCGAGCGGCACCGGCACGACGCAGTCCGGGCGCGGCGCACCCGAGGCGGCGACCGCCGCCGCGAGCAGCTCGCCGAGCAGCGGCGCGAGCGCCAGCTCGCCGGCGAACTTGAGCTGCTGCACCAGCACGTCGGCGGGAAAGCGGTACTCGAGCGCGGCGACGGTGGCGTCGTAGGCCGGCGGCCGCGCCAGACAGCGGCCGCACTCCGCGCCCCCGGGCGAGGCGAGTGCGCAGCGCGGACAGCGCTCGCCTGCGATGCGCGGCAGGTCGGCCGCGCACGCAGGGCAAAGCAGCGCGCGCGCCGCCCCGCGGCACAGGAAACACGCGCCGCCAAAGAGCGCCGCGGCAAGACCTCGCATCGCGAGCATCGGAACTATTGTGCGCTAGACTGGGCCGGGCCATGCCCGAAATAGACGCGCGCGCCGCGCGCCGGCGCTTCGAGCGCACCGCGGCCACCTACGCCCGCGCCGCGCGCCTTGAAGCCGAGATCGGCGCGCGCATGCTCGAGCGTCTCGACTACGTCAGGCTCGCGCCGCGGCGCGTGCTCGATGCCGGCTGCGGGCCGGGGCGCTGGGCGCGCGCCCTCGCACGCCGCTACCCGCAGGCGAGCGTGCTCGCGCTCGATTTCGCGCTGCCGATGCTCGCGCGCGGCTGGCTCGCGCGCCTGCTGCCGCGCGCTCGCGCACCGCTCGCCGTCTGCGCCGATTTCGCGCGCCTGCCGCTCGCCGCCGCCAGCGTGGATCTCCTCTGGTCGAACATGGCGCTGCACTGGGCGGCCGAGCCGCAGGCGGTGCTCGCCGAGTTCGCGCGCGTGCTCGCCCCCGGGGGACTGCTGATGCTGAGCACGCTCGGGCCCGACACGCTGAAGGAGCTGCGCGAGGCGGCGGGCGAGGCGCGCGTGCACCGCTTCGCCGACATGCACGACGTCGGCGACGCGCTCCTCGCCTGCGGGCTCGCCGACCCGGTGATGGACATGGAGCGCGTGACGCTGACGTACGCCAACGCCGCGGCGTTTCTCGCCGATCTGCGCGCAAGCGGCCAGACGTGCGCCGCGCCGGAGCGCCCGCGCGGGCTCGCCGGGCGGGGCTTTCGCGCCGCGCTCGAGCGCGCGCTCGACTCGCAGCGCCGCGGCGGGCGGCTGCACATCACTTATGAGGTCATTTACGGCCATGCCTGGAAGGCCGCGCCGCGTCGGGCCGCCGACGGACGCGATATCGTGCAGCTCGTGCGCCGGCGCTAGCACGAGCGCGCCCGTGCGCCGAGCGTTTCGCTCGGGTTTTCCCTTGAGGCGCAAGGGGTGCCTGTGGTAGATTTGCGCCCGCTTTCCCTCACGGTCGGTCGCGACGCGCTTGCGCAACTGCTCGATTTCGCCGCAAGGCCTGGCCTGCGTGTTCGGCCTGCTCGCCCTGGCGACGATCGCGATCGGCGTGGCGTTCGCGGCCTTCGGCGCCTGGCTCGTGCTGCCGTTCGCCGGACTGGAGGCGCTGGCGCTCGGCGCGGCGTTTGTCGCGGTGGCGCGGCGCGCGCCGGGCGGCGACCTGCACGGGCGGGAGAGCGCGGCCGAGTGACGCGCCGCCGGGCGAACTGAATCGGGACGATCAGACGATGGCAACGACAACCGTACGCACCCTTGCAGTGCTCGCTGCGGCGGCGGTGGCCGCCGGCGCCACCGACGCGGCGCTGGCGCTGCCGTGGAACCTGCAGCCGGCGGCGAGCGCGATCGCCGCCGACATCCACAGCCTGCACGAGTACATCATGCTGCTCGTCGCGGTGATCTTCATCGGCGTGTTCGGTTTCATGTTCTACGCCTGCTGGGCG
>Ga0073934_10003869_pt1 | contig 26302 bp, 18 predicted proteins | sample LarsenN4metaG_FD_76834 | JGI IMG/M metagenome (GOLD analysis project Ga0073934, IMG submission 76834) | Hot spring sediment bacterial and archeal communities from British Columbia, Canada, to study Microbial Dark Matter (Phase II) - Larsen... ... | reverse complement strand
TGCTGCTCGGCGCGGATAACGGCGTGCTGCGTCCATTCAACAATCTCACCGGCTGGCAGCTTGTGACCGACTGGCAGGTTGCGCGGATCATGGATTTGCGTCGTGATCCGTTTCAAGATCAAACTTTGTATGCCTGTACCGCAAATGGAATTTTTATTTCGCCGGATGGCGGCGCCACTTGGCGTAATTCCAATCAAGGCCTGAATAATTTGTTTGTGAGTTGTTTGTTTCCCGACCCGAAGGTGAAAGGCCGATTGCTCGCTGGAACCGAAGGCGGGCTTTATCGATCCTCGGATGGCGGCCGTAACTGGCAGCAACTGGCGCTGCCCAATATTCCTGTGCGCGCGATCTGGCGCGAGCCGGAATCCTGGCCCGGCATTTTTTGGGTGGGAACGGAACGCCACGGACTCTATGAAAGTGTTGATGGCGGACAAACTTTTCTTCCCGTACCCATCGGCGAAGAGGGCATCTCGATTTACTCCTTGGCCGGCGGCGGCTCGAATCGACCGATCTACGCCGGCGCGTATCAACGCGGCATTTTCTTCGCGTCTTCGGTCGGCCAAAATTGGCAGCAAATGCCCGGCAGCGAGCGCCTCGGAAGCGTGATGTGCATTCTGCCTTTGCACGATCGCAACGCCCTGTTGGCCGGCACGTATGATCGCGGCGTGCAGCTCAGCCGTGATGACGGCAATACTTGGAAAGCATTCGGATTAGTCGGCGCTTATGTGCGCCAACTCGTTGCCGGTGAGCCGAGTTGGCTGCGCCCGTAGAGATTTCGCCCCCAATCCGGACGGTTTACCTGGCAATCCGTCGGGAAATTTTTAATAAACTTTTTCATTAATGAAGGACGCAAGATGAAATCACATTGGTGCAAGGAAGCCCAGCCGCGAATACGCTTCATTTTGTTTTTTTCCCTGCAAGCTTTTTTTGCTTTCTCCGCATTCGCACAAAAAAATTTTGAAAAAGAGCTCACCCAGCGCCGGCAAGTTCTGATCGAACATTTGGTTGAACATGAATCGACGCCGTCGTTTGCCGCCGTCACGGCGCGTTATGCCGCCAACGAGCGCCTCGCCGAAGCGAACAAAATGTTGTCACAGCTTTTGCGCCAGCCCTCCGGCGATCCGGTTTACGGCTTCAACCTCATCGTCACTTACCTGTTCGGCCAGCGCAGCATGGCCGATTCGCTGCATGAAAACGTGCGGCGGATTTTTTCGACCAACGCCTTTCTGCGTGGCGATAACGAAGACAGCCAACTGCGATATTATGCAACGCTTTTGCTGGCGGCGCAAACCTGGCCGGAGATGGCGGCCGAGCAATGGTTTAACGGCAAGTCCGCCGCTGAAAACTGGCGCGAAGCCGCATCGTTTCTCAGCCAGTGGATGGATAATAATGTCGTCCATGGGCAAGCCCAGTTTGATTCGCCGGAGCTTTTGCCGGCGTTCGTCGCCTGCTTGGAACTTTTGCATGAATTTATGATGGATGATTTGCCTTTTGCCGACACCGATGGCCGAGCGGTTCATGCCGCAAGCTCACAAAACACTTTTTCAAATCTGCGTGTCCGCGCCAGCATGATGCTCGATCTGCTGCTGATCGATTTCGCCCTCGAGCAAATCGACGGCATGTATGGCGGCGCGCACAGCTACGATACCGAGCCCGCGGTTTACTCGCCGCGCCAGAGCGCGAACGCCGCGCTGTTCTGGTTGTATTTCGGCATGGGAGAAATGAAACCGACGATGGAAGCGCTCGTCAGTGCGCTGAGCGGCTACAATGTTTCAGAAGGGGTTTACGCACTCGCCACCAATCGCCATCCGCTTGGCGGCTACGTTCATCGCGAGCGCAAGCGCGTGCGCAATCAATTGCGCAACAGCTATGATCGCACCACCGCCGTTTACAAATATGCCTACATCACGCGCGATTATATTCTCGGCTCGGTGCAGGGCGGGCTGTTGTCGCCGATGCAGCAGCACACTTGGGACCTCACGTATTTGTCGCCTAAAGATCCGCGCCCGACGCTGTTTGTCATGCACCCCTATTTTGACCAGCGTGAGCTTGGCGCTTTTTTTGTCGACGAGCCGGCTTTGCTGGCGGATGAGTTGGCCAAATTCAAAGGCCATTACCATCGCCGCGATAAACTTGTCGGCGGTTCGCCGTATGAGCAAATCTTCCAGCATCGCAACGCCTTGATCGCGCTCTACAATATTCCCGAGAACGTGCAGTTCGGGCACATCATCGGTTTTTTTTCGGAGGGCTTGCAAGATTGGGAGGAGCTTGATGCCGATGGCATGTCGCAGGATCCGGCGTGGCTCTTCTGCCGCGCCGGCAACACGTTCATTGCCTTTCGACCGCTGCAAGAATTTAAGTTTAATAAGATGGAAGGCGGGCTGCGCTTTGTATCCGAAAGCCGCCGCAATGGCGTCATTCTCGAAGTCAGCACGCCGGAAGAGAGCAAAACCTTTGAAGAGTTCAAGCGCCGCATTCGTGAAGTGAGCAAAGTCGAATTTAAGGAAGAAGGCGGGCAGATCAAAGTGAGATATACCACCGCCTATAACGACCGGATGGAGTTTGTCTACGACGGCGGCACCGGCGCGGTCGGGCGCGTTCTCAACGAGTTTCCGTTTAAATTTGACAACTGGCCGATCTTCGACAATCCCTTCATCAAATACGATGAATCCAAACGTTTTTTGCAATTGCGCGTCAAAAACAAATGGCGCGCGCTGGATTTCATGAATTGGACGGTCAGCGAGCGGGCGGGGTCGTTTGTGGATGAGTTGGGGAGGTGGTGAGTCAATTTGGTGAAAAACCCAGTCTTGATTTTTGCTATAAAAATTGTGTACATTAACTTTGAAAATTGATGAAGGTTTCCGGTTTAAAGAGGTAAAGACATGCAAGCAACAATGACAAAAATTAAAACCCTGGAAAATTTTCTCAACAAGCACGGCGACGATGCGTATATCGCAAACACCCTCGCAAAAATGCTGGATTACAAAATTCAGCAATACGATCAGGAGGCTGCTGCATTGCAAGAAGATTTAAGGGTGTTTGAAAAAAAATACGCCATGACTTCGTCAGAATTTTTCGTGAAATTTCAAAACGGCAGCCTCGGCGATGAAATGGATTTTATCGAATGGGCCGCTTTATATCACCGAACTCACTTCCTTCCCTGATCACGTACATCAATCTGATGGCTCAGTCGAGTCAACCCCGCCCATGAATTTTCAGCAAGTATTATTGGAAATTGAAAAGACTGTGATGGACAGTTGAATAAGACCTGGCCTCATAAGCTTGGCAAGCACTTGAGATTCTCTCGAATCAACTGGAACCAAGTAGCGACGGCGCACATCTTTCGAAATTTCAAATTCGGCAGGCTCTGTTTGATCCCAATAAGCAGCAAGGCTATGGGAATTCCAGAACTCTGCCATCTCTTCGTAATTTTTAATTTCTGGAATTGTTTTATTGACGCTTTTTCTTTCCCGTCTTTTTGCCGCTAACCCGTGTTGTTCTCTTTTGTCCATCTAATTCGGGGGCACTGAAAAACTCAACAGTACCGTCTCAAGTTGGGTTGACCCAACTTGCATTATCGTTCTTTGACTTACTTTTTTATCAGACTCTTGAGACAGCGAGCATGATATTGCGGCTGAATAGCGCCATTTGAATCCAAGATCTCTCGGTTTTGGCGTTCTTCGAGCAGACGACTCCCAAGTCGTGATGGGTTTTGCTATTGCCAATCGCTCCTTCGATCCGATTGCGCTCACGTTGCTTGCGTTTGCGCCATCGCTCCTCGGGATTCGAGGCTTTTTCCTTCTTTCGACGCCCCAACGGTTTCACCGCCGCGCGAACGCCTTTTTCTTCGAGATACTTGCGATTCTCGCGCGTGCCATAGATTTGATCCATGGCGATATACTCGGGGAGTTTATCAAAACGGTTTTGAAAGGCGTTCACACTGACTTCGAGTTTCGTGTTCTCGTTGAAATTGTCAAAGCTGATGTGCTCGGCAAAGAGATAGCCGTCGACGCAGCTCAACTCAACCTTGGCGCCAAACTCGACGTTTTTGCCGCTTTTGTCACGCACGATCGGGCGCACATAGGATTTGTGGAGACTCACAATCCGCGCGGCGATGGATTTTTTCTTCTCGTCGTACATCTCTTTCTGCTGCGCATAAATTTTCTTCACCGTCTCGAAGGTTTCGACCATGTCCTTTGAAATCGTATGTCCCAGCGCTTTCGCTTGGTCGACCAATTCTGTCACCTGCTTGATATTGCGCCGCAGATATTGCAACAGCGATTTTTGCATCCGGCGAATTTGCTTGTGGGTCTTGTGTTTCTTTTTCGTGAAGTTGAGATAGGCTTTGCGAGCTACGCGGCAATAGGTTCGCACTTTCTTGTTGACCACTTGGCTGAGTTGGCCAATCTGCTTCACACAGAACGTCCGTGCCTTTTCCAACAGGCCGCAATCCGTTGGATAGGTGATGTCGCTCTCATACACGGTGGCGTCAACTTGCAGACCTTTCGGTTGAATGAGTTTCTTCTCCACCAACGTGGCAATCAGCGTCTGCTCAAATTCCTGAAAGGTTTTGTCGCCCAAGCGCTCGCGGACGCGGCTTAACGAACTCACTTAAAATACTTCGATACGGCTTTCACGGGACGCTGCGCGAGGATGTATTTTCAAATTGTGCAAGTCTCAAACTTTTTCGGCTTCGTCACCGGATGTCGCAGATCGCGTCGCACCGGATAATTTAGGCGTCAAATCCACAACCCAAACGCTAATGCTCGTGAAGGTACGCCGGTCTTTTTCTATTATTATTTTCCTCCAAAAATCAGCGCGCCAATCGTTCCCATGTCCCACCACGATTGATTCTGATTGAATCCCGCCCAAATGTGTTGGTTCTTGCGGTACGTCGTGCCGTCGTTGTCGCTGATCGCCACGTCAAAACCGATTTTATATTCCGGTGCCGGAAAAGTCCCGGCGTCGGTGGATCATTCCCTTGATCGGAACCGCGCCGCGTGTCCGCGGCGAAAATAATTCTTGCCTTTAATCTCAATTTGAGATATACTACATCGTGTACATTATCACCCGAAAACGCCTGCTGGAATTTGGCGACAAGCATTCCGGCGCCATATCAGCGTTGGAAGATTGGTATCGCACGGCCAAGCACAACGATTTTACGACATTTTCTGAATTGCGCGAAACCTTCGCAGGTGTGGATCAAGTGGGCAGATTGATGGTTTTTAATATCGGTGACAATAAAGCGAGGCTCATCGCCTATGTTGTTTACCGGAAAAAGCGTATCTATATCAGGCATGTTTTGACGCACAAAGAATATGACAAAGGCAAATGGAAGGAAGAAGCATGACCAACGTAGCGCCCAATTTAGCCGCGACGATCAAAGTCTGGCCGACGGTTTCCAAAGTGGTCTCAACCCTCCGCACCGAGGAACAGTACAATAAAGCTGTCAAGCTGCTGGATGCTTTGATCGATCAAGTCAGCGCCAGGCCAAACGACACACTGGAATCACTGATCGACATACTCGGCACTTTAATCGAAGATTACGAAAACAAGCATGTTCCGGAACCGGTTGGCGACCCTATTTCATCTCTGAAGCATTTTATGAAGGAACACAATTTAAAGCAAAGTGACTTAGCTGAAATCGGCAGTCAAGGCGTTGTCTCAGAAATTCTCAATGGCAAAAGGCAGCTCAATGTCGCACAAATCAAGGTATTGAGCAAACGATTTAATGTCTCGCCGGCGGTTTTTATATGAATGAATTCAAGAGAGCAGAGTCTTGGCGTCACTTCTCGCGTTGTTTGATTGACTGAGCATGTCATTTTCAATAAGTTCTTGACGTTTGCCCGCTGCTTGATTATATTGTCCAACCTCCAAACCCACGTGGAAACAAACGACTCAACAATCATCCGAAGGGAGAAAAAGCGATGCAACCGGTTCATACCTCGACTGGCAAGACGTTCGTCCTGCCCTCTGTTCTCTTTTTCATCGCACTCTGCGCGGCATGCTCTCAGATGAGCGAAGAGCAGCTCGTCGCCAAAGCCCGGGACATTCACGCGCGCGTCCTGACGATCGACACGCACGACGACATCCCCTTAAATTTCGCGACGGCGGAAGTCGATCCGGGCGTTCGAGATGATCGGCAGGTGAATATCCCCAAAATGCAGGAAGGCGGTTTGGACGCCGGCTTTTTCATCGTCTACGTCGGGCAAACCGCCAGAACGCCGGAAAATTACGAGAAGGCCAAGGCGGACGCCATGACCAAGTTCAACGCCATTCACCGTATGGCGCAAGAAATGTATCCGGATAAAATCGAGCTGGCTTTTACCGCCGGCGATGTCGAGCGCATTCACCGCAGCGGCAAGCTGGTGGCGTGCATCGGCATCGAGAACGGCTACGTCATCGGCAAGGATCTGAGCCTGCTGCAAAAATATCACGAGCTCGGCGCCTGCTATATCACCCTGGCGCACAACGGCCACAACGACATCTGCGATTCCGCCAATCCGCAAAAGGATTTTGGTGATGCGGAAGCGGAGCACAACGGCGTCGGTGAATTTGGCCGGCAGGTTATCGCCGAGATGAACCGGCTGGGCATCATGGTGGATGTTTCGCATATTTCGAAGCAGGCGATGCTGGATGCCGCAAAGCTCTCCAAAGCGCCGGTGATCGCCTCGCACTCCAGCGCCCGCGCGCTTTGCGACGTGCCTCGCAACATGGATGACGAACAATTGCTCGCCTTGAAAGAAAACGGCGGCGTGATCCAGATTACGGCGGTGAGCAATTTTATTAAAAAGGCGCCGCCGGAGAAGCAGGAAGCCGAGCAGAAACTGCGCGAGGAAATGGGCCTCACCAGCCCCGCCGCCTTTGAACAGTTGACCAAGGAACAAGAGCAGGAATTCAACCGGCGCCGAAAAGAATTGGACAAAACCTGGCCGCGCGCGACGGTCAAGGCTCTTGTCGATCACATCGATCATTGCATGAAGCTCATCGGCGCCGATCACGTCGGCATCAGCTCCGATTTCGACGGCGGCGGCGGCATCGAGGGATGGGACGACGCCGGCGAGACGTTCAATGTCACGCTGGAGATGGTGCGCCGCGGCTACTCCGAGGAAGAAATCGCCAAAATCTGGGGCGGCAATTTGCTGCGCGTCTGGCGCGAGGTCGAGCGTATTGCGTCTTCGGAGATTGCTTCTAAAAATTGACCCACACTTCTCCAGGAACACACATCGAGTGTGCTGCGCGCGCGGCAGCTTTGGCGCAAATGGTCAACGATGCCTTGGCAAAAATAAAAGAAGAACGCCGAGATCGGTTTACTGCCCTCGCGACATTGCCATTGAACGATCCTACAGCCTCGACAAAAGAATTTGAGCGCGCCACCGCTGAATTAGGGTTTAAAGGCGTCATGCTTTTCAGCAACGTCAACGGGATGGCGTTGAGCGACGAAAGATACTGGCCGCTCTATGAGCGCGCGAATGAATCGCATGCGGTACTCTACATCCACCCCATTCATCCGGTCGGCGTCGAGGCGATGCTGGATTATTGGCTCATGCCGTTGCTCGGATTTACTTTTGACACGACGCTGGCCGCAGCCAAATTGGTTTTCAGCGGCGTCGTCGAACGCTTCCCAAAAATCAAATGGGTTTTGGCTCATCTCGGCGGCGCTATCCCCTATCTCGCCGAACGTCTGGATCGCGGCTATTACGCTTTTGAGGAATGCAGAAAGCATATCAACCGGCCGCCGGCTGAATATCTCAAAAAATTTTACTACGACACGGTGAATTTCGACGTGAATGCTTTGCGGCTCGCGATCGCATTTGCCGGAACCGATCACCTCGTTGCCGGCAGCGACTACCCGCACCAGATCGGCAGCCTGGAAAAGATGCTCGCAAGCATAGAGGCGTTGAATCTGGCGGCGGAGGCGAAAGCAAACATTATGGGAGGAAATGCAGCGAGGCTGCTGGGTTTGGATTAATTGTTTTGCGTTGGCCCAACTGATGAAAAAAACGACCAATGGATACAAAAAATTTCAGCCACCACAGGAAAGGAGCGAAAAGATGAAAATGAAACGTCGATTTATCATGGCAAGCTTGATCACCGGAGGTGTATTCTTCGTATTTACAGGATGCCAAAAGAAAGCACCGGCGGATCTCGTATTGAAAAATGGCAAGATCGTGACCGTCGATCCGCAGAAACCCGAGGCCGAAGCCCTGGCGGTTGTCGGCAACAAGATCGCCGCCGTCGGCAAAAACGCCGAGATCGAAGCTTACGTCGGCGCTTCGACCAAAGTGATCGATTTGGCGGGAAAGCTCGCCATCCCCGGTTTCATCGAAGGCCATGGCCATTTCACCAGCCTCGGTCGAGCCAAGAAGGTGCTCGACCTCACCAAGGCGAAGAATTGGGATGAAATCGTGAGCATGGTGGCGGAAGCAGCCAAGCAAGCGAAACCGGGCGCCTGGATTTTTGGCCGGGGATGGCATCAGGAAAAATGGAACAGCGCGCCGAAAAGCAGCGTCGATGGTGTGCCGACTCATGACGAGTTGAGCAAGGTTTCGCCGGACCATCCGGTTTACCTCACTCACGCCAGCGGCCATGCTTCATTTGCCAATGCCAAAGCGTTGCAAAGCGCGGGTATAAATGAGAGCACACCCGATCCTTCCGGCGGCACTATCGTGCGCGACAAGCTTGGCCGGCCCAGCGGATTGCTGCGGGAGAACGCGCAGGACCTCGTCGAGGCCGCCATTGCCGCCTATCAAGCGCAGCGCTTGCCGCAAGAAAATGAGGACGAACAAATCGAGTATGTCCAACTCGCCGGCCATGAATCGCTGTCCAAAGGCGTGACCACTTTCCACGACGCCGGCTCGTCATTCAAGACCATCGATTTATTCAAGAAGCTTGTCGGCGAAGGGAAACTTCCGGTTCGGCTCTACGTCATGGTTCGCGGCGAATCCAACGAAACGATGGATGAAAAATTGCCGGCGTATCGTTTGATTGAGTACGGCAATTCATTTCTCACCGTCCGTTCGATCAAGCGGCAGATCGACGGCGCGCTTGGTGCTCACGGCGCCTGGCTGCTCGAGCCCTATCAAGACATGCCCAACAGCACCGGCCTCGTTCTCGAACCGGTTGCAGACATTACGCGAACTTGTGAAATCGCTGTCAAGCACGGCTTCCAAGTCAACACCCATGCGATCGGCGACCGGGCGAATCGAGAAGTGTTGGACATTTATCAAAAAATTTTTCAAATCAATCCCGGCAAAAAGGATTTGCGTTGGCGCATCGAGCACGCCCAGCATCTGCATCCCGACGACATCCCGCGTTTCGCCGAGCTTGGCGTCATCGCTTCCATGCAAGGCGTTCACGCCACTTCGGACGGCCCGTGGGTTCCGAAACGACTCGGAGGGAAGCGCTCATCTGAAGGCGCTTACGTTTGGCGCAAGCTTTGGGACTCGAATGCGGTGGTGACCAACGGCACCGATGTGCCGGTCGAGGACATCAGCCCTATCGCAAGTTTTTATGCAACCGTCTCCCGTCGCGTCGCGGATGGCTCGGCTTTCTATCCGGAGCAAAAATTAACCCGAGAAGAAGCGCTGAAGTCCTACACACTCAACAATGCTTACGCGGCTTTTGAGGAAAATATCAAAGGATCGCTCGCGCCGGGAAAACTGGCGGACATCGTCGTGCTTTCCGCAGATATCATGACCGTTCCGGATGAGGAGATTTTAAGCACCGAGGTTTTGTATACGATTCTTGATGGGAAGATTGTTTACGAGAGCAGCAAGAGCCAAATTGCGTTGAGGTGAAAAAGAAAAAGGTACGTTACGAACAAAATTTCAAATAAATAGAGGAGGAAGGAATATGCCAATTTCCATCAGCATTCGTCAAAGCGTGAAAAGAATTGGAGGCGCTCTGCTGTGTGTGATCATGGCAGCGCCGATCGCTTTTGCTCAAGATAACGTTGCCGTGCCGCCTGCTGTCGATCCGAGGCACTACGACATCGTCGCGGCGGCCTCTTCCGCCAGGTTGGAGGCGGATATTCGCAAGCTGGCAAGCTTCGGAACGCGCAATACTTTTTCCGATACCGTATCGCCGGTTATAAAATTTACTGGCGCGACACGACGGCGCCGCAATGGCAATATTCTCGCTTCGTCGGCAAGGCCACTGAGTACACGCTGGAGAATATCGTCATCGACAACTATCTGTTCGGCGTGGCTTCAGTCGGGAGAGATGGGAATGAAAGCGTGGTCGTCTTTCCCTCCGGCATGATCCGCGGGCGGCGGTAGGTCGATGGATTTGAGCGAAGCGCGGGCTTACAACGGAGCCGGTGAGCAAGAAAATTCTGCTTTTTTTCTTTGAAAAAAGTGCGTAAATTATTGACCAACCAAAAACCGGAAGACAAAATGGTAGACTTGAAACAACGTTACAGCAAATATGCCTGTTGTATTGCGAGTCAAAGGCTACAAATTTTGGTTTTATGAAGCAGACCTCGCCGAACCGCCGCACGTCCATATTGGAAAAGGCGGCAAGGAAGCGAAATACTGGTTAACCCCTATCGCACTGGCAAGGTCGCGGCAGTTTCGAGATCACGAACTTCGTGAGATTGAAAGAATTTTGGAGTAATACCAAGATGATATCATTGACGCATGGCGGAAAGAGCAACGGAAACGTGGCAACCACTAAAGTTAAAATTAAAACACATGATGATTATGCTGCCATCGCGCCGCTTGTGATTCCAAACCTCGATGAGGTTAGGGAGTTTGCCGCTAAACTACACGCCCAGGGAAAGGCTTGGAAAGGGGAGGCATTCTGTTGGCAAGCAGAGTATAATCCGCAACGGCCAGAACCGCCTCTTGATTCCAAGATGAGTTTCACGCCGGCGGATTTCTGTATTGGAGAAAGTGGCATTTGGTTTTTCTCTCTCATGTGGGAACATGGCAACGATGCGGAGCCGGTGGAGTTTCTGGATGACAGAAACCTCTTGAAGAAAACTGCGAGTCGGAGACGAATTCGCAGAAAAATTCTGCAGGAATAGTTGACTATCGCACCTGATTACACGACTCATACACGGACAATAAACAAAAAAATCGAATGAAGGATTCACCATGTCTGAAAAACGTTACGACTTCAAAACACTCGAAGCCAAATGGCGGCCGTATTGGGAGCAAATCGGTCTGTATAAAACCGGCGCTGATCCGAATAAGCCAAAATATTACGTGCTGGATTTCTTCCCTTACCCTTCCGGCGATGGGCTTTCGGTCGGGCATTGCCGCAACTACGTTCCCACCTGCGTGATCGCGCGCTATATGCGCATGAAAGGCTACAACGTTCTGCACCCAATGGGTTGGGACGCCTTCGGCTTGCCGGCGGAAAATTATGCCATCAAAATGAAAGTGCATCCGGCGGCGATCACCAAACGCAATACTGACAACTACCGCCGGCAAATGCAGCTCATCGAGGCTTCGTATGATTGGGAGCGCGAAGTCAACTCTTCATCGCCGGATTTTTATCACTGGACGCAGTGGTTTTTCCAATTGCTCTTCAAGCGCGGCCTGGCGTATCAGGCCATCGGCAGCCAATGGTGGTGCCCGCAGTGCAAAACCATTCTCGCCAACGAGCAGGTCGAGGCCGGACGCTGCTGGCGCTGCAATTCCGAAGTCACCAAAAAAGATTTGAAGCAGTGGTATTTTAAAATTACCGAATACGCCGACCGCCTGCTCAGCGATCTCGACACCATCAACTGGCCGGAGCCGATCAAGTTGATGCAGAAAAATTGGATTGGTCGCAGCGAAGGCGCGGAAGTGATTTTTACCGTCAAGCACACAAAACATGATCATCAAATTCCGGTTTTCACCACCCGTGTCGATACGCTCTTCGGCGTGACTTTTATGGTGTTGGCGCCGGAGCATCCGCTGACCATGCACATCACCTCGCCCGAGCGCAAAGCCGAAGTCGGGGCATACGTGGAAAAAGCCAAGCGCATGACCGAGGTCGACCGCATGTCGACGGAGAAAGAAAAAACCGGCGTGTTCACCGGCTGTTATGTCATTCATCCGGCCAGCGGCGAGAAGATTCCGATCTGGGTCGCCGATTACGTGCTGATGGGCTACGGCACCGGCGCGGTGATGGGCGTGCCCGGCCACGACACGCGCGACTTTGCCTTTGCGAAAAAATTCAATCTGCCGATCATCGAGGTCATCAGTCCCGACGGCAAAGAGCATGGCGTCGACGAATGCTTTGCCGATTACGGTGTCATGATCAATTCCGGCTCATATTCCGGCCTGACGTCCGAAGAGGGCATTCGCCGGTTGTGCGTCGATCTCGAAGCCAAAGGCTTGGGCAAACAGCAAGTCACCTATAAAATTCGTGACTGGCTTATTTCGCGGCAGCGCTATTGGGGCGCGCCGATTCCGATTGTGCATTGCGAGAAAGACGGCGCGGTGGCAGTGCCGGATGATCAGTTGCCCGTGATGCTCCCCGATCACGAAAATTTCGAGCCGACCGGCGACGGCCACTCACCATTGGCCAAAGTAGAATCATGGGTTAATACCACGTGCCCGAAATGCGGCGGCCCGGCAAAGAGAGAAACCGACACGATGGATGGCTTTGCCTGCTCGTCGTGGTATTTCCTGCGCTTCACCGATCCGCACAACGACAAAGCGCCGTTTGATCCGGAGAAGATGAATTACTGGATGCCGGTGGATTTGTACGTCGGCGGCGCCGAGCATGCGGTCATGCACTTGCTCTACGCGCGTTTTTGGACGAAGGTGATGCACGACGCCGGTTTGGTGCCTTTCGCCGAGCCATTCCCGACCTTGCGCAATCAGGGTATGCTGCTCTCGCATGACGGCAGAAAAATGTCGAAATCGCTGGGCAACGTGATCACGCCGGACGCGGTGGCCGAAGAGCACGGTGTGGATGCTTTGCGGACGTACATGCTTTTTCTCGGCCCATTCGAAGGCGAGTCGAAATGGGAAGAGACCGGCATCAAAGGCGCGTCACGCTTCATCACGCGTTTTTGGAATTTGGCGACCGGCACGCTTTCGCATAATCAACCGAAAGTCGTCGAGAAAAGCGGCATTGATGAAAAGACGTTCCGCCGCTGGATGCACAAAACCATCAAGCGCGTGAGCCACGACCTCGAGCATTTCGAGTTCAATACCGCGGTGGCGGCGCTGATGGAGTATCTCAATTTTCTTTATAGCTGCCGCCATGAAGACGGCGCAATCGCGGTGCCGATGAATTTGTGGAAGCAGGGAATCGAGACATTTACCCGGCTCATCTCCCCCATCGCGCCGTTTATTGCCGAAGAAATTTGGCAGGAAGTTTTGGGGAACAAAGGCAAGTCCGTGCAGCAACAGCCGTGGCTGAGTTACGACGAAAGCGCCATCGCCGAAGATGAGATAACCATCGTCGTGCAAGTCAACGGCAAAGTGCGCGATCAAGTCGTGGCGCCGGTTGACATCGCCGAAGAGCAGTTGAAACAGATGGCGCTCTCCAGCGAGCGGGTGAAGAAATTTGTGGATGGCAAGGCGGTGCAGCGTGTGATTGTGGTGCCGCAGAAATTGGTGAATATTGTGGTGAGGTGACGGTAGCGCCTACGGCCGTAGGCAGACGGCTCATCTGCAAATTCTGATTCACGGAGAGGTTGGTTATGTCCAATCATGTAGCCTCCTTTGAAACCATTATAGAGAGCGTTGATGCCCTGAGTCCGGCAGAGCTCGACGCCTTGCACCCGGCACGACTTGTAAGGAGACGGCATGCACTTTCTCGGTCTTCACCTCATTGATTGGATCATTCTGGCGGGTTACTTTGCGGTCATCATCCGGATCGGCAAATGGGCGACGGCCAAAATTCAAAACACCACCGATTTCTATCAAGGCGGAAGACGGCTGGGCAAGGTGCTGAACGCTTTTTTGAGTTTCGGCAATATCACCAGCGCCGATCAAGCCTCGGGCGTCGCCCGGGAAATTTATCGGCAGGGCTTGCAAGGGATATGGTTTCAAAATCTGGTTCTCTTTCACACGCCTTTTCAGTGGCTCTTCACCTCGATTCTCCAACGCCGCGCGCGCTATATTTCCAACGGTGATATTTATTTGCATCGCTTTGAAAGCCGCTTTCTCGCGGGCTTATTTACATTTTGTTTGATCGCCGGCACGGTTTACGGCGGCTCGCTCGGCTTTCTGCTCACCGGCAAAACGCTGCAAGTCATGATGGTCAAGCCGGAAAGCGAATACACCGCGGCTGAAAAACAAAGCGTGCAAGAATTTGGTGAATGGCAAGAGCTCGAAAAGAAATCGAGTTTCGCGGCGCTAAGCTCGGACGAGCAAGATCGCCGCGATCTTCTGCGCGAAAAATCGAAACGCGGCGAATTGCACGCTTACATTTCTTATTTGAGCCTGCCCTGGTTTTATATTTTTTATGCCGCGATCATTTGCGCTTACACCATCATGGGCGGCTTGCTGGCGGTGGCGGTGACCGATGTGATTCAAGGCCTTATGCTCATCTTTCTCTCGCTGGCGTTGATTCCGGCGGGCTTGAAAGCGCTCGGAGGGTTTGCCGGATTGCACGCCAAAGTTCCGGCGGAATATTTTTCGCTGTTCGGTTCGGATGTGACGAGTGAATATACCTGGTATTACGTTGCCGCTGCCGTAACCGTCAATCTCGTCGTCAATGCGCCGCGGCAATTCACGATTGGCGGCGCTGCGAAAGATGACGAAGCCGCGCGCCTGGGTTTTGTCACCGGCTCGTTTGCCAAACGCTTCATGATGATCGGCTGGGCGTTGACCGGTTTGATCGCGCTCGGTTTATACGCCGGCCGTCTCTCCGATCCCACGAACATTTGGGGCTTGATGACGCGCGAGCTCCTGGGCGTGGGTTTCATCGGGCTGATGATTGCCTCGATTTTTTCGGCCAACATGGACCAGGCCAGCTCGCAAAGTTTGGAGTGGAGCGCCGCGTTTATTAAAAATGTGCTGTTGCCATTTCGACCGAATATCACCGAGAAAACCCAGGTTTTTATCGGGCGGGCGATCATTATCGGCGGGTTGCTCGGCACGGTTTATTTTTCCATGCAAGTCGGCGATGTCTTTACCGTTTTTCGCTATTTGCTTTCTGTTTTGACCACCATCGGCCCGGCGATGTGGTTGGTGTATTTCTGGCGGCGCTTGACCACGGCCGCCGTGGCCACGCAAATGATTCTTTCGGTTTTGATTACGATTGTTTTGCCCAACACCGTGCCGCTGATCAACAACAACCGCGAAAATCCGGCGCTGACGCTGCAAACCCAAGCCCGCACCCAAGTGGTACGAACCAAAGCTGTTGAAGAAGATGTTGCCGCCGGTCGCGCGCAGGAAGTTGGGCAGCTTATCGAGAAAATCAAAACCGCCCCGCCCGTGGGAATTTTTTATGAGACCGTTGTGCGCAAGAATCCCGCCGACTCCAATTCGCCGTGGGTCGGGCAAGGCGCGTTTCGCACGCAAGTTTATCTATTCTCGCTGCTCGGCATTGATTTTACGGAAATGACAAAAGCCCACGTGCTGACCGCCTCATTTGTCTTTGATATTATTTTCCCGTTTGTCGTTCTCTTTCTTGTGAGCTTGGTCACGAAACGAAATTCCGAAAAAGTGTTGCGTGAATTTTATGCCGCCGTGCATACCCCCGTCGTTGCTGATGCGCGTGAAGATGCGCGACGCGTTCGAGCGGCGATCGACGACCCCACCATCGTCGAGCGCAACAAACTCTTTCCCGGAACCGAGTGGGAATTTTGGAAACCGACAAAAGCGGATATTTACGGCTTCATCCTGTGTTGGCTGATTATCGGCGTGATCATCTGGCTTTATTCGGCGATTATGCGGATTGGGGCGTAACTGGTTGCTGGTTGCTTGTTGCTGGTTGCTGTAAATATCCAATTTGATACTAAAAATTTATGACTGGTAACTGTTTACTGATGACTGATAACTCACGATAATGAAACCGTCCGACCGACATTTCGAGGAAGCCCTGAAACTCATTCCTTGGGGGACGCAAACCAATGCCAAGCGCCCTTATCCGTTTTTTGATGAAACCATGCCCAAATTCATCGAGTGCGGCAAAGGCTGCCGGCTTTGGGATATGGAAGGAAAAGAGTATATTGACTTTCGCCTCGCGCTCGGGCCGGTGACGTTGGGATATTGTTATGATGAGGTCGATGAAGCAGTTCGCGCCCAAATGGAAAAAGGCGTTCTCTTCAGCATGGCCAGCCCCATCGAATTGGAACTGGCGCAGCTTCTCCACGACGTCGTGCCTAACGCCGACATGTGCCGCTTCATGAAAACCGGCGAAGATGCCAATCTCTGCAATATTCGCCTCGCCCGCGCTTACACCAAACGTGACATGATCATCGTCAGCGGCTATCACGGCTATCCCGATTGGTTTGCCACCGAAGACAGTCCCAACAACGGTGTTCCTGCCATTATCAAAGATTACGTCAAAATTGCGCCGTGGGGAAATCTTGAAGCCGCCGAGAAACTCATTCGTCATTACAATGAACAACTTGCTTGTGTCATTGCCGTCCCGTATGATATGAACGAAGATACGAGTGGCGATTACATTCGGCTCTTGCGAAAATTGACAAAAGAATACGGTATTCTCTTGGTGCTCGATGAAGTGCTCACCGGTTTTCGTCTCGCCCTCGGCGGCGCGCAAGAGTATTATGACGTCGATGCCGATCTTGCGGGTTATGCGAAAGCGATGGCGAACGGTTATCCGATTTCAACTTATCTCGGCAAGCGTCAATATATGGAGCAACTGAATAAGTTCAAAATAACGACGACGTATGCTGGCGAAACGTCGTCGATTGCCGCCGCGATGGCGACGATCAAAATTATGAAGCGAGAGAAAGTTCATGAACATCTTTGGGCGATGGGAAAGCGTTTGATGAACGGCTTTAATATGATCGCAAAAGAACTCAGCGTCGAAGCGTGCGCTGCCGGTTTGCCGCCGGCGCCGTTTTTGAAATTCAATACGTCGGATCGCGATTACAACGCCCGTCTTGAATATCTGTGGTTTCGTGAATTGTACCGCGAAGGGATTTTCGCCAACCCCCGCTGGTTTATTTCATACTCGCACAAAGCCGCGGACATTGATGAAGCATTGGACAAAACGCGTGTTGCGCTCAAGCGCGCGCTGCAGATGGAGCCGAAAGAGCGGGAGAAGGTGAAGCCGTTTTTCTGGTGAAAACTCTTACTCCTACTCGTACTCTTACGCGTCTTTAAAATTTTTGAAAAGCGAGTATGAGTAAGAGTAAGAGTAAGGGTACGATAAGGAAATGGAGAAATGAACGAACGAATCTACCTCGACTGCTACGCCATGGTCGGCAAGCGCGGGCCGAAGGATGTTGAAACGCCGTACGAAACCGAAGTCTTGCTCGAGGAAATGGAATGGTGCGGCATTCACGGCGCGTTGATTGCGCATTGGGTCGCGAAAGAATACGATCCGATGTACGGCAATCGCAAATTGCTGCACGAGCTAAAAAAGAGTCCGCGGCTTTACGGCGTGTGGACGATCATGCCGAGTCACACCGGCGAGATGCCGCTGCCGAAAGATGTGGTCAAAGAAATGCAAGACAACGGCATCCGCGCCGCGAAGATGTATCCGCGCACGCATCATTATTTTTTCAACGAAGATACTTGTGGCGCGCTGTTGTCGGAGTTGGAGAAGCACGAGATTCTTCTGCTTGTTGAAGGCGGATTTACGTATGGCCCCGACTTGCTTGAGCCATCCAATCAGGTTCTGCTTGCCGACCTCGCCGCTATGCTCACTCGCCATCCGAGCTTGCCGGTGCTCTTGCAAGGCAGCCGGTGGGAAGCGACGCGCTATTTGCACACGTTGATGTCGAAGCACAACAATCTTTATCTTGAATTCTCGGCGAATCAATCCAATCGCGCGATGGAAGTTTATGCCGCCTGGTTCGGCGCGCAACGCATGCTCTTCGGCACCGGCGCGCTGGACAAATCGCCAGGCGCCGCGAAGTCGTTTGTCGATTATTGTACGCTGCCCGAAGATAAAAAACAAAACATCGCCGGCGGCAATCTCGCCCGGCTGCTCAAATTGAATTCTCTTCCCAAACCGTATCACGAGAAAGAAACCGATGATCCGATTCTCGTTCTTGCCAAAGCCGGAAAGCCGTTCAACGATATTCTCGTGATCGATTCCCACGCGCATATTGCGCACGAAGACGCCGTCGGTGTCGGCTTCATGCATCAGCCGTTTTCCGATGATAAAAGTATGTTCGCGCGCGCCAAGCTCATGGGCATCGACGCGATGTGCATTAGCGCGTGGGTTGGAATTTGGGCCGACTATGAAGATGGCAACGAAATCGTGCGCTTGGCGATGGCACGTTATCCCGATTTTTATCACGGCTACGCCACGCTGCAACCGCAATATGTCAAAAATTGGGAGGCCGAGTTGCGAAAAGTTCACGAACAATACAAAATGCAAGGCCTCAAGCCCTACCATCCTCGCACCCACATTCCTTACAATGACAAATTATGGGCGCCGTGGTTCGAATATGGCAATCGCATGAATGCGTATGTTCTTTTGCATCCCTCGCCGAATTTTACCGCTGAAATCAACGAGATCGCGCCGAAGTATCCGAACATGAGTCTAATCATTGCGCATTGCGGCGGCTCGTTTGAAACCGCGCGGCAAGGCATCGAAGCCGCGCTGAAATTTCCCAACGTCTTTTTGGAAATCACCTTGACCAGCGTGACTTACCGCGTGATCGAATTTATGGTCAAGCATGTCGGCGCCGAGCGCGTTCTCTTTGGCACCGACCAACCGATGCGCGATCCGATTCCGCAATTCGGCTGGATGGCTTATTCGCACTGCACGTTTGATGATAAGAAGAAGATGTTTGGGCTGAATATGAAAAAAATTATTGAGCGAGCAAAAGTTTTTTAGAAAGGAAAATGATGCAGCGAGCAACATGCAAACAAATTGTGTTTATCATCTTCTTTTCAATTCCTGTTTCCCAAACTTTCGCTCAAGAATCCACAGTCTACGCCTCCGTCGTCGCCACGCGCGGTTACATCGTCGGCGCGGCGAATCCCCCCAGCGGCCTGTTTTGTCAGCGCCCATCCGACGATACGACCTGGCATCACACCGGATCGAACAACATTCGCGCCTTCGGTTTGGCCGTTCATGCTCCCGCCGCCGGACAATTGATTTACCTCGCTGCCGGCAACGGCGTCCATAAAACCGCGGATGGAGGAAAAAACTGGAAGATCACCACCGGCTGGGAAATCACCGAAGCGCTGTGGGTGAGCCTCGATCCGAAAGATCCGCAAACGGTTTACACGGCGACGGCGTACGGCATTCACAAAACCAGCGACGGCGGCACGACGTGGAAGCAAATGAATACCGGGTTGACGTCGACATTTACTTCCAGTGTGATCGTTGACCATGCCAACTCAAAGGTAATTTATTGCTCGACCGAGGACGGCGTGTTCGGCAGCAATGACGGCGCGGAATTATGGAAGAAGCTGGGTTTGAGAGTGGCGAATGTGCGGGTGCTGGCGCAGAATCCGCGTGATAACCAGATGCTGGCGGCGGGCACGGATAATAACGGCATCTACATCTCACGCGACGGCGGCAAAGTGTGGGCGAAAAGCGAAGCCGGTCTCGATCATGCGACGTTCTACACAATCGCGTTTGATCCGAATCATCCGGAGACAATGTATGCCGGTGGTTATGTCACCGGCGTTTACAAATCCATCGACAGCGGGCGAAGCTGGAGACGCAGCTTGAATGGCCTGGCGAATTTAAATATTCATTCTCTCGCCGTTGATCCGACTAACAGCAATCGCGTCTACGCCGGAACGATGTGGGGCGGCATATTCCGCTCGGATGACGGCGGCGCAACGTGGCGCCAAGCCGGCTTGAGCGGCTCGCAAGTGTGGACGATTTCGATTCACAACTTCTGAGCTAAAAGCAAAATATTCCCCGCGGATCAAAAACCCACACGGAATTCTGGCTTTGTCCGCGTGGGTTTTTGATCCGTGTGATTCTTCAAGTCATGGAATCTCTATGATCAAAATCATCGGCTTTTCCCTTATCTTTGTGGGCATATCTTCTTCAATACTGCCCGCGCAATCCGTAAATCGCGATGAGTATCTCAAAGGCTACGAAGAGCGCGCGGCGTATGTGACGTCGTTTTATGACACGACGAAAAACGCGAATTATTATTCCGTCGCCGCCAAATATGCGCACAATGTGAATGTGGAACAGGCCGACAGCATGGTGCTCGCGCTGTTGCAAAAGCCGAGCGGTGACATGTTTTGGATGTTTCCGGTCATCGGCGCCTACTTGCACGGGAAGGACAAAATGTCGCCGCAAGTCAAAGCGGCGATGCGCCAGGCGTGGAAAACGTATGCGCCGTATCGCGGCGACACCGAGAATCATTGGTGCATGTATTACGCCTCACTGTTTTTGGCGGCGGAACAATGGCCGAATTTGCCTGGATCGGAATGGTATAATGGAAAGAGTTCGGATGAGAATCGCGAAGAGGCCAAAGCGTATCTCATTCATTGGATAAAAATCACCACGACGATTGGGCAGGGGGAATTCGACTCGCCGGATTATTTGCCCGAGTATGCGGTGCCGATGATTTTGCTCGCGCAATTCGCCCAGGATGCGGAGATGAAAAAGCGCGGCGCGATGATGGCCGATTATTTGTATGCCGATTTCGCCGCCGAACATTTGGCGGGGCAATATATCGGCGGATTCAGCCGCATCTATCAGCCCGCGGTTTACAAGCCGCTGCAATCTCAGGCCTCGGCGTTTGCCTGGCTGTATTTTGGCACCGGCGAACCCTCACAATCCGGCTGGGTCCTGTTTCCCGCGCTCTCAAATTATCGCCTGCCGGAAATCATTTATGACATCGCAACGGATCGCTTGCAATCTTACATTCACCAAGAGCGGAAGCGCGTGCGCAACGTGATCCGTTTCGGCCGCGAGAAAAATCCGCCGGTTTACAAGTACACCTACATGACGAAGGATTACGGACTCAGCTCGTTGCACGGCGGCATTCTGCAGCCGATTCAGCAGCACACGTGGAGCGTGCGCTTCACCAGCGGCAAGCCGTACACGACGATCTTTGGCTTGCACCCGTATTGGTCAGGAATCGAGCTGGGCATGTTTTTTCCCGAAGAAATCAAAACCATGATTGCCGACGTCGTGTCGTCTAAGGGAACGTACAACGAAGAAGACAAGTGGACCGGCAGCTCGCCTTACGAGCGCACGTTCCAGCACAAGAACACGCTGCTCGTTTTGTACGACATCGCTCTCGGCACGACGGCGGAGCACATCGACGGCTTCTTTCCGAAGAGTCTGGCGCAACGCGTTGTCGATGCTTCCGGATGGATTTTTTGCAAAGCGGGCGATACGTATGTCGGCTGGTATCCGCTGCAGGAAAGCGAATGGAAAGAAGAAGAGGAGAACTGGCGCCTGCGTAGCCATCAATTACAAAATGGCTATGTGATTGAAGTCCGCTCGCAAACGGAGATCAGCTCATTTGAAAATTTTCAGACGAAGCTTCGTTCACATCTTCCCAAAGCGCAAATGCAGCCGAATGCCGTCGCGGTCGATTATACCACTTTGGACGGCGCGAAAATGTATTTCGCCTTTCCGGAGGCGCGCCAACTGAACGGCAAGCCGGTCGATTTGACGAAGTACAAGCTCTTCGAGGGCCCGTTTCTCAACGCCGAGGTCGGCAGCGAGAAGTTGACGATGACCTACAAAAACAAGCGCCGCGTTTTGGATTTCAAGAAACTGATGATTCACGAATGATGGAAATTTTCTCCACAGCACCCGGCGCCGAGGGATGGAGCTTATCGGGAGGGGAAAAAGTCATAACAAAAATTTCGGGTTAATTCATGTTGGCCTCGGCAGCCAAATCGTCGAATCTGCGTCGCCATACGCCACGCATCGGCCCGCCAGAAATTCACAACCGATCCACGCGCAGGCGATGGCATCAAGCGCATCTTCGTAACCTTTCAAACACGACGCCGGCCCGTTTTTAATCAATGATTTGGCGGAAGGCAAGCAGTCCGCGGCACCGGCGAGGCGTTTGTCGAGCGCCGCGCGGAGTCGAGCCAGATTTTGCGCGACGGCTGTCCGGCGTTTATCACGATTGAGATCGGGCCAGTACTTTTGCAGCTTGCTCACTTTGTATTTGAGCCGTTCGTCGAGATTGAGTAACTCGATGATCGCCGGATGCGGATATGCCTCGATGAAGACGCGTGAATTTTTGTTTTGAGAAATCTTGGCTTTGGCGTGCAACCATTTGAAGCCGCAAGCTGAGAGTTGCTCGAATAACATTTGGCTGATCGGGCCTGGACGTTTGGCCGTCGGCGAATGCGTGCCGGCTTTTCGCTTGATGTAAGTGCTTGTCACCATTCTGTCCGCCGCCCTTCGTCCCGTTATGAATTGTGGCCCAATTGGAATATCAAGCGCGATGACATTTGGCATGGCACCGGTAATTCTTTCGCAAACCGCCAACAGCGCTGGAATATTTGGCTCACTGCCATGAACTTTCGTCGACCAATCAATTTTTTCGTTATCGTCCATTCTGCAAAACTCTTCATAGGAACGCGCGACCCGCAGCAACCGTGGCCGATCACGCTGCGGAATTTTTACCAGCGCGACACCGGCCGGATGATGCGCCGCCCAGGCGGCGTCGATGCCAACGACAAGGAGTGACATGAAAAGGGGCAAACGGCGAAGTGACGATGAGAGGGTGAGTCTAAACTTAGCTTGCTGAAAAAAGCACAAAGTAATGTCATCGTTTTAGGCAGTTGCAATTGCTTGATGCGAAGCGTTGTATTTTTAGATAAAGATAATCGGATTCAACGATGAAGTCAAGCTATATTTCGCTATAAAATGGCTATAAAAACGTCATCGAAAATCCTCTTGCTTCTTTCGCAAATTTATTGCTTTTTAACGAGTAACCAGCAACGAGCAGCCAGTAACCAGCATCGAGGTTCCCATGACAAAACACGATATTGCTTCGAAAAATTTCATTGCCGAATCTCTCAACAATTGGACGGAACATCTCAATCGCGTCTATGGCACACGCACGATTTCGGCGAAATACAAGGCCATGGAATGGAGCGGGGAAGGTTATCTCATCAAAGATACAAAGGGAAATGAATATATCGATTTTCTCGGCGGATACGGGATTTTTAGTCTTGGCCATCGCCATCCTGCTGTCATTGCGGCGGTAAAAGAGCAGCTCGACCGGTTGCCGCTCGGCTCAAAGGAATTGCTGCATCCGCAAGGCGGCATGCTCGCCAAGAAAATGGCAGAGATCACGCCTGGCGATTTGAAATATTCTTTCTTTTGTAACAGCGGCACCGAAGCGGTCGAAGGCGCGATCAAACTCGCCAAGCTTTATACGAAGAAACACGAATTTGTTTGCACGGTAGATGGCTATCATGGTAAAACGCTCGGCGCGTTGTCGGCAACGTATCGTAAAAAATTCCGCGATCCGTTTGAGCCGTTGGTTGCCGGTTTCAAGCATGTGCCGTTTGGCGATGCGGCTGCCATCGAAGCCGCCATCACCGGTCAAACTGCGGCGGTGCTGCTCGAACCGTTTCAGGGCGAAGGCGGCATCAATATTCCGCCGGCGGGTTATCTCAAAACCGTGCGGGAGATTTGTGACCGCCGCGGCGTGCTGCTGATTCTCGACGAGATTCAATGCGGACTTGGTCGCACCGGCAAGATGTGGGGCTGCGATCACGATGGTGTGGCGCCGGATATTTTGTGCAGCGCCAAGGCGCTCGGCGGCGGGGTGATGCCGATTGGCGCCTTCGTCGGCACGGAGAAAGTTTGGGCGCCGCTCAACGAATGGCCGACCGTTCACACCAGCACGTTTGGCGGCAATCCGCTCGCCTGTGCGGCGGCGCTGGCGGCATTGCATGTCATGGAAAAAGAAAATCTGCCGGCGCGCGCGGCCAAGGTCGGCGATTACTTGCTCAAACGCTTGCGCGAACTCGCGCAAAAATTCCCACAATATTTCAAAGAAGTGCGCGGCCTCGGCTTGTTCATCGGCATGGAATTTCACACCGACGAGATTGGCGACAAGTTGTACAGTTTGTTCTTCGAGAAAGGTGTGCTGGTCGCCTCGATTCTTGCCAATCCAAAAATCATTCGCCTGGAGCCGCCGTTGATTATCGATGAGAGAGTCGTTGATCAGGTGATTGAGCGATTTGACGCGGCATGTCGAGAACAAACTATGCGGGCGATATGAATGTTGCATTACAATTTTAGCCTTAACGGGGATACTACCCAAATCTGCCTTTTTGTCATCTCCCCGCCGAAGTTGTCGTAATTCAAATACTTCTTGCTGTCAATTTGACTCTGAATAGAATTACAAAAACAGGGTGTTGCCTGGTTTTTCTCAAGATATTTCTCTTGCGAGAATGGCACTATTTTTGTAAATTTGAAGCTGGATTTTGTGCAGCTCACGTGGCAATTTAGAAAAAAACGATTGGGCTGTAAGTTGTATTTTTCGATTCATAAGAAAAATCATGACTCTCGATAAATTTACTCTCAAAGCGCAAGAAGCCGTTGTTCGCGCGCAGCAGTTGGCGAGCGAGCACAATCATCAGCAGATCGAAACCGAGCATCTGCTCAAATCGCTGCTGGATGATCACGAGGGCGTGCCGGTGACGATTTTCAAAAAGCTTGGCGTCCCGCAAGGCGGAACCCTCATCGCCAGCCGCGTTGACGACGAATTGCGCAAAATTCCGCGCGTGCAGGGCGGCGGCGGAATCGGCAACGTCTACGTTTCGCCGCGGGTGAATAACGTTTTCAACATGGCGAGGCACGAGATGCGCCAGTTGAAAGACGAGTACGTCAGCACCGAGCATCTGTTGATCGCGCTCACCGAGGAAAAGGGCAGCGCCGCCGCGGAGATTTTGAAATCACAAGGCGTCACCCGCGAGGCGATTTTCCGCGTGCTCAAAGACATTCGCGGCTCTCAAAGAGTCGTCGATCAGAATCCCGAAGACAAATATCAAGCCTTGCAGCGTTTTGGCCGCGATCTCACCGAACTGGCGCACCGCGGCAAGCTCGATCCGGTGATCGGCCGCGATGATGAAATTCGCCGCGCCATTCAAGTGCTGTCGCGCCGCACCAAAAATAATCCCGTGCTCGTCGGCGATCCCGGCGTCGGCAAAACCGCCATTGTCGAAGGCATTGCGCAGCGCGTGGCCAATGGCGACGTGCCGGAATTGCTCAAAAACAAACGCGTCACGCAGCTCGACATCAGCGCGTTGATCGCCGGCGCCAAATTTCGCGGCGAGTTTGAAGAACGCTTGAAAGCCGTGCTCAAGGAAATTCAGGAAGCCGAAGGCGACATCATTCTTTTTATCGACGAGCTGCACACGGTGGTCGGGGCCGGCGCGGCGGAGGGCGCGGTCGATGCGGCGAACATGTTGAAACCGATGCTGGCGCGCGGCGAGCTTCGCCTGATCGGCGCCACCACCTTGGATGAATACCGCAAATACATCGAAAAGGACAAGGCGCTCGAGCGCCGTTTCCAACCGGTGCTGGTGGATCAACCGTCGGTCGATGAAACGATTTCGATTTTGCGCGGCTTGAAAGAGCGTTACGAGCTGCATCACGGCGTGCGCATCACCGATTCCGCGATTGTGGCGGCGGCGACGCTGTCGCATCGTTACATCAGCGACCGTTTTCTCCCGGACAAGGCGATTGATTTGATCGACGAGTCGGCGGCGAAATTGCGCACGGAAATCGATTCCATGCCCGAAGAAATCGACGAAATCGAGCGTCGCAGCAAACAGTTGGAGATCGAGCTGGTTGCGCTTAAAAAAGAGAAAGACGCGGGATCGAAAGAGCGCGCCGAAAAATTGAAAATCGAGCTGGCCGATTTAAAAGAGCAATCGTCGCAATTGAAAGGGCGCTGGCAGGTTGAAAAAGACACCATCAAGCAAATCAACGCCATCAAAGAGCAGGTCGAAGCCGCGAAGATGGAAGCGGAAAAAGCCGAACGCGCCGGCGATTTGAACAAAGCGGCGGAATTGAAATACGGGCGCCTCATCGAGCTGAACAAGCAGCTCGAGGCGTTGAACGGCAAATTAGCCGAGCTGCATCAAGACGGCGCGCTGTTGAAGCAGGAAGTTACGGAAGAAGACATCGCCGAAGTCGTCGCGCGCTGGACCCGCATTCCGGTCACGCGCATGTTGGAAAGCGAGAAACAAAAGATTTTGCACATCGCCGACCGTTTGCGGCAGCGCGTCGTCGG
>Ga0073934_10003868_pt1 | contig 26312 bp, 18 predicted proteins | sample LarsenN4metaG_FD_76834 | JGI IMG/M metagenome (GOLD analysis project Ga0073934, IMG submission 76834) | Hot spring sediment bacterial and archeal communities from British Columbia, Canada, to study Microbial Dark Matter (Phase II) - Larsen... ... | reverse complement strand
CAGCGCCAGCGGCCCCAGTTTTGCCGCGCGGCTCTCGCCGTACGGCTCGAGCAGCGGTCGCAGCGCGCTGCACAGCACGTGCAATTGCGTAGTGGGCTGGCCGGCAGCGTCGCGGTAGTAACCGCGCGCGTGCCGCCAGTAACGGGCGAGCAGCTCCTTCACGGTGATCTCGGCGGGCGGGACCTTCGGCTGGCTCTCGGCGGTGAGCCACTCGGCGATCACCTGGTGGTAGCGGCCCTCGGTTTCGGGTTTGTCGGCACGGCCGAGGTAGATCGCTTGGCCGTTGAGCACGACATAGCCTTGGCCGGTGGCTTTGGGGGTCGGAACTTCGGAATGTGGGCGAGTTTCTTGACGGGCATCGGCCGTCCTCCTTGGCGCGAGTAGTACTACTCGCTTCTGGGCCCTGGAGTACGGCCGCGCCGCCCGGAGGCGGGTCCACGCAACTAGCGTGGTCAGCGTATTTTACGTCAAGAGCGGGCGAAGGGACTCGAACCCTCGACGTTCAGCTTGGAAGGCTGATGCTCTACCCACTGAGCTACGCCCGCGCGTCATTACAAGATCGTAGCGGCGTTTCGCATCGTCTCGCAACAGCCCGCACGCGCGATCGGGTGCGTCGCGTCCGTGGAGGTCACGCGGCTAGTCCGGCCCGTGCGGCCGTTCCAACTCGTTCGCGCAGCTTGCCTATGCGGCGCGGCCGAGAATGTCGAAGACCGTCCGCCCGCCCGGCCTTGTTCCGTTCGCGTTCCAGGTTGGCGCGCCGCAGCAGAAGCTCGTCGTCGGAAGGCTGCCAGCGAGTGTTCGCGCATCAACTGTCGAGGCCGAAGAACCTGGACCGCCCAAGGCCTGGTGTCAAGGAAGTCGCCACAGACCCGCAGCGCATGAGAAAGCCCGGCGTGGTGGAACCGCGCCGGGCGGCAAACGTTAAACAGTGGACCGTTGCCGGGGGTCGGATCGCTCCGACCCGCTCCGGCCTGCTAGGGCCGGAGGAGGATGCGCTGACTGTTCCGTCGCCGGGTCGCCCCGACGGCGGTCCAGGTATCCCCTAGAAAGGAGGTGATCCAGCCGCAGGTTCCCCTACGGCTACCTTGTTACGACTTAGTCCCAGTCACCAGGCTTACCGTCGGCCGCCGCCTCCTTGCGGTTGGCTGAGCGGACTTCGGGTACTCCCGGCTCCCATGACTTGACGGGCGGTGTGTACAAGGCTCAGGAACACATTCACCGCGCCGTAGCTGATGCGCGATTACTAGCGATTCCAACTTCATGGAGGCGAATTGCAGCCTCCAATCTGAACTGGGGCCGGTTTTTTGGGATTTGCTCCGCCTCGCGGCCTTGCGTCCCTCTGTCCCGGCCATTGTAGCACGTGTGCGTCCCTGGGCATAAGGGCCACGATGACTTGACGTCGTCCCCGCCTTCCTCCGGCTTACGCCGGCAGTCTCGCTAGAGTCCCCGGCATGACCCGCTGGCAACTAGCGACAGGGGTTTCGCTCGTTGAAGGACTTAACCCGACACTTCACAGCACGAGCTGACGACAGCCGTGCAACACCTGTGCACGTTTCACCCCGAAGGGCAGCCAACCCGAGTTATCCCCGGGAGGCATCCGTGCATGTCAAACCCAGGTAAGGTTCTTCGCGTTGCTTCGAATTGAGCCACATGCTCCACCGCTTGTGTGAGCCCCCGTCAATTCCTTTGAGTTTTAGCCTTGCGGCCGTACTCCCCAGGCGGCACACTTAGCACTTTAGCTTCGGCGGCGGCATCGTCAGAGATCCCGTCACCCAGTGTGCATCGTTTACGGCGTGGACTACCAGGGTATCTAATCCTGTTTGCTCCCCACGCTTTCGGGTCTCAGCGTCAGAACCGGCCCAGTGGCCCGCTTTCGCCTCTGGCGTTCCTCTCGATATCTACGCATTTCACCGCTCCACCGAGAGTTCCAGCCACCTCTACCGGCCTCAAGCCCGGCAGTTTGCCGAGCCGTTCCACGGTTGAGCCGTGGGATTTCACTCGACACTTACCGGGCCGCCTACACCCGCTTTAAGCCCAATGATTCCGAGCAACGCTTGCCTCCTCTGTCTTACCGCGGCTGCTGGCACAGAGTTAGCCGAGGCTTCCTTTGGATCTGCTCAACGCCCGGGATTATTCACCCCGTTTGCTTGCGAGACCCTGACAGCAGTTTACACCCCGAAGGGCTTCCTCCTGCACGCGGCATTGCTGGGTCAGGCTTGCGCCCATTGCCCAAGACTCGTTGCTGCAGCCACCCGTAGGTGTCCGGGCAGTGTCTCAGTCCCGATGAGGCGGGCCACGCTCTCACGCCCGCTACCCGTCGCAGCCTTGGTGGGCCGTTACCCCGCCAACTAGCTGATAGGACATGGGCCGCGCCCGGACCGATAGGCCCTTGCGGGTCCCCACCTTTGATCCCCAAGCCATGCGGCCCGGGGACATCATCCGGTATTAGCAGCACTTTCGCAAAGGGGTTGCCCCCGCTGTTATCCCGGTGTCCAGGGTACGTTACCCATGCATTACGCTCCCTTTCGCCACTGAACGCCATATTGCTACGGCGCCCCGTACGACTTGCATGCCTTAGCCATGCCGCCAGCGTTCGCTCTGAGCCAGGATCAAACTCTTCATTGTGAGTCGCTGACGACGGCCCGACGCAGCCGCCTCGCAGCGGCCCGCCGCGCCGATCATCGGCATCCTGGAAGGGCTCAGCACTCGCTTCTGCGTGCGAGAATGCCGAGCAGCGCTCCCGGTCAAAGCTTCACCGCACACCGTGCGGCCATCCGGAAGCTTGCTTGTGGATCAGCGACCGCGGAGCCTTAACGCAGACGATTCCGCGGCCGCCGCATTCTCGCGGCTTCGGTCCACTGTTCACTTTTCAAAGATCGCACCTGCCGCCCGCGGCGGGCACCAGCCCCGTCAGGCTATCCGAAAACTCGGCAGCCCGCAACCAGGCGACTGATTATACGACCAAATTGTCGCCGCAGCGGCCGGCGTGGCATTCAGGCTTGATGCCTCACCACTGCGCCCAATAAGATATATAACACGCGGCCCCGGAAATGCAAGTCGCCCCCTCCGAGACGGCCTGTAAGCGACACTTTGAAGCAGCCAAGAATGGCGATGGATGCCGTGCACGCCTGGCGTCCGGCTGCCGGCTGCAGCGGCGTCCACCCGCACGAAAGGGCGAGCGATGTCCCGGTCAGTTCATAACTCCTTGCGTGTACTGCTGTTAGCAACGATCCCGCTGGCCGTCGCCGGCTGCCCGCTGATCAATCCGCCCGGCGACAACAAACCAGGCGATGGGACCGCCCGCCTGAAGGGGTTCGATTCACCTGAGGCCCTCATGCAGTACTTCCGCCAGCAGGCTCTGGCCAGTGCCGCTCGCAGCTACGATACTTACACGCTGCGCGACGGTCTCCCGCTGGCCGAGACCAGCACGGGCGCCCCGGCTGACGCGGCGGACACAGGCGGCTCGCAGGCCTTCAGCCAGACGAACCTCCAGGAGGAGGGCGTCGACGAGGGGGACGTCATAAAGTCCGACGGGACATACTTTTACGTTGCACGCGACCAGTCGCTCCGCATCGTCCGCGCCTCACCGCCCGAGCAGCTCGCAGAGGTCGGGCGGCTGGACCTGGACCTGAACGTGAGCGAGCTTTACTTGCGCGATTCGGCCGTGATCGCGATCGCGTCGCGTTACGGTCCGGTCTACGGCGGCGCGGTGCCTGAGATTCTGATCTACCCGCCGTACTACGTTTCCTCGGACGTGGTCGTCCTGGATATCGACGTGAGCGATCCGGCCAACCCGACGGTTCGCAAGCGCGCGGAGCTGGACGGGTCGCTGGTTGCGTCGCGGCTCACGAACGACCGGCTGATCCTGGTGCTGACGGTCGCGCCGGAACTGCCGCCCAACCCGACGCCGCTGTCGCTGGCCCTGCTTGGCCTGGGCGATGTCATGCCCAAGATGCGGACCGCGGCGCGTGAGACGGATGCGGTTCCGTGGCAGGACTGGCTGCGTCCGGACCCGTCCGACGGCTACTTCATGACCGCGGTCGTCACGCTGGATGCGGCGGACATCGAGAGCAAGCTGGCATCGGTCGCGATCCTGGCCGCGGCGGGAACGATCTACGCCTCGCAGGACGCCGTCTACGTGACCGACACGGACTACGACGCGAACAACGACTACCGCGAGACGACCTCGATCCACAAGTTCCGCTTTGACGAGAACGGCGCCGCCGGCTACGTCGCCAGCGGTTCCGTCCCCGGTCGACTGCTGAACCAGTTCTCGCTCGGCGAGCACGAGGGCTACCTGCGCGCCGCAACGTACGTGGAGAACTTCTCGGTCGCGCCGCTGCCGGCCGGCGGGTCGCCCGGCGTCGCATTGCGCGAGCAGTCGTCCGAGCCACCGGCGCCCTCGAACGCCGTCTATGTGCTGGCCGAATCCGGCGCGGACCTGAACGTGGCGGGCAAGGTCGAGGGTATCGCGCCCAATGAACGGATCTACTCGGCCCGTTTCCTGGGCAAGCGCGGCTTTCTGGTCACGTTCCGCCAGATCGACCCCCTGTTCGCACTCGATCTTTCCGACCCGACCGCGCCGCAGATCGTCGGCGAGCTGAAAATCCCTGGCTTCAGCGACTACCTGCACGTGTTCCGCGGGGACTACCTGATCGGCGTCGGGCGTGCGACGGCCGCCAGGCCCTGGGGCGGCGTCGTGCCGGACGCCCTGCAGCTCTCGCTGTTCGACGTGCACGACCTGTCGAACCCGACGCTGATCCAGCAGGTGGAAATCGGCGGGTACGGCAGCTACAGCGACGTGAGCTACACGCACAAGGCGTTCACACTGATGGAGGAAGAGGGGCTGTTGGCCATCCCCGCCACGCTGCTGACAGGCGACCCGTTCACCGGTGAGACCGTCGTCGGCGAGGACGGAGCCCCGGTCGGGGCGGCGTCCGACCGCGTGCCCGAGCCGTTCAGCGGCGTGCTGTGTTACCGCGTCGATCCGAGCACAGGGTTCACGGAAGTCGGCCGCCTACGGTCGGCGGCGCCGGAAAGCGAGCCGTACTTCTTGTACCAACCGGTCTGGAGACGGGCAGCGTTCATCGGCGACACGGTGTACGCGGTCAGCTCGGATGGCGTCGCCGCCGCGCCCCTGTCCGCGATGGACCAGACGACGAGCATCGTCTTCGGCGAGTGATCCAGGAGGTCGTCGCGGTCAGAGACCGCTCCTACTTGATCAACAGCATCCTCTTCATCAACAGCATCGTCTTCGGCGAGTGATCCAGGAGGTCGTCGCGGTCAGAGACCGCTCCTACTTGATGAACAGCAGCTCGCGGTAGGAAGGCAGGGGCCACAGGTCGGCCGCCACCTGCATCTCCAGCTCGTCGCCCAGTTCGCGCAGCGCGTGCATGGCCGGCAACACCCGCTCCTTGACGTGCCGTGCCTGCGCCGTCAACGGACCGTTCGCCGGCGTGGCAAGGCCGCTGAGCTGCCGCAGGGCGGCGTCGAAACGGCCAACCAAGGCGGCCAAGTCGCGGAGTTGAGCCTTGAGCTCCGGGCACGACACGCCGGCCTGTTCGCTGGCCGTCACGGCCGACGCCAGACGGTGCTGCTGCTCGACGGCCGCCGGCAGGATCATCTGCCGCGCCATCTGCACCATCAGGTCGGCCTCGATCTGGTTCTGGAGCACGTACTTCTCAACGAAGATGTGCAGCCGACTCTCGACCTCGGCCCGGCTCAACACGGCGTATTGCTCGAAGAGCTTCACCGTCTTGGGCGCGCCGAGGACCGGCAGCGCCTCGACGCAGTCCTTGAGGTTCGGCAGGCCGCGACGCTCGGCCTCCTTGTGCCACTCCGGCGAATAATTGTCGCCGTTGAAGATCACGCGCTTGTGCTTGCGGACGACGTCCTGGAGCACCTGTTGGACGGCGGCCTCGAGCTTCTCGCGGGTGGGGTTGGGGCCGGCGACCCGCTCGAGCTCGCCCGCCAGGTAGTCCAGCGACTCGGCCACGATCAGGTTGAGCACCGTGTTGGGCCAGGCCGTGGCCGAGGACGCGCCGACGGCGCGGAACTCGAACTTGCTGCCGGTGAAGGCGAAGGGCGAGGTGCGGTTGCGGTCCGACGAATGCCGCGGGAGCTGCGGCAGCGTGCGGGCGCCCAGGTCGAGCGCGCCGCCCTTGAGCGTACGGCCGGGGGCGCCCTGCTCGAGCTGCTCGATGACGTCGGTCAGCATCTCGCCCAGGTAGATCGAGATGATGGCCGGCGGGGCCTCGTGCGCGCCGAGGCGATGGTCGTTGGCGGCCGAGGCGATGGAGGCCCGCAGCAGATCGGCATGCAGGTCCACGGCCCGGATGACCCCACACAGGAACACCAGGAACTGCATGTTCGTGTGGGCTTCCTCGCGCGGGTCGAGCAGGTTCAGCCCCGTGTCGGTCGACATCGACCAGTTGTTGTGCTTGCCCGAGCCGTTGATGCCCGCGAAGGGCTTCTCGTGCAGCAGGGCCGCCAGGTTGTAGCGGGGCGCGACGCGCTTGAGCGTCTCCATCATCACCATCTGGTGGTCGCAGGCCACGTTCGAGTTCTCGAACGTCGGGGCGATCTCATACTGCCCCGGCGCCACCTCGTTGTGCCGCGTCTTCACCGGCACCCCCACCCGGTACAGCTCGCGCTCCACCTCGGCCATGTACGCCAGAACCCGCGGCGGGATCGCGCCGAAGTAGTGGTCCGCCAGCTCCTGACCCTTGGGCGGCTTAGCGCCGAACAACGTGCGCTCGCACGTAACCAGGTCCGGCCGGGCGAAGTACAGATTGCGGTCGACCAGGAAGTACTCCTGCTCCGCGCCGACCGTCGTGAACACGCGCGACACGCCCTCCTGTGCTCCGAAGATCTTCAGAATCCGCATCGCCTGCTTGCTGAGCGCGTCCATCGAGCGCAGCAGGGGCGTCTTCTTGTCCAGCGCCTCGCCGTTCCACGACACGAACGCGGTCGGGATGCACAGCACCACCACGTTCTCGCCGCGCACCAGAAACGCCGGGCTGGTCGCATCCCAGGCCGTGTAGCCGCGGGCCTCGAACGTCGCCCGCAGCCCGCCGGACGGGAAGCTGCTGGCGTCCGGTTCGCCCTGCACCAGGTCCCGGCCGGACAGGGAGAAGACCATGCCACCCTGCCCGTCCGGAACCACCAGCGTGTCGTGCTTCTCGGCCGTCTGACCGGTCAGCGGCTGGAACCAGTGCGTGAAGTGCGTGGCGCCGTTCTCGATGGCCCAGTCCTTCATGGCGGCCGCTACCACGTCCGCGACCTGCAGGTCGAGCGGTTCGCCGCGTTCGATCGTCCGCATCAGCCGCTGGAACACCTCCTTGGGCAGGCGCTGGCGCATCAACCGCTGGCTGAACACGTCGCAGCCGAAGACCTCCTCGAGCGGGGCCTCGAGGTGGTTGCCGCGGTTGCGGTTCTCTTTCCAGGAGGTGGCCGCGGCCAGGGCCGCAAGCCGTGGGTTCGCGACTTTCATTGCTCACCTGCTCCGAGGGTAACCAGAGTCGAGCCAACGGTGCACCGCGGCTCGACGCACGTCCACCGTGCGCCGCTGGCCCGCTGGGGCCTCCCACGCGCCGCATCTCTGTTAGATCGCCAGGGTTCTGGGGGGACGTTGACTCCAAAAAGTTGAACCATAACTGGGTCCATGTACGCGGTCAACCGCGACCAGTTCGCCGCCGCGATCCGGGTGAGCGTCAAGATCGTGGGTAAGACCCCGCGTGACCCGGCTGTCGTGTGGCACAGCCGCCCTCGGCTGTGCGGTGCCGGCCCCCCAGCCGAGGGCGGCTGGGCCACACCCACGATCTTGACGCTCACCCCGCGATCCGCCCCGGGGACCCGGCACTGCCCTATGCGCTCAAACAGCCCGCCCGACGTACTTTGCGGTTGTTCAACCCGCCGATCACGAGTATAGTGTCGTGCCTTTGGCCCCCGGGGAAGCGGCGGCGGCCGCCGCGGGGGGCGGGCGTGTCCTTCGAGCAGAAAGGCGACCAGAGAAGGGTGCCCACGGGCAGGGTCGGCTGTCGCCCGGGCTCCCGCCAGGACGGAGGCATGGTGGATCGCAACCTGATTCGCGAGATCGACGTTTCCGACGCGGAAATCGAAGCCCGCCTGGCCGAGGCGCTGGGCAGCGGGTTCGACGAGCAAGCCATGAGCGGCGCCATGACGGCCGCGCTGGCCGAGCGGGGCGACGGGAATACCCTCAAGGCCCGTGTGCTGACCGTCAGCGGGAACGACGTCGTCGTCGACGTCGGCCTCAAGAGCGAAGGTCTGGTGGATCTCGGCGAATGGGACTCGCCGCCCAAGGCCGGCGACGAGGTCAACGTCCTGATCGAGGACATGGACGAGGACACCGGCATGGTGATCCTCTCCAAGCGTCGCGCCGACCGCATCCTCAACTGGCGCCGCATCGTCGAAACACACCAGGAAGGCGACCGCGTCTCCGGCCGCGTCGTCCGAAAGATCAAGGGCGGCCTGCTGGTGGACATCGGCGTGCCGGTCTTTCTGCCTGCCAGCCAGGTGGACATCCGCCGCCCGGCCGACGTCGGCGAGTACATCGGCCAGACCATCGACGCCGTCATCCTCCGCATCGACAAGGAACGCCGAAACATCGTCATCTCCCGCCGCAAGCTGATCGAGGAGGATCGCGCGGCTGCGAAAGAGAAGCTGATGGCGGAGATCGCGGTGGGGCAGCTCCGCAAGGGCGTGGTGAAGAACATCGCGGATTTCGGGGCGTTCGTGGACCTGGGCGGGATCGACGGGCTGCTGCACATCACCGATATGTCCTGGGACCGTATCGAGCATCCCAGCCAGATGCTGAAGATCGACGAGGCGATCGAGGTGATGGTGCTCAGCGTGGACCGCGAGAAGGAGAAGATCGCCCTGGGCCTCAAGCAGAAGAGCGAGAACCCCTGGGAGCGCGTGGCCGAGCGCTACCCGGTCGGCTCGCGAATCAGGGGCGAGATCGTCAACCTCGTCAATTACGGCGCCTTCGTCAAGCTCGAGCCGGGCGTCGAGGGCCTGGTCCATATCAGCGAGATGAGCTGGACGCGGCGGATCAACCACCCCTCCGAAATCCTCAACGCCGGCGACACCATCGAGGTGGTCGTGCTGAATGTCGACAAGGACAAGCAGGAGATCTCGCTGGGCATCAAGCAGACCGAGGTCAACCCGTGGACGACGGTGGCGCAGCGCTACCCGCCGGGTACGGTGGTCACGGGCACGGTCCGCAACCTGACGAACTACGGCGCGTTCGTGGAGATTGAGGAGGGCATCGACGGCTTGCTGCACGTCTCGGACATGAGCTGGACCAAGAAGGTCAGCCATCCCTCGGAGATGCTCAAGAAGGGCGAGCAGGTGCAGTGCGTGGTGCTGAACGTGGACCAGGACAAGATGCGCGTCGCCCTGGGCCTCAAGCAGATGACCGAGGACCCCTGGATCCGCGCCATCCCCGAGCGCTACCAGCCCGGCATGGTCGTGCGCGGCAAGGTCACCAAGATCACCAACTTCGGCGTCTTCATCGAGCTCGAGCCGGACCTGGAAGGCCTGCTGCACGTCTCCGAGCTGGCCGACCACAAGGTCGAGAACCCGCAGGACGAAGTGAAGATCGGCGACGAGATCGACGTCAAGATCCTCCGCGTCGACACGGCCGAGCGCAAGATCGGCCTGTCCAAGAAGCGGGCCGACTGGGCCGCAGCCCAGGTCCCCGGCGAACCGCCACCCGAAAAACCCAAACGCGAGAAGAAGCTACGCGGCGGGTTGGGGCATCGCCACGACGAAACCAGCGGCCTGATCGACCGCTCGATCCTGGAACAGGACCGCGAGTAGCGCCAGGCAGGCAAGGATCCGAGCCGCGACCGTCAGGGAGCGCTCCGGCCGTCGGCAGCCCCAGCGCTCGCTTACGCGCGGCTCTGTTCGTGGCACAGTTTGCGAGGCGCTGTACCCGTGTCGCGTCAGCTCGCCACGGAGGCGGCAGCCAGCAGCGGCGGGGCCTGCGCGGCCAGCCGTTCGCGGAAGCTGAAGGGGTGTTTCCGCAGCAGCTGCTCGATCATCTGCACAGACCGGCGGGTGATGTGCGCGTCGGTGACGCGGCCGGCGTCGCGCGCCAGCACGTCGAGCGCCTCGTCGCCGCCGAGCGCCTGGCGGTACGGCCGCGGCGAGGTCAGCGCATCGAAGATGTCCACCACGCGCAGGATGCGGGCCGACAGCGGAATGGTCTCGCCCGCCAGCCCGGCCGGGTAGCCGCTGCCGTCGAAGTTCTCGTGGTGGTAAAGCACGGCGTCGAGTACCGAGGTCAGCGTGGAGACGGGCCGCACGATCTCGTGCCCGAGTTGCGGGTGCAGCTTGATCTGCTCGAACTCGGCCGGGGTAAGCCGGCCTTGCTTGTTGAGGATCGCGTCGGCCACGCCGAGCTTGCCGACGTCGTGCAGCAGGCCGGCCCATTCCAGCGTCTGCGTCTCCGGGTCGGCCAGACCGAGCGCCCGCCCCACCAGCCGCGCCAGCACGCCCACGCGGACCGAGTGCCCGCGCGTATAATGGTCGCGCGCGTCGATCACGTTCAGCAGCGCACAAACCGTCTCCAGCGCCGCCTGCCGCTGGAAGCGCGCCAGCAGCGGATGCACCGAGCGCGGCAGCAGGCCGCCCGGCCACGCCCCGTCCGCCGGTTCGCTGCGCAGGGGACCGAGCACGGCGGCGATCGGCCGTCGTTCGGACGACACCAACTGACCCGCACCGGGCGGGAGCAGCGGGCGGGTCGCGTAGGGTCTGGTTGCCACTCCGGTCATGAAGCCCGTTCCCGCGAGGTTCGCGGTCCGCGACCTGCGGCTCGACCCCCGCGCCCGATAGCGTCTCGTCGCGGCTGAGGATTGGCCGAGGCCGCAGTGCGGCAAAGCCGCCGAGTGGTCTATCGAACGCATGATGCGTGGATTTCGCTTTGTTTGAGCCTGTTGGCGCAGTACAGCGCGGGGCCACGCGGAGGGTTCGAATCTGGGACGATCGGCGAAGCGCCCGACTGATAACGGCTCAGGGTGCAGGTCGGCTCATCGGGCCGGTCATCGGGCCCGACAGGAACCTAACCAGGTTGCGCGTCTAGCCTAGGCACCGCGAATCAGAACGCGCAGCGCCAGCAAGCGCTGATGCGACGGGCGCTGGCTTGTGCGTCGCGTTCTGATCGGCGCGTAGTTGGGCAACGTGATATAGACGCGCACGCACTGGAGCCTTGCGACCCGGCCGCGGAGACCGCGCGGGCGCACAACACGACTTTTTGCCGTGTCCGGTTGCGGTTTCACAGCCTGGGCTGCGATCGTCAGGGCTGCGTCTTTGTGTCGGTCACGCCTTCGGCCGCGGCGTGCTGCGCGCGTGTGGGCAGCTTGTCGAGGCGTGGCTTGAGTTCTTTCTCGAAGATCTCGTCGAGCGGCTTGAGCATCCCGGCTACTTCCCCTTCCACCTGCCGCCTCTTCGCTTGCGCTTTGGGGTCCGCGGACGTGCGGAGCTCGTCAAGAAGCTTCTGCGCGCGAGCAAGGCGGTCCTTGACCCTTGCGACATAGCCCCGACCGCGCGACTGGCACTCACGGCAGATGGTCCAGGCTTTCTGCGATTGCTCACTGTCCAGTCGGTACTTCTCGATGAACTGGTCGTTACGGCTGGAAGGATGCCAATTTCCTCGGGCCGGAACTCATGGGGGTGGTCGGGCCGGTTGAACTCGCCGGAATGGACGGTGATCCTGATCTTCGGCTCGCGGCCTTCGGCGTGGCCCTTGACCCAGTACTGGACGGCCTCGGGAAACCATGCGCCATCGAACTGCTTGAGCACGCTTCGCGACTCGGCGAACAGTTGGCCGTCGACGAACAGCGCCACGCGCACCGGCTGCCAGCCGCGCTGCGGGTCGATCCACCATTTGATCTCGCCGACATCGCTCTGGGCCGTGACAACGTGCATTCCCTCGTCGACCGTCTCGCTGTACTTCCGCGCGCCCGGTTGCTTCACCGGATCGCGCCAGATGGCCTCCTCCAGCGCGCCATACGTGAAGCCGTACATTAGGCCGATGGTGCGGACGTCCGGCGCGATGTGGTGGCTCTTGGCCGGCTTGAACTCAGCCTCGTAGTCGAGCTCGCGATGCACCCAGAGCTGGTCTCCCTTGCGCAGCGCATAGGCCAGATCATGCGCGTACGGGGTCGGGTTGCCATCCGTATCGCGCCAGACGACCCCCTGGTCGTCGCCCCGGCCGACATAGAGCAGGTCTGAGCCGGCAAAGCGGTACGTGCGATTCTCGAAGACGCGCCGCTGGCCAAAGAACTCTTCGAACGCCACGTCCACGGCGCCGGTCTTGAGGGCCGCACGCGCCTCGGCCATTTTCAGGAAGGCCGGCGGCGGATCATAGGACCATCCGGCGCCTTGGCAGACGAGCACCAGCGGGAACAGCATGTACTCAACGCACGACATGCGCTAACCTCCATGCTCTCTGCGCGAAAGATACGCCGGAACGGCGGGCCTGCCAACCCATGAGCCACGGAATTTCCTTGCCTGTGTGTTTCGCCTTGAAGGGCGCCTGCCAGCGATGCGGCCTCTGTAGCCGTTGCCTGTTGCACAACCCGGCCGTGGATTGGGTGGATCCACCAATCGTTGCCACCCGGAGACCGTCGACGTGCGCGACGGGCCGATGCTACGGTGTCAGCGTGGAGCGGAACCAGTCCACCGTTTGTCGCAAGCCCTCGGCGCGCGGCACCTTCGGCTCCCAGCCCAGCCGCTGGCGGGCGCGGGTGATGTCCGGGCGGCGGACGTGCGGGTCGTCCGGCAGCGGCGCCAGGTGCACGATCGGACTGCGGCTGTCCGTCAGCCGCCGAACCTCCTGCGCCACCTCGAGGATGCTGACCTCCTCCGGGTTGCCGAGATTGACCGGCTCCGCCACGTCGCTCTCGCACATCCGTATCAAACCGTCGACCAGATCGCTCACATAACAGAAGCTGCGGGTCTGCGAGCCGTCGCCGTGGACGGTGATCGGCTGCCCGTGCAGCGCCTGGCTGATGAAGTTGGGCAGGGCCCGGCCGTCGTCGGCCCGCATCCGCGGCCCGTACGTGTTGAAGACGCGGGCGATCCGCGCCGCGACGCCGTGCTGGCGGGCGTAGTGCGTGATCAGGGCCTCGGCGAAGCGCTTGCCCTCGTCATAGCAGGCCCGCGGCCCGATCGGGTTCACGTGCCCCCAGTAGCTCTCCCGCTGCGGGTGCTCCTGCGGGTCGCCGTAGACCTCGCTCGTGCTGGCGTGCAGCAGGCGGGCGCCCTGCTCGCGGCAGAAGTCCAGCAGGTTCCAGACGCCCAGCGAGCAGACCGCCAGGATGTCCAGCCGCCGCGGGCCGAAATCCACCGGCGAGGCCGGGCAGGCCAGGTTGTAGACGCGGTCCACGCGGCCAACCGCCGGCAGCGGCTGCACGATATCGTGCTGCAGGAACGTGAAGCGCGCCTGGCCGGAGAGGTCGTGGGCGTTGCCCGGCTGGCCGGTCGAGAGGTTGTCCAAGCCGACGACGTCTTGGTCGTCGGCCAGCAGCCGCTCGCAGACGTGATAGCCGATGAACCCGGCGCAGCCGGTAACGAGAATTCGCACGCCCTGCTCCCTCGGCCGCGCGGGCGGCCCGGCGGCGGGGGGAGTATATTCGTACACGGCGGTTTTGTGACATCGTTGGGTGGCATGGTCTCGCGCAGCGAGGCCGTGTGCGTCGTCCCGCACTCAGGTACAGTCTGGCTGCGCCAGACCGTGCCACACGGTCTGTCGCGGACGGCCATTTGGAGTGTGTAACGCGGGCGGAGAGGCGCGGGCTTCAGCCCGTGCGGTTACACACCGCCAACTGAACTCGGCGGCTCGTGTGGGGTCTCGGACATGCGAATCTGCGTCATCGGCAGCGGATATGTGGGGCTGGTCACGGGCGCGTGCCTGGCCGACAGCGGCAATCACGTGCTCTGCGTGGATAACGACGCCGGCAAGGTGGAACGCCTGTCCCGCGGGCACTGCCCGATCTTCGAGCCGGAGCTGGAGGAGCTGCTGCGGACCAACCTGGCCGCCGGCCGGCTGCGCTTCAGCACCGACACCGCCGAGGCCGTCGCCGCCTCGCGCGTCGTCTTCATCGCGGTCGGCACGCCGTCGCGGCCGGACGGCTCGGCGGACGTGAGCGCGATCGAGGCGGTGGCGGACGAGATCGGCCGGGCGCTGGCGGGCTACACGGTGGTGGTGCTCAAGAGCACGGCCCCGATCGGCACGTCGGCCCGCGTGCAGGCGCTCATCGCCGCCCGCACGCGCCAGCCGTTCCACGTCGTCAGCAACCCCGAGTTTCTCAAGGAGGGCGCCGCGGTCGAGGATTTCCTGCGGCCCGACCGCGTGGTGATCGGCGCAGACAACGCCGATGCCGCCCAGATCATCGCCGAGCTCTACCAACCCTTCGTCCGCAACAACCGCCCGATCCTGATCATGAGCCTGCGGGCGGCGGAGATGACCAAGTACGCCGCCAACGCCTACCTGGCCACACGCATCAGCTTCATCAACGAGATCGCCGAGCTGTGCGAGCGCCTGGAGGTGGACGTGGACGAGGTGCGCCGCGGCATCGGCGCCGACGCCCGCATCGGGCACCACTTCCTGTACCCCGGCGTGGGCTACGGCGGAAGCTGCTTCCCCAAGGACGTGAAGGCCCTGGCGCAAATGGCGCGCGAGTGCGGCGCGGACCCCGGGCTGCTGGCCGCCGTGGACCGCCGAAACATCGCCCAGCGGCGGCGGCTGGTGCAGCGTGTGCTGGAGCGGCTGGGGCCGGAGCTGCGTGGCCGCAAGCTGGTCGTCTGGGGGCTGGCGTTCAAGCCCAAGACGGACGACCTGCGCGAGGCGCCCGCGATCGCGATCATCCAGGAGCTGCTGAAGGCGGGGGCGCAGGTGGCGGTGCATGACCCGCGGGCGCTGGAGAACGCGCGGCAGGTGCTGGGCGAGCGCGTGAGCTACCACACGGATGCGTACGAGCCGCTTAAGGGAGCGGACGCCCTGCTGACCTGCACCGAGTGGATGGAGTACCGCAGCCCGGACTTCGAGCGCATCCGCGCCGACCTCCGCCAGCCGCTGATCTTCGACGGCCGCAACCTCTACGACGCCAAGATGATGAACCGCTACGGCTTCGAATACTATAGCGTTGGCCGGCCGCCCGTGCGCGCGGGCGACGTGTAGGTCGGGTCAACAGACGGGTCAACACACCCGACGATCTCTGCGAAGGACCGAATGTCGGGTCACACGACCCGACCTGCACGACTCCTCCACATGCGCCGTGTGTTGCGGGGTAGCTGCCATGTCGGCCGGCGCTCGCCATCGGGCAGCACCCAGGGAGGAGCCGCCGTGGTCAACGCACGGTCCCAGGTCCGGCCCTCAGCGTCGTCTCCTGCGTGCCATCACAAGTCCGAGGGCGATGGCCAACCCCATTAGACCGGCAGGTTCAGGCACCAGCGTAAGGTCGCCTGGCTGGATCGTCGACCATCCTGCAAAGCCTGAGTTCGCGAGTGCGGGGTTGATCTTTTCCTTTTCCATGGATGGGTCAACCGCACCTAAAGCCGTAATGTCTTGGAACCCCCCGCCATCGAGTCGCCACGAGAAGCCCGCGAGCTTCCCGAAGTCCTGAACGCCAGCGGTGAAGGTGTTGGCTCCGTCACGAACGACCACGAGAAAGGTCTTGAAGATCACGTGCTCGCCGACACCGGTGCTCGGCATATCCTCGAACCGACTGTCGACACCCTCCGTGTGGAAGGCACCGAAGTCAGGGAATCGCCAGTCGGGGTTTGGTGTGTCGTTCTCGTAGAACGGCGACGTGTCCGCCCCGGGCCTGCCCGTGGGGTCGCCCGGCGGGTGCCTCTGGTAATCCCAGCCGTTGCTCGGAGGATCCACTAATGGGGGAGCGAGCGGCATGCCCATCCAATTGACGGGGTCGCTATCCTCGTTAATGATCTGGAACCACCGGAAATCGTAGATGGGGTCAAGCAGCCCCCCCCCACGGATCTACGAATTCGAATGTCGCGGTCATCGCCTCGTTGTTTCCAGTGCCGTCATTCACAATCTGCATGGTGATGTCACCGATGTGGACAGGGTCCGGACGGCCCTGAATTCCCGCCAGAATCGGAATGGGCCCGCCTTGGGCAGAGAATGACCAGGAGCACAAAGTCAGGGCGACGGCAGTCACATACGCTCGCGGGCTACTCACCCCTTGCAAGGATTTCCACGCGTGTCTCGTCATTGCTTATCCTCCTTTCGATCCGCTTTCGCAACCGCCTGATGGGTGCCATGAAGTCCAGCACCGATCGGCTGAGTCAAACGCAGGAATCACTCCCGGCCATCGCCGTTGGCTGACGCGTCCGCCGGGCGAGCAGCAACATGGCTACTCTAGAAACCCGATTCAACTTTCCGCCGCCCGGCAAGTCAAGTCGGCTGCGTGGCTGTCAGCCGATCAGCAGACGCGCGTTCCACGGAGGTGCCCGTCGAGCGAGAGGTAGGTCGCGAAGATGCGGACGACCAGTCCGACGCGGTCGTGCACGTCGAGCTTGCGGAACAGACGCTCCAGATGCGTGTGGACGGTTCGCGGCGAAATGCCGAGGTCGGCGCCGATCCGCGCTTCGGTCTTGCCGTCGAACAGGCCCTGAACCACCTGAAGCTCGCGTCCAGACAGAGTCAAGGCGTCGGCGAGCCGGAGCCAGGCGCTTTCGTGGAACACCCGATGGTCCGCATCCTGAAGGCGAACTCGGACTTGGCTTTCGACGTGCCGCTGGTGCATGGCCCTCCTCCTCCCCGCTGGCCCGGCCCTTGCGGGCCGGGTTCTGATCTGACAGGCGGTCTGCTCTCTAGACACGAGCTTCGCCGTCGCCCTGCCCAGCCCCCGATTTGATGCCAAACATTCTACCCCCTCGGCTCTCGGGCGTCCAGAGCGTGGCGGTCGGGTCGAGAGACCCGCCGATGAGCCCTAGCAGGCCGTTGAAGATCGTGTGGTTTCAGCGGAGATTCTGGGTTTCTGAGATTCGCGGCGGGTTGTCTTTCCAGGGTCCGGTCCGTCTGGGGTTCGGGCCGCGCGCGTGCCCATCCGAACCCGCAGCGGCAGCAACGGGCCTTGACGCGCGACCGGGCCGGCCTTGAATCCGGCGCGTGGGACGCCGGCTGCGCGCCAGTACGCGCCCCGCGCCAAGGCCCCTCACTTCCGTTCGGGGTTCGGATTCTCGGCTGGACGGCCCACCGGATGGTCCGATCTGGCCGATGCGCCGCTGCGCGCCGGCGCCGGCGTGTAGGTCGCAGCGCCGACTTCCTGGCCGTGGCGCCAGGGAGGGAGCGTCTGCGTCGGCTGGAAGTAGCAGACCCGATCCCCCGGATCACAATCCTCCCGCTGCGGATCAGTCCACGCGCATCAGGTCCACGTCGATCATGTTCGGGTGACCCGTGCGGAGCTGCGTCAGGTCGGCCTCGCTCGGCTGGCGGTTGATGCGAATGTGCGCGCAGGCCGCGTCGCCGCCGTCGTAGATCACGTGGTCCATCTCCTCCGCGTTGATGCCGGCCTCGCTGATGACCTTGAACACGTGCGCCAGGCTGCCGGGCTTGTTCTTCATCCGCACGATCAGCATGTAGTGCGTGGCCGGCTCCTGCATGTTCACGCAGTTCGGCAGCGTGCCGGTGGACTTGTAGTGCCGCACCAGCCGCACCGTCTCCTCCGCCACCGCCATCTGCGCCTCCTCCGTCGACGCCCCGATGTGGTGCGTGACGTACAGGTTCGGCACGTCGCACAGCGGCGAGTCGACCGCCTCGGCGTCGGCCGGCGGCTCGCCCGACACCACGTCCACCGCCGCCCCGCGCAGCCGCCCCTCGCGCAGGGCCTGCGCCAGCGCCGCCTCATCCACCACGCCCGCCCGGCTGGTGTTGATCAGCAGGGCCGTCTTCTTCATCAGCCGCAGGCGGCGGTCGTCGACCAGCCGGGTGGTGGTTTCTCCGCCCGGCACGTGGATCGTGACGACGTCCGACTCGCGCAGCAGCTCGTCCAGCTCGGCCCGCCGGCAGTTCGGGTAGTCCACCAGGCGGCGGTGGCGACCGAGATGATAGAAGAGCACGTGCATGTCGAGGCCCAGCGCGGCCCGCGCGACCAGCGTGCCGATCTGGCCGGCGCCGAGGATGCCCAGCGTGCGGCCCTTCAGCCCGCGGGCGGTCTTGCTGTACTGCTTCTTGCGCCAGCGGCGGGCGCGGAAGTCGGCCACGTTGTCGGGGATGCGCCGGTCCAGCGCGATCATCAGGCCGATGGTCAGCTCGGCGACGGCGGCCGAGTTCTTGCCCGGGCAGTTGGCGACCATGACGCCGCAGGCGCTGGCGGCCTTGACGTCGATGTTGTCGTAGCCCGAGCCGGCGCGGATCACGCCATTGAGGCGGGTCCCGGCGGCGATCACGTCCGCGGTGACCTTGGTGGAGCGGACGATGAGCAGGTCGGGCTGCAGCTCGGCCAGGCGCGTCTTGAGCGCGTCGCCCTTCAGCCCCGGTTCGACAATGACCTGGTCGGCCAGCGGCTTGAGCTGTTCCACCCCCCAGGCCTCAAAGCTGTCGGCGATGAGAACCTTCATGGCTTCCTCCAGGGACGCTGCCGGAGTCGCGCTCGGACCAGGCCCCCCCCCGGCGCAGCAGCGCTGACTCGCGCTCCCAGCTCGCAGCGCAAAGCGGATTATACGATCAGCCTGCGGTGCGTGACACGCCGATGGGGCGTGGTCGCGGGCGGCGGGCGCGGGACTATACTTATGGGTTCGTGGGCCGGCGTTGCTGCGCGCCGGGGTTACGTTCGGCAGCATCCGTTAACGCGATCGAGCAGGCAGAGACGACAGGAGCGGCCGGCATGATCAAGGCCAGCGAATTGAAGAAAGGCCGGCTGGTTCAGCACGAGAACCAGCTCTACACCGTGCACAGCGTGCAGCACGTCGCCAAGGGCAACTGGCGCAGCTACATCCAGTCGCGGCTCAAGCACGTCAAGAGCGGCAACCTGATCGACGTGCGCTACGCCGTGGACGACCGCGTCGAGACGCCGTTCATCGACACGCGCCCGTACGAGTACCTCTACCGCGAGGGCGATCACTTCGTGCTGATGGACCAGCAGACGTACGACCAGATCCACGTGCCGGCGGATGCAATGGAGGGCGCTGAGCTGTACCTGAAAGGCAACGAGACCGTTCTGTGCGGCATCGTGGACGGCAAGATCGTGACCGTCGAGCTGCCCAACGTGGTCGAGCTGGCCGTGGTCGATGCGCCCCCCGTCTCGCGCGGCGCGACGGTGACCAACCAGACCAAGGACGCAACGCTCGAGACCGGCCTGAAGGTCCGCGTACCCCCGTTCATCGAGAAGGGCGAGGTGGTGCGGATCGACACGCGCACGGGCGAGTACGTCGAGCGCGCCAAGAGTCAGTGAACGCGACAGGTGACAAGTGAAACGTGACGCACAGAATCCAGCTTTCCGCCGGCACAGGGCGGGTCCCATTGTCACGTGTCACGAGTCACGTGCCACCCTACGGCCGTGCAGTGGACCGCCGTCATGATCTCCCTCCTCTCTCCCGGCGACACCGACATCCTCCGCGACGCCACGCAGGCCTCGGCCGTCTTCTGGCACCGCGCCCGCCACGGCACCGGCAAGGTTCTCGGCGGGGCTGGGCTCACGCTGGCCCTGGTGCTGCTCTCGGCCGGCATGCTGCTCGGGCCGCAGCGCACCGGCCTGCTGTGGGCCACGCCGGAGCGGCTGGCGCCGGCGGTCTCGGTGCTGGTGGTGTCGTGGCTGCTGTACGTCGGGTGGGTGCTCTTCAAGTTCATGCCCGGCCGCAACGACCGCGTGGTCATCGCGCTGCGCAACATGGTGCGCAGCCGGATCGATCCGCTGGAGGAGCAGGTGCGGGCCCTGAGCGACGACCAGCTCCGCGCCAAGCGCCGGGAGTTCGAGCAGCGTCTGAAGGCCGGCGAGTCGCTCGACGCCCTCCGCCCCGAGGCCTACGCCTGCGTGCGCGAGGCCTCGCGCCGCGCCCGCAATCACCGCCAGTTCGAGTGCCAGCTCATCGGCGGCAAGGTGATCGAGGACTGCAACGTGGCCGAGATGCGGACCGGCGAGGGCAAGACCATCGTGTGCTACATGGCCAACTACATGAAGGTGCTTTCGGGCCTGCGGGTGCACATGGTCACGGTCAACGACTACCTGGTGAAGCGCGACGCCGACTTCTGCCGCCCGATCTTCGAGCTGCTGGGCATGACCGTCGGCTACATCTCGGCCGACATGCCGGTGTACGGGCCGGGGGCGGAGGTGCGGCGGGCGGCCTACGCCTGCGACATCACCTACGGCACCAACAGCGAGTTCGGCTTCGACTATCTGCGCGACAACATGAAGATGAGCGTGCGCGACCAGGTGCAGGGGCCGCAGGACTTCGCCGTGGTCGACGAGGTGGACAGCATCCTGATCGACGAGGCCCGCACGCCGCTGATCATCTCCGGCCCGGCCCGCGACGACGTGCGCAACTACATGGTGGCCGACAACATCGCCCGTTCGCTGATCAAGAAGCAGGAGCAGGCCAACCGCGAGATGGCGCGGCGGATCGACGAGATCGAGCGCGACGCGACCGCCGACCAGCGCAAGGACCCGAAGTTCCGGGCCGGGCTGAAGAAGTTCCGGGCCGACCCGTTCTGGCTGAGCAGCGACGAGGCCGAGGCGATCGGGCACTTGCAGCACTTCGTGGTGGAGCTGGACCGCAAGAGCGCCCACATGACCGAGCACGGGGCCAAAGCGGCTCAGGCCGAGCTGGGCATCGGCACCTTCTACGACAGCAAGAACATGAACTGGCCCCATTACATCGACAACGCCCTGCGGGCCCACCGCTGCTACCAGCGCGACAAAGAGTACGTCGTGCAGGACGACACGATCATCATCGTCGACGAGTTCACCGGCCGCCTGATGCACGGCCGCCAGTGGTCCGACGGCCTGCACCAGGCGGTCGAGGCCAAGGAGAAGGTCACCGTCAAGCAGGAAACGCAGACGCTGGCCAGCATCACGCTGCAGAACCTCTTCAAGCTCTACAAGCACCTGGCCGGCATGACCGGCACCGCGATGACCGAGGCCGACGAGTTCATGAAGATCTACAAGCTCGAGGTCATCGCCATCCCCACCAACAAGCCCGTCCGCCGCGTCGACTTCAACGACAAGATCTACAAGAGCACCGGCGACAAGTTTGACGCCATCGTCGAGGAGATCCGCTCCTATGGTCAGAACGGCTATCCGGCCGACCCCTGGTCACTCTTCGACATGCTCAAGCAGGCGCAGCGGCTGCTGAAGGAGCGACAGAAACGCCGCCGCGCCGAACCGGAGGATCCGCAGCGGCTGGCGATCATCGAGGAGGCGCTGCGGCAGTTCAACAACGGCCAGGGCGAGCCGGCCGTGCTCGAACAGGCGTATCTGAAGCTGGCCGGCGAACACGTCGGCGGGCGCCCGCTGCTGGTCGGCACGGTCGCGGTCGAAACCTCCGAGAAGCTCAGCCAGCTGCTCTCCCAGCGCTACGGCATCGAGCACGAGGTGCTCAACGCCAAGAACCACGCCCGCGAAGCCGAGATCGTCGCCAAGGCCGGCCAGCAGCACGAGGAGGTCCGTGGCAGGAAGAAGATGGTGGTCGGCAACGTGACCATCGCTACCAACATGGCCGGCCGCGGAACCGACATCGTGCTCGGCCCGGGCGTGGCGAAGATCGGCGGCCTGCACGTGGTCGGCACCGAGCGGCACGAGAGCCGCCGCATCGACAACCAGCTCCGCGGCCGCTGCGGGCGGCAGGGCGACCCGGGCAGCTCGCGCTTCTTCCTCTCGTTCGAGGACGACCTGCTCAAGCTCTTCATGGGCGAATGGGTGCTCAAGGCGCTGAACCGCCTGGCCGGTGACGAGGCCCTGGTGGTCGAGCACCGCTGGGTGACGCGCAACATCGAGAAGGCTCAGAAGAAGGTCGAGGAGCGGAACTTCGGCATCCGCAAGAACCTGCTGGAGTACGACGAGGTCCCCGATCAGCAGCGCCGCCAGTTCTACGCCATGCGGCAGCGCGTGCTGGCGGGCCGCGCCCTGTCCGCCTTCATCTGGGAGATGATTGACGAGACCGTCGCCGACGCCGTGCAGCGCTACTACGACCCGGAGTACCCGGCCCAGTGCGTGGCCGAGTGGGTCGGCCAGAACCTGGGCGTCTCGATCGACCCCGGCAAGCTCTCCACCGAACACAAGGACGTGCTCTTCGAGCAGGTGCGCGAGCTGGCCGCGACTGAAGTCCGCGGCCATGTGCAGCGCACCTTCGGCGAATACGTCGACCCCGACGTGCCGCCGGAGGAGTGGGACCTGCGCGGCCTGTCGAACTGGGTCGGGCAGTACGGGATCAGCCTCACGCAGCGGCAGGTGCGTGAGACGGAGCCGCAGGAGCTGCTGGATCGCATCGTCGAGGCCGCCATCGCCAAGGTCGAGAGCAGCGACCTGAACCCGCTGGAGCAGTTCACCGACCCGCTCTACGGCAAGCAGCGCCTGGCCCGCTGGGCGCAGGAGAAGTTCGCCGTTCAGGTCCCGCTGGAGGAGCTCAGGACCGCCACACCGGAGGAAGCGGTTGCGCTCTTCCGCCAGAAGATGCGCCAGGCGTACCAGCGGCGTGAGATCGAGTACCCGGTGCAGGCGGTGATCGAGGCCGCCTTCGCCGCCGGCGGCAGCAACGCGGTCGAGGTGGCGCGACGGCTGGCGGGCTGGGCGAACTTCAAGTATCGCCTGGACTGGACGTACGAACACTTCAACGGCATGCGGCCGCAGGACATCTTCCAGGAGCTGCGGAAGATCAACGAAGACTATCTGTGCAACGGGCGGCTGGACGCGGAGATCGACGCGGCCCTGCGGGCGTATCCGGGCGAGGCGATCAAGGACTGGGCCCGGCAGCGGTTCGGGGCGGTGGTCGAGAACCACCCGGTCGAGCCGGGTCCGGAGCTGCGTGAGCAGCTCCGGCGCTGCGGCTACGAAATGCTGCGCTTCGAGCTGACCTGGCTGGAGCGGATGGTCCTGCTGACCACGATGGACGCGGCCTGGAAGGACCACATGTACGGCATGGACCTGCTGCGGCACGGCATCGGCCTGCGCGGCTACGCCGAGCGCGACCCCAAGATCGAGTTCAAGCGCGAGGGCACGCGCCTGTTCGAGGAGATGAACCGCAGCATCCGCGAGCGCGTCACCGACCTGATCTTCAAGGTGCAGGTCACCGGCGCTGCGCAGTCCGTCCTGGCAGGACCGGCGCCGGAAGCGAAGGCCGCCGGCGAGGGCGGTGTCGCGTACTCCAATGCGACTGCCGTGCACCAGGACGCCACCGGCGCCGGCTTCGCCTCCGCCGCCCAGGACCGCGAGGCCGCCATGCGCCAGCAGGGCGAAGGCGCCAAGCCGCAAACCTTCCGCCGCGCACAGCCCAAGATCGGCCGCAACGACCCTTGCCCGTGCGGCTCGGGCAAGAAATACAAGCACTGCCACGGGAGACTGAGCTAGCGGCCAGTGCGTCCCCCGTGGCGCCAGATCGACCGCCAGAATGCATCTCGGCACCCGGGCGAAGAGTCGCAACGCAATGGGCGAGCACGAGTTGCGGTCATTGCACCCGAAAACGGCCCACTTGGCTTGCTTTTGGGGGCGACCTGAGTTGTACAACACACAGAGGGGACAGAGCGAATGACCCGCCGCAGCCGAATGCTGGACCGTCATCGTGCTGCATCACTGATCAGCGACAATACCTGCCCGCCCTTGATTGCGACGTGACGCGCCCGCTCTCCGCACGGTATCGTTGGCACGTGGGCGAGCAGGTCTGGGGAGTCGAATGTCTCAATCCCTTCGCGGCGCGCGCGCCCGGCTTGGGTTCGCCGCCGCCGCAACGTTGGTCGCCTTGTCCGCCTTTGCGAATCTCGCGTCCGCGGACGAAGGCCGCGACTGGCCCGGCTTTCGCGGCGCCAACGCCGACGGCGTTTCGTCCGCTACCAGCGTCTTTGACGCCGGCGGCGTCCGCCTCGACGTGACGTGGAAACGCCCGCTGGGCAGCGGCTACTCCGGCGTCTCCGTCGCCGGCGGCCGGGCCGTCACGGCGTTCTCCGATGGCAAGTTCGACGTGGTCGTCGCACTCGACTGCCGCGACGGACGCGACCTGTGGCGCTACCCCCTCGACGATACCTACAAAGGGCACGACGGCTCGCAGGACGGCCCCATCCCCACGCCGCTGATCGCCGACGGCCGCGTGTTCGCGCTGGCGCCGCGCGGCAAGCTCGTCGCTCTGGACGCCGCCACGGGCAAGGAGCTCTGGAAAACCGATCTCGTCGCCGAGCACGGGGCCGTGAAGCCGCACTGGGGCTTCGGGACCTCGCCGCTGATCGGCGGCGGCGTGCTGGTCGTGCAGATCGGGGCCAAGGACGCCATGGTCTGCGGGTTTGATCCGCAGACTGGCAAGCGGCTGTGGGCCGCGGGCGACGACAGCGTAAACTATCAATCGCCGATTCCGTATTCCGTCGGCGGCCGCATGCACGTCCTGGCCGTCGGGGACAAGAAGCTCGTGTGCCTTGACCCGAAATCGGGCCAGGTGCTGTGGGAGTACCTGCACGAGGGCGGCGGGGAGCGCGGCTCGGTCTGTCTGGTTCCGGTGGCCCTTGGTTGGAATCGGTTCTTCTTGAAACATCAGGAAGACCGCTCGCGGCTGCTCGAAGTGGCCGAGGGCGACGGCAGCATAGTGTTCAGCTCGCTCTGGGAAGATCGCTCGATCGCAAAGACCTTCACCGTCCCCGTATACCACGATGGATACCTCTACGGCTACAACGGCCGCACGCTGACGTGCGTGGACGCGAAGACTGGCCGGGCTGCCTGGCGTTCGCGCGAGCCCGGCGATGGGTTCCTGATCCTCGTTGACGGGCACGTGTGGGCAAGGTAGCGCCGTTGCAGTTCGCTGAATGCCCGCCAAGCGCGCGACGACTGGCCGCTGTTCAGATCGACGAGCACCAGGAACGTCGGCTTGAGCTTGTACCAGTCCACGCCGCGGGCCGCGCCGATGCCGATTGCCGTCCCTCCGGCCATCGCCAGCAGCAGCGCCGCGAGCCCGACCGCCACGCGCCCGCGGCGTACGACTCGCTCGCCCACCAGCACCGCGCCCGGCTGCGTCACATCCGCCCCGCACTCCGGGCAACGACTGCCGCTCAGACCCGTCAGGTTGTAGCCGCACCTGCGGCAGAAGGGAGTGCTGCCGAGTCGCTGCGGCCGCAGCCCGGTGAACAGCAGCCACGCGCCGGTCACCCACAGTGCGGCCAGGCTCACAGACACAACCAGCGCCAGCGTAGCCATAACGTGCTGCGATCATTGTAGCTATCCGGCGGGATCGAAAGATGGCAGGCTTCGCGCTGGCCATGCCACCGGGCCGCTCGCGGCTCTGTTGTGCGGCCGCTACGCGGCGCCGGTTTAGTCGGCGTAAACCCGGTCGCGTCGCGGGGGCGGGCCTTGCCAATTCACGCGGCTACCTTCCGCGCCCATGGTTCGATATGCCGTTCCAGCAGCGCGAGCGAATCCGGCAGTGCCCCGACGCCGAAGCGCTTCCACCAGCTCACGATCGTCAGGCCGATCACCGTTCCGTCGGCCTCGCGGCGGGTCAGCAGCGTGCCGTCCGGGCTCTCCTCTGCCAGCGTTGGCACGTCGCGTTCGCTTGCCAGCCGCACATAGAGAACATCGTTGGCGCGGTCGTAGTGGTACCAGAGCCGGTCGTCGATGGTCCCCTCGATCACGTCGGTCTTGACCATTCCACGTCTCCTCCCGAGACCGTCCGAGCCACGTGCGCCGTCTTCACGATCCCCACCGCGACGTCGGCGACCACCATCATTTTAACCGTCGGCCGCGGACCCGGTCCGAAGTACACGCGACAATCCGGATCGGCCCGACTGAATCGAATCTCGAACGGATCCGTTATCGCCGACTCGACAAGATCACGATGCAGCGCAACCTCTGGGTGCCCCTTGACGATGTGCCCCGACCAGGTTCGCTCGTGCAGGACGAGCGAGCGCCCAAGCGGATCGACCAGCTCGACATCCGCCATTGTGTCGCCCGTCTCTCAGTCGTGCGGGGACATCGTGAGCGGCACGAAGACGGACGTGGCGGTTGGGCCGGCCCCTCGCTCGCGCTCGGGGCTCGGACCTGAGGACGCCGCACGCCGCGGCGGGTCGATCGGGCGGTAGTACTGGTCGCGCTGCTGGGGCGTCCAGCCGGCGTCGGAGATGAGCCGGCGGATTT
>Ga0073934_10003866_pt1 | contig 26321 bp, 24 predicted proteins | sample LarsenN4metaG_FD_76834 | JGI IMG/M metagenome (GOLD analysis project Ga0073934, IMG submission 76834) | Hot spring sediment bacterial and archeal communities from British Columbia, Canada, to study Microbial Dark Matter (Phase II) - Larsen... ... | reverse complement strand
CAGTCTCACTGCTTATCATTGCGGTCGCTTGGCGCTTGGTGAGACGATGACGCACACCGCCGCAACTTTTTCGATATCAAAGAGCGATTTGCAGAATCCTCAATGAGGATCAGACAAGGTTGGCCCATTCTCGGTTTACCCACTGGCTCATATGAAGGAGCTGTCGCAACGCTTCATCGGCATTTGCCGTATCAAGCGGCGTGGCTCTGCCGTGAGCAGCCTCGTCTCGCCACAGTGAAATGATGCTCGCGAACGTGGTCAGCGTGTCCCGTCGATGCTGATCCAATCCGCCGACGATCATGTTCAGTACCCTGCGGCGGCCTCCGGACTGCCCGTATGCCCTCACTACAAGTGCCGCGTCATTCGTTTTGGCGATAGCCAGGGCGAGTAGGATGGACTCCGCTGCGGCGCCAGCCATGGCGCAGCATCCTAGCCAGGCCTCCGCGTTCCGGCATCGGATGGCTTCCGCGGACCGCTGTATGAAGCCATCGCCGAATCGCGGCTCCAAACCGGCGAACGTGCGCGCGAGCGAGCTCGGCTGAAGAACCACGAGGTCCGCAGGGTCCATTGCCGCCAATGCAGCCCGACCGCCTTGAGTAAATGAATATCCATCCTCCGGAACAGCCTGCTCGCCGACATTCTTCACTCCCGGTCGTACAATCCCGCGCCGGCATAATTCCCACGCAGCATCCATGAAGATCGGTGTGATATCCCGAACGACTCGCTCACGCTCGTGGTGCGGTATTTGCCGCTGCCGTTCCAGGTGCGTTCGCGCGGCCTGAGGCGGATACAAGTCGTAGCCGTGATGCTGCGCGCCGCCTCTGAGCAGCATGTCGATAATCACAGCAATTGCCTCATCTAACTCCATGGTTCCTCCTTACGACCTCTCCCGTGTGAGGGGAACGCTCTGTTGGTCGGGCCAACGATTGGCCAATGATATTCATGAACCGAACGCGAACATTTGCGAACCATCGCACGCGAACGTCAGCGCTAAGTCATTGAAATTGGTGGCGGACGCAGTCGCCATCGAACCTGTCTCACACGGTAATTCCCTGCAACCGGTCCGAAAACAGGGAATTTTCGGCAAAATCGGCACTAGGAAGCAATTCTGGCCGCAAATGCTGGTGTCAAATCAACCGCTTACAGGCAAATTCCCTAAGCCTTGGAGCAGGGAATTTTGGCGGGCGTGCAGGGAATTTTCGGACTGCGAGCAGCGAAATTTTTCGCCGTCGGGAATTGCAAATTGCAGCTGCGGGGGAGCTGCAACGGCACCCAGGATCCGCGTTCATTTTGCAGTCCTGGGTGTTGACGGCGAGCGCTAAAATTTGGCAATACACTCCTGCCTCATGCGAGAGCAGTAGGGCGCAGACTCGACAACCATGTGGTTGATCGTTTCTCGCCCGCGCCGGATGGCCGGCAGTCTGACGGTAGCATGTAGATGAGGGCGTGACGCCCGATAGGCCTGAGGGTACCGGCATGGGCCGGAAACTCGGAGCACTGTCGCAAGGGTCACGCCTATATTTTTTCGTCCCCCTTAGCGACGCCCAACCGCTTTGAAAGGGGGATACCATGGCTACTCACGAACCTATGCCGTTGCGGGTCTACGCGCCTGCACTGGCTGCTCGCGAAAACGTTTCCGAGATTGCGGCGAACAGGTCTGTCGCCCTTTACGGAGTAACGGCTCCCGACGCCCTGGAGGCGCCGGGCGAACTACCGTTTGGCGACTTCACGCGGCGTCCGGAAACGCTCGAACTCTACGGTCCGCCCGACGCCAGCGACGCTTCCAGGCTGCTGCTGGAATTTCAGCAGGCGTTCCCGGGCGCGGCTAAGCGTAGCGACTTGGCCAGGTTCGTTCGCGCAAACCACAGCGGCAAGCCCCGCGGCTTCCGCTATTGGGACCGCTTGGCCGGCAGCATTTGGAAGACCTACCAGGGCGTCGTGCGCGGCAAGGAGCGTACCGGCAAGGCCCACGCCGGTGAGGTCGTGCGCCTGGCAACCGCTGAGGCGCGGGCCGGCCGGGAAGCGCGGCGTTCGGCCCTTCGCCGGGTACCTCGCGACGAATCCGAAAGGCGCGCCCTCCCCGCTGCCAAGCTGCGCAACAGGGCGCAGTGGCTCAACAGCCGTGCCGTCAAGAAGTGCGTAGAGGCCCGCGCGCTGCTCGAGACCGCCGCAAAGCTGAGGGCGGACGCGGTCGCGCTGGAAGCCGAGGCTGAGCAGCTTGAGACCGAAATTTTGGGGGGTGGCGCCCTGCACTAGCGGCGCCGCCCAGCACGCGGGCGACGCGCCACCCGATCCACACAACGATCAGTAGATGACAAAGGGGAACTCACATGAACATCGAATATACGCTGGTACGGGAGCTGCAGCCCTACCCTAACAACGCCCGGACGCATTCGAAGAAGCAGGTCCGGCAGATTGCCAACAGCATCAAGCGATTTGGCTTCAACAATCCTGTGATTGTCGACGAACGCAAGCAGGTGATGGCCGGTCATGGCCGGGTGGAGGCCGCCAAGCTGCTCGGTCTGCATGCCGTCCCGACCATCAAGCTCTCGCATATGAGCGAGGAAGAGAAGAAGGCCTACATTCTCGCGGACAACAAGCTGGCAATGAAGGCCAGCTGGGACCGCGAGATCCTGGCCATCGAGTTGCAGGGGCTCGTCGACCACGGATTCGACATTGAGCTGACCGGCTTCGAAACGCCAGAGATCGAGGTGATCCTCGATGAAGCCCGGGAAGCCAATGAGCCCGACGAGGCGGGACCGGAAGATGCCGCTCCGCAGTATCAGGCCGACTCGACGGTTACGCAGGTCGGCGACCTGTGGGTGCTTGGACAGCACCGGCTGCTATGCGGCGATGCCCGGGAGCAGTCGTCATATGATGCACTGCTTGAGGGCGTGGCAGCGGAATTCGTGTTCACCGATCCGCCATACAACGTGAAAATTGATGGTCATGTCTGCGGGCTTGGCCGTATCCGTCACAAGAACTTTGCCATGGGCTGCGGTGAGATGAATGAGGAGCAATTCATCTCTTTTCTGGAGTCAGTATTTCGGCGGCTGGCCCTGAACACGATCGACGGCTCAATCCATCAGATTTGCATGGATTGGCGTCACCAATGGGAAATGCTCTCTGCCGGTCGGAAGATTTACGCCGAGCTGAAGAACCTCTGTGTCTGGAATAAGAGCAACGCCGGCATGGGGTCGTTCTATCGCTCGAAGCACGAGCTGGTGTTCGTCTGGAAGAACGGTACCTCGCCGCACATCAACAACTTCGAGCTGGGGCAACACGGCCGAACGCGGACGAACGTCTGGGACTATCAAGGAATTACGGGCATGCACGCCGGCCGCCTGGAAGAACTTGCCATGCATCCGACCGTGAAGCCGATCGCGATGGTCGCGGACGCGATCAAGGATTGTTCGCGGCGCGGCGCCCTGGTGCTGGACCCATTCTGCGGCAGCGGCACGATCCTGATCGCGGCCGAGAAGACCGGACGAAAGGCCCGCGCGCTCGAAATCGACCCTCACTATGTCGATGTCGCCGTGCGCCGCTGGCAGAACTCCACGGGCAAGCAGGCGGTCCTGGCGGCCACCGGTCAGACTTTCGAGGACGTTGAGGAGCAGCGCGCGGCTGAGCCCGCCGCCGCGTGATGTGAGGAGTAAAGCTGATGTCTGACAATCCAGACGATAACGATATTGGTGCTGAGGCAATCGACACCAGCCGGTTGCCTGCCGGAACGGCAGGAAAGCGGGATTACGAAATCGGTTACGGAAAGCCGCCGAAGGCGGCCCGGTTCAAGCCCGGCCAATCCGGCAATCCGAAGGGTGGCAAGAAGAAGGCCGTAATCGACGACGTCCGCATCATGGTCGAGGACGTGCTCGCGGCACCGGTGACGCTGCGTGATGGCGGAAAGGACCGGAGGGCTTCGCGGCTTGAGGCGATGCTGCGCACGCAGCGTCTCAAGGCCTTGCAGGGAGATCCGAAGGCCGCGAAGGCCATGTTCAAGCTTAGCCAGAAGGCTGGAATGTTCAGCCAGGCAAAGCGCAAGGGCACGATCGTGATCGATCCTCCCGGCAGCACGCCAGAAGAGCGCATGCTCCTGCGTGCCTTCCGCGCTGAACAAGAATCTCAACTGTCGGGAAGAGCAAATGGTGCCGAGAACCGCGGCTCCCATGGAAATGAGGGCTGATCATGTCTGCCAACAAGCCTAAAGCCGATAAGGAAGAAATCGCGGCTGTCGGATACAAGCGGCCGCCGGTCAGCGGCCAGTTTAAGAAGGGACATTCGGGAAATTCGCGGGGCCGCCCGCGGGGGAGGCCCAATGTCGCGACGCTGCACAAGGCCTTGTTCAACGAGCCGGTCAAGCTCCGCGACGGCGGAAAGGTTCGCTTAGTCCCAGCCGGTGAAGCGATTTTTCTGCTGCAGACCGCGAAGGCAGGCGGCGGCGATCACCGTTCGCTCTCCACGGTTCTGGATATTCTGGACATGACGGGCCGCACCCGTGAGATCAGCGATGACGAGCGCAAGAAGCGCGCATTGCGCCTTCCGGCATCTTACTCGATGGAGGAGTGGGACCTGGTTCACAACCAAGTCCGTCAGAAGGAACGGGAACGAGCCCGCCGGCTCGTCGAGATGGACCTTGAACGGTTCGCACAGCCGGAGGATGGCACACCCACGGTGGTCATCCCCGCCGCCATCCAGGCCGGCGATCGGCTCGCGACCGAACAAAGGTTTGGCGAGGCTCTTGCGGCTTATCGGGATGAGATCGCTGCATGCAAAGTCGATCTGACTGCCGATAGCGGCGACAAGCGTGCGCAGGAGCGGTTTCGCCGAGCCGTGTGTCGGATCGGTCTTATGGCCGACACGCTCCTTTTGGCGGGCGAATTCAAGCAGGCCATCGCCATGGCGGATGTCGCGTTGGAAGAGGGCGGCACGCCGTTCTGGGTCAACGAAATGAGCCCCCTGTCCGACCAGATCGCCATCACCGGTACGATTTGGGTTCAAGCCATCCGGGCTCATGCCGGGATGCTGAGCGGTAGCCTTACGGCCTCGCGCGGGTTCTACACCTCGTTCAAGAGCAATCCGAAGATCGCCATGTCGTCTTGGGAAACCGCGACCTTGCGAGATTTTGTGCGTCTTCGGAAGGCGGGCTTCTCGCACCCGCTGATGGACGAAATCGAAAGGCAATACACCGACGCGGGATGGACGACGGCCATCCTTAATACCAAGGCCATGGCGCCCCGGATGAAGCCGGAAGAGGTCGGCTACCTGGCCTCCAATTCCGACGACACCCGGATGGGTGATCGGCTTCGAGACCACGGCAACGTGCACGAGGCCGTCACTGTCTACATGCGGAGCTTGCGCAAGTGGCACAAGAATATCGCGAAGGATCCAGGCCGGTTGGATTGGAAGCAGAACCTCGACATTGCAGCGGATCGAATTGCAAATGCGATTCGTCAACTGTTTCGCGATGGGAGGTTCATCTCCCCGCTTGAATACGCGACCGAAGCGTCCAAGCTCGCCCCCGACCATTTGTTGCTCCATGCGGTCAGGGCATGCGCCCTGCTCCTGCGCGGCGAACATGACAATGAAGCTCGCACCCTCTTCATGCGCCACTGCGGGCAAATCGTTAATGACGTGAGCTGGGAGGATTTCATCGCGGATCAATTCGCTGAACTCTGCAAGATCGGTTGCACCCGCCCCTTGATGGACGAAATCGAGCGGCGATTCGCGGGCACGGAAGTGTCTGAATTTCCTGAGTTTGATGTGTCACCTGCCCGCAACACGGAAGACCCGACCGCGATCCTCGCAAACGCATCAGACATCCAATCGGCAGAGAAGCTTGAAGAGCAAGGAATGTTAGAGTTTGCGCTGATCGTCTATGACCGATGCCTGAAGGAATGTGACGCCAAGATCGCGCGATTCGCTCAGGGCGGGGCCAACAACAGGGCCATCGACGATCGAGTGACCATCAGCAAGAAGTTAGCAGCTTTGACCGTCGACTTTTTCCGAGAACGCGATTTTAAGAAGGCCCTGGAAGCCGTCAATCTCGCCCTGTCAGCGAACCGATCGCCCGATCTGGAGATTTGGCGGGCGCATGTTCTGATGTTTCTAGGCGAAGCCGTGGAGGCGGAGGAGATTTATTTGCGGCACTTCAAGAGCACGAAGGTGCGTGACCAGTTCACTGGCGCTGAGGCAATTACGGCCGACTTCGCCGCGATGCGGCGCCAAGACCTTAATCACCCACTGATGGCGCAAATCGAGACGATGTTGGCGGCAAGGAAGATTTCTCGGTAAGAAGGAGAATGCAGATGACAAAGACGGCCAAGTTGCCCGAGCGGATTGAGGAGTTGCCAGATCGGCAGGAACACATGCGTAAAATCGCTTTGATCCGAAAGTTGGAGCATCCCGAGTATGCAGCCGATGATCGAACTCGTGCGGTTGATCAGCCAGATGGAAGCTATCGCCCATTCGGGCCTATCGATTACATTTTTAGGATCAGGAAGTACTGGTGAGGCAAGACCGCGCTATTCAGAGCTTCGCGGTCCGCGTCCGTTCCATTTCTGCCAATACGAGTACGGAGGATGCTCCGACAACAACAAGTACGGAATTCATGCTGCTGCCGATGGGCGCCGCATCGGAACTCTCTCCTTCTTAGCTGTCATGCACTTTTTAGCATGCGTTGATTGGGTCAAATTCCACGTCGCCGGCCAGACGCATTCTTTTTTGCAGCAACAATCAGTACAAGGGAGAACGTCAAAGCGCCCGTTTTGATCGGGCCGTGTGCAGCGACGGTCCGAAACGGCTCTCGTCGGAGCCTCATGTCTCTAACCGACAACTAAATCCGCTCGTCACAGGTAGCGTCTTTCAGAGCCCGGATAACGTCCGTGCGCGAGATCATGCCCTCTAATCGTCGTTCGTGATTGACCACCGGAAAGCTACGTGGCTTGAGGTTGACCATCAAATGCAGAACCCGCGTCAATGGCGTATCCCGTTTAACAAGCACGACATCGCTTGTCATAATTTCTGAAACGGTCCGTTGCTTCAATGATTCGTAATGCGGCACAATCTGGTCCACTGTGAAGCTGAAAGCTCCTGCTCGTCAAACCGCGCTAACGCTGCTCTATCCCGGCGCAGAATATCAGGGTCAAGGTGCGACACTGGTAGTCCTTGCGCTTGCTGCGCTGGCAGGGGCAATCGGTGTGCCGGCGTCGGTCGCGCTTGCCAGCGCAGGCCACGCACGCCCGGTCGCGGCGGTCATGGTCGGTACCGCGATGTTCAATATCGTGCTCACTTGGATGCTGATGACGCATCTGGGTTTGCTCGGTGCCGCCTGCGCTCTTCTTATCGCCGAAACGGTAGGAGGTATTGGACGCTGGACGGTCTTCCTGATGCTGGTGCCCGACGAAACACGGCGAAGGTGAGAGATGCAGGCCTTGGCGACCCTAACGAACATCGCGATCGTTGAAGGCAAGGGCCCCGGCTGGACCTTGGTCCGAGTATTTGAGGTACTTGACCGCGCCGGCATCCGCTACTGCGTGTTGCACGGGTATCAAGGATTTCCCCATAAGCTTGGCTCTGACGTGGACATCATTATCGAGCCGAGCTTTCCGGCGACCGAGCTCTACGACCTGCTTCATCGCAACAGCTTGCATATCGGCGCAGAGATGGTGATCTGCAGGGGGTATTACATCGTCTTGGCAGGCAAGCATTCCGACGGGTCGCATTTCCTTCTGACGCTTGACTTCAGTCCAAACTGCGAACTTGAGGGAGTGCCGCTGTACGATGGAAAAGAAGTGCTCGCGAATCGCCAGCGCCACACGACTTTCTGGATACCTTCGGTTGGCGTGGAATTCGGCTATTACCTGGCCAAGTCGGTTGTGAAGGGTACGCTGGACGACGCACGCACGGCGCTTCTCAGCGGTCTTTATCAGCTCGACGCCGCTGCCTGCATAGAGCAGGTGACACGCTTTTGGTCACCCAGCAACGCGCATGTGATCGTTGCAGCTGCACGATCGGGCGACTGGCGCGTTGTATTGCAGAAGCGTGGTGCACTGCGCAAGGAGCTTCGTGCCCAGGCGATACGGCGGCGTCCGGGGCAATTCATCGCCAACAAATTCCACGCATTTGTGCGTCGGTTCGAAAGTGCCCGCCGACCAAATGGGCTCAACATCGCATTTCTCGGGCCGGATGGCGCGGGCAAGTCCTCCGTCATCGATGCCGTCGGTCCAAGATTGCTTGGTGCCTTCGCTCGAACGGCTTGCAGCGGATTTGCTCCACCGCTGCGGCGTTTGCTACGTCGGGGCGCGCGCCGCACTGACCAGCCGCACGCCTTGCCGTCGAGATCAGTGCTCACATCTTTGCTGCGGGCCGGCTACTGGCTCGTCTACTACACCGCAGGCCATCTGCCCCTTCGTTGGGCGGTGGCGCGCTCAACATTGGTACTCAACGATCGTCACTTCGTGGACATCCTCGTCGACACCAAACGATATCGTTATGGGGCACCAGCGGGGGTCTTACAATTGATCTGGTATGTGATCCCAAAGCCGGACATGGTCATCCTACTTGATGCGCCTCCCGAAGTTCTACAATCGCGCAAGCAGGAAGTTCCCTTCGATGAAACCGTGCGGCAGCGCAACGCCTATCTTGCGCTAACCCAAAGACTACCGAATGGCTATGTTGTGGATGCTGCTCAGCCTCGAGAGCGCGTTGCGACGGACGTCAGCAATCTTGTCCTTCAGTATCTCGCAACGCGGCTTGAGCACCGTCTCCATTTGCAGAAGATCGATGATACAACAAATCTGCTATCGTCGGTGAAACGAACGCCCGAACGATGAGCGCCACCTTCGAGAAATCTTTTCACGGCCGGTGCCGGGACGTGGTCTTCAACGACATTCCTAGCACCTCTGTCGCAGCAGGCAGCCGATTCCGACGGCACTCGTAGTCGCTTCTTGATCTCCTGAAGCCTAACGGTGTCGTCGGTTTGACTTCGAAGCCCGCCTCCGCCCATGTGTGCGGGTACTGTTCGTCGGCCTGATAATTGCTGGGTGACTTAAAAGGAAATATGCTCCGCCTTGTCGCCGCACTCGGCGAGGGGAGCCATGAGCGTTGGCTCCCCTCCACTATCCGTCAACGCGATGGCGTGATCGATTGAACCGTATAGTTGTTGCCTGAGCCTGTCAGAGTAAATTGGACCTTGTCTCCGGTCTTGATTTTGGTCAGGTCGACCTCAGCGGCAACCGGGAATTCCATTTTCATGGCCGGCCAGTCGATTTCTGGCATGGGCGCATGATTCAAGGTGACGCTTCGGCCACCCGCATTCACGGCGAAGACGGTGCCGGTACCACTGGCTGTCTTAGCCGCTTTGCCCTTGTCCTTCATGCCGGGCATATTCATTTCCGCACGCGACTCGGAAGGCCAAATCTGGGGTGCCGCCGCACCAACGAGGAGTGCCAACGCCGTGGTAGCGGCCCGAATAGACGCGTACGCAGTGGTGTTCTGTGTCATGAACGTTCTCCTACTCTTGGGCAGACAGCGGGTCGTGGAGGCTCTTCGATCAACTTGCTGCCCGTTGTGTCGATCGAGAGGTGATAGAGCGAATTTCGGAAAGGCAGGCGCGTATGGCATCAATTTGCACCTTCAGGTCTTGCGATCGCTTGAGGGCGGATACCGCCGAAAGTCTCTTCAGTGATCGACTTACTTGAACCCGGCAAACCGAGACCTTTTACGATCGCGTAGATTGCTGGGATCACGACGAGAGTAAGTATCGTGGACGAGACCATTCCGCCGATCATCGGCACCGCGATACGCTGCATCACTTCAGATCCGGCGCCGCTGCTCCACATAATCGGTAGCAATCCCGCCATGATGGCTACCACCGTCATCATCTTAGGTCTGACGCGATCAACCGCGCCTACCATGATCGCGTCATGTAAATCGGCACGCGTTAGTTCTCTCCCGCTTGCCGCGCACTTTGCCCTTACCTCATCCAATGCATGATTGAGGTAGATCAGCATCACAACACCGGTTTCCGCGGCTACGCCGGCCAGCGCGATGAACCCGACTGCCACCGCGACCGAAAGATTGAATCCCAGCCACCACAGTAGCCACATCCCGCCCACCAGCGCGAACGGTAGCGACAACATCACGATGAATGTTTCTGTGAGCGCCCGAAAGTTCAGGTACAACAGCAGAAATATGATGAGCAGTGTAATCGGCACAACGACCTTTAGCCTTGCCTCCGCTCGTTGCAGGTACTCGAATTGCCCGCTCCATGTAACGTAGTACCCCGAGGGAAACTGGATGTTCTTCGCGACCGCCCTTTGGGCATCACTCACATAACCCCCGACGTCTCGGTCGCGAACATCTACAAAGATGTATGCGACGAGCTGTCCGTTTTCAGTCCGTATCGTCGTAGGTCCGCGGCTCAGTTGCACGGACGCAACGTCCCCTAGAGGAACGGTGCCGCCGCCCGGCAAGGGCACGAGCACATCGCTCGCGACAGCCTGGGGGCTATCGCGCAGATTTCGAGGATATCTGACGTTGACCGTATAACGTTCGCGTCCTTCGACGGTGGTGGTCACGGCCTCGCCGCCTAAGGCGGTGGCGATAACCTCTTGCACATCTCCCATCATCAAGCCGTAGCGTGACAGGCTGTCGCGATTGGGAGTGATATCGAGATAGTATCCTCCAATGATCCGCTCCGCATAAGCGCTGGACGTGCCAGGAACGGCTTTGATCGCTTGCTCAATTTGACGCGCAAGACGCTCCATTTCTGCAAGATCTGTACCGAACACCTTTACGCCGACGGGCGTGCGAATGCCGGTTGAGAGCATATCGATCCGCGCTTTGATGGGCATCGTCCAGGCATTCGAAACTCCGGGAAATTGTAGAGCCTTGTCCATTTCCGAAATGAGGGAATCGATCGTGACGCCCGCACGCCACTGGCTCTTGGGTTTCAGATTGATGACGGTTTCGTACATCTCGGTGGGAGCGGGATCGGTTGCTGTGGAGGCGCGCCCTACTTTTCCGATTACCGATTCTACTTCTGGAAAGGACTTGATGATTCGATCCTGCGTCTGCAGGAGCTCGGCGGCCTTGGTGATGGAAATCCCGGGCAGAGTGGTCGGCATATAAAAGAGAGTGCCCTCGTTCAAGTTGGGCATGAACTCCGTGCCTAGCTGCTTGGCGGGCCAGACTGTTGCGGCGAGGATGGCGAGAGCCAAGATGATCGTCAGTGTCTTGGCCCGTAAAACGACGTTGATTACCGGTCGATAGGCCCAGATCAAGAACCGGTTCAAAGGGTTCTTATGTTCGGGAATGATCTTGCCCCGCACAAAGACCACCATAAGCGCTGGCACCAGTGTCACGGACAACAATGCTGCAGCGGCCATAGCGAACGTCTTGGTGTAGGCCAATGGTTTGAACAGTCGGCCTTCCTGCGCCTCGAGTGCGAAGATCGGCAAAAAGGATACCGTGATGATCAACAAGCTGAAGAATAGCGCCGGCCCGACCTCGGTAGCCGCCTCGATCAAAATTTCCACTCGCGGCTTATCCGGCGGAGCACGTTCTAGGTGCTTGTGAGCGTTTTCGATCATCACGATGGCGGCATCCACCATCGCGCCAATTGCAATGGCAATCCCTCCAAGGCTCATTATGTTCGAGCCAAGGCCAAGCCATTTCATCGCTGCAAAGGCAATCAGCACACCCACCGGAAGCATCAGGATCGCTACCAGGGCGCTGCGCACGTGCAGCAAAAACAAAATGCACACGAGAGCGACGATGGCACTTTCCTCGATCAGCGTGCGCCGCAACGTATCGATCGCGGAATAGATCAAGGTTGAGCGGTCATAGACCGGTTGTATTTCAACGCCTTTTGGGAGGCTCCCGGCGAACTCGGCGATGCGGCTTTTTACATTTTCGATAACATCCAAGGCGTTTGCGCCGTAGCGCTGGATGGCTATTCCGCTTACGACCTCGCCGTCACCGTTCAAGTCAGCTAGCCCGCGACGTTCGTCAGGTCCTAACTCAACTCGGGCAACGTCTTGAAGGAGGACGGGTGTTCCACCGTCATTTTTCAATACGATCTTTTGGAGATCGGGTATTCCTTTGAGGTACCCGCGCCCACGAACAACAAATTCAAATTCGGATAGTTCGATCGTACGTCCGCCCACATCCATGTTGCTGGTACGTATGGTCTCACGTATCTTGGAAATCGAGATGCCAAAATCCCGCATTCGCTGCGGGTCAATGACGACGTTGTATTGCTTAACGAAGCCGCCAAGGCTGGCGATTTCCGCGATGCCTTCTGCTTTAGCGAGGGCGTATCGCACGTACCAATCTTGAAGGCTGCGAAGTTCGGCGAGCGTGTGGCCCTTCGAGAGCAAGGCGTACTGGTAAACCCAACCAACACCTGTCGCGTCAGGACCCAGAGTGGGCGTCACGCCCGCAGGCAGGCGTCTGGACGCGGCATTGAGATACTCTAGGACTCGCGAGCGCGCCCAGTAAATGTCTGTGCCATCCTCAAAGATGACGTACACGAACGAAACGCCAAAAGAGGAAAAACCACGCACGACCCGGGAGCGTGGCACCGTCAGCATCGCGGTCGTAAGCGGGTAAGTAACTTGATCTTCCACGACCTGCGGCGCTTGGCCGGAATACTCCGTGTACACAATGACCTGCGTGTCCGACAGGTCTGGTATAGCGTCCAGAGGTGTGTGAAAGATCGCATACAATCCGGCGGCGACGGCGAAGACCGTGCCGATCAGCACCAGCATGACATTGCGGGCAGACGCTGCGATCAGGCGGGCGATCATTTTGCAGCCTCGCCGCTTGTCAGGGTTTTGAGAGCCGCCTTCAGATTGCTTTCAGCATCAATCAAGAAATTTGCCGACGTGACGACGCTATCTCCCTCGGCAATTCCCTCGCGAATTTCAACATAGTCACGACCACGTCGGCCCAACTTGACCGAGCGGGGCTCAAAGCGGCCTTCGCCCTTATCAACAAGGACGATTTGGCGGTCTCCGCTGTCGATCACCGCGCTGATAGGAACGGCGATGGTAGGCTCGCGGCTGCCAGTATCGATTTCAGCTTCGGCAAACATGTCTGGCCGAAGCAGGAGACCCGGATTTGCGAGTTCAATACGGACGCGTACCGTACGCGTTGCAGAGTTTAGGTGCGGGTAGACCAGCGCAACCTTCCCTGAAAACGTCATCGTAGGGTGGCTTCGTACCCGGACCGTAACGGATTGGCCCTCAGCCACCGCCGCCAGTTGTCGCTCCGGGACGTCGACCAAGGCCCAGACGACGGAGTGGTCGGCAATCCGAAAGAGGACATCGCCGGGCATTACCCGCATCCCCTCCACAACATTTCTTTCCAACACAATGCCATCGCGCGGCGCGAGCCATGTGATCGTTGTCGGGGCCTTCCTCGTGCGCTCAATCTCGGTGAGCACGTGCTGTGGCACAGCGTAGTTATGAAGACGCTGGGCGGATCCCTGCATCCCGGGCGCCGAAAGATACTGAGCAGCTGCCGATGTGATCGCGGGGCTATAAAGCCGGAAAAGTGGCTGATCCTTGCGGACCTCACTCCCTGTCGTGATGTCTTCGACAGATTCAATGAAGGATTCCGCTCGTAGCGAGATCACCGAAATCTTGCGCTCATCAAGTTGAATGGTGCCGGGTGCGCGGATGGGCTCGGCGAGCACACGCTTTTCAGCGGCTTCGGACTTCACCCCAATGCGTTGCAGGCGTCCTGGGCTGATCTTGATGGATGAGCCGTCGTCGTCCTCGCCCTCATAAACCGGGATGTAATCCATCCCCATGGAGTCCTTCTTTGGTGCCTGCGAGATATCCGGCAATCCCATTGGGTTGCGGTAGTACAGGATGCGCCGTTTCCCGCCCTGCTGTTCTGGCGCGTCCGCGGTCGCGACCCTTGGGTCGAAGCTCACATCTTCGCTTGCGAGAACGGCTCGATACGGACGCCCGTCCGGTGTGTCCTTTGGCTCAAGCGAATAAAATGGTTTTCCGTCAGGATCCCGGTAATAGACGACCGGACCCGACGGCGTAGGAGCCTTCTTTTGCGTCGCTCCTTGCGTGGGCGCGCGCATCCCAGTGCCGTGTTGCCCGAGCCAATAGCCGCCAACTCCGGCCAGCATCACCGAGGCTAGGATGAGCGCGAAACGTTTGCGGCTCATGGCAAAACCTGAAGGATCAACTTGGTTTGAATTGTTCCTTCCTCACCCTGAGCCCTTGCTGCGAGCGAAAGTTGCCAGCGGCCGGCCATCGTTAGATTGGTGCGGAAGCGATAGACACCGGGCTCCGTCATCGGGAGCGGATCAAGCGATTCTTCCATAGACGCCATGCCGTCCGGGGCCATATCGAGCCGCTTGGCGAAGACCACAGCGTCCGGAACCGGCTTGCCCGCTTTCTTATTCAGGAGGCGCACAGCAACGATCGCCCCCTCACCCCTCCTTAGTTCGCTTTGCACAAGCTCGAATTCGTAGTCTTTCACATCGGCCCTTGCAGGGGTGTTGTTAGCCGCCCAAAGCACGCCAATCGCCGCCGCCAGCGCGGCTAACGTTTTCGTCCACATGGTTGTGGTTATCCTCGAATTTCAGGTTTCGTGCAGGTCGACCGCTTCCGCAGTTCGGACCTGATGACGCGCAACGCTGGCGCTGTAGGCGCAAGCGGCTACACCCGACACGCTATGGCGTATCGGCCTGAAACTAGGATTTGGGAGGTCTTGGCGGAGGTCCGTAGATCTGCCCCGCGAGATCAGGGTCGTTCGCAGCAAGGTTAAGCCGGCAAAGGGTATGGGGAGCGAACAGTCCAGTTTCCGTCGGTCGGTACAACATAGCCCCGCCTGCGCACAGAGCCATCAACGGGCAATCTTTAGCGCACGAGACCGGCGCCTCATCCGGGCAACAGGGCATATCGGCCATCGCCACGTGGCCGTGCATGGCGGCATCCGAGTTCACAGGGAGCGCAACCGCCGGCCGGCCTACCGGAGCCAAAATGAGGCCAAGTACGGCCAACACGGAAAGCAAGTTGCGGACGATGACCATAGGCAACTTTCCGGCCCCCTTCGGGTGATGAGAGGGCTTTGCGCGATCACCCCCACAGGATACTGCATTCGCCACCCCGGTGCGAGCCTAATTACAGAACCGCCGGACTTTGCTCCTAATGGTTAAACAAAGCACAAGGGCTCATTCCGGAGTTTCCTGTGTGGAATTACCTTGGCGCAATTTCTCTGTTGTTAATGGCGGATCAGCATCCAGATGGCCATCGCGACCATCATCAGATTTTCGGTAAGCGAGATGAAGCCGAGCGGCACATTGCTGTCGCCGCCCACGCAAGCGCATTTCAATTCGCGCTTGTCGATGTAGACCGCTTTGAATACCGAGATGGCGCCGATCGTGCCGATGAACAACGCGACGGGAATGGCGAGCCACATGAGTGCGCCCGCGATCATCAGGATGCCGGCCAGAAGTTCTCCAAAGGGGTACAGATAGGCGTAGCGCACAAAACGCTGCGCCAGCAGGTCATAGCCGAGAAACATGTTGGAGAAGCTCTCGATGTCACGGAGCTTCAGGATCGCGAGGATGCACATACTGAAGGCGATGAACCATTCGGCCGCGCGCATAGTGAGCACGGTGCCGAAGGCGGCCCAGCTCGCCGCCAGCGCCATCAGCGCCGCGGACGTAAATACGGCCACGACCGGCTGGTAGGTGACGGCTTTGGGATCGTGCACAGGTCTGCCGAAGTATCGCCGGAGATCGTCGTAGCCGCCGATGCGCTTGCCTCCGATGAAGGTCTGCGGCGTGGTCTTGACTTGATGCTCCGCCTTGAACGCCTCCGTTTCCGCATGCGTGGTTAGCCAATTGTCCTCGACGGAATAGCCTTCGCGTTCCAGGAGGTCGAGCGACTTCAGTCCAAACGGACACAGATGCTCATCCATGACCATGCGGTAGAGCACGGCTTGTTTGGTGTCACCGTCTGGCTTCGAGGTCGAGGATGTGTGGGCTGTCATGGTTATCGACCGCCATCAAGCCGTGTCAGGATGGCCTTCATCTGGGCAATCTCCGCGCGCTTGTTCGCGGGAATGGATTTTGCACCGCCTCGGGATTTCAGCATCCTGAATGAATGCCTTTTCGCACATGAGAATGGCCCTCGGATGTTGCGGATGGCGAGGTGAAAGTAATGATGCATGGCGCCCTCCTGCGGTTTCGGAAAAACGAGTAGCGCGGCACTGCGTTCCGGCACCGTACAAGACCTTGGCCCCCAGTGCGATCAGGGTTCGTTATCGCCTATGGTTGCCGGAGGGCGGAAGACCTATTGACCAGGATCAATTCAGAGGCAGACCGCGCATCCGGCTCTCTCCCGCCTATTTGGTATTTCGGCTGAGCCAGGCTTTCATGCGCGCGATTTCCTCGTTTTGGGCAGTAATGATCTCGCGCGCGAGCTTGTGGTTTTCGGGATCCTTGCCGAATTGCAGCTCGACGTTTGCCATGTCGATTGCGCCCTGATGGTGGGCGATCATCCCGCGCACGAAGTCCACATCGGCGTTGCCGCTGTAGGTGATGTGCATGCCCTGCATCATCTTGAGATGGGCTTCCTTGAATGCGCGCGTCGAAGGGGCGTCTTTCGGTCCAGGTAACATCTCGCTGACCATCTTTTGCAGAGCGGCGGCGTCCAATTTGCCTGACCCATGTGTGTCGTGCTGCGCCCAGCCAATGCCGCCGATGGCGACGATCAAGGTGGCGGTTGCGGCGATAAGAAGAGCTCTCATGTGATTTCTCCTTTTTTGTCTGCGGTTATGGGGTGGGTGAATTCATTGAAACCGCCCTTGCGCCGTCTTTCCGTCCGATGTGGTTAGTTGAACCACGCCTTTCACGTCGGCGGGCAGCGCTACTGGCGCGATCCCGGTCAGTCGCGTTCCTTCCTGCGGGGCCAGGGCGATACGCTGCGCTTTGCCGCCGACCGTCAGGATGGCCAGGCCCTTAAAGCCGTTCACGACGACCGGCTTGTCCGCGGAATCCGTGACGAACACCGTGACGGCAGTGCCCTTCACAACCAGCTCGACATGATGCGCGCCCGCATCGACGACGCGTCCGCCATTCGTGCCTTTGACGACATCGTGTGCCGCGAGCGGAAAAGCTGCGAGAAAGAATGCGAGAAGTGCGGCAATCTTGATCTTCATGGGATTCTCCGTTGTGATCAGAATGTCGGCGGCACGGAAGCCGGTTGTGCCCCGGCTTGAGACGAAGGCGTTGCCGCCGTAGCGGCGATCAGGTTCTCAAGAGGCTTACGCCCGAATTTCAGAAACAGAATCGGCGTCAGGAACGTGTCGAGGATGGTGGCGCTAATCAGGCCGCCGAAGATCGTAACCGCGACCGGATGTAGGATTTCGGTGCCGGGACTGGACGGATCGATCAGCAGCGGAAACAGTGCCACGCACGCCGCCAGAGCGGTCATCAACACCGGCGTCAGGCGTTCCAGCGTCCCGCGAATGACCAAGTCTCGTCCAAACGGGACGCCCTCGTGCAGCGAGAGATTGATGTAGTGCGAAATCTTCAGGATGCCGTTGCGCGCGGCAATGCCGGTGAGCGTCACGAACCCGATCATGCTGGCGATGGACAGCGGCTGTCCCGAGATCCATAGCGCGGCGACCGCGCCGATCAGGCCGAGCGGTACGATTCCCATGATGATCAGCGCCAGCGCTGCCGAGCGGTAGCGGCCGTAGAGGATGACAAAGATCATGGCCAGCGAAACCGCCGACAAGAGGCCGATCGTCCGCGCGGCCTCCTCCTGCGCCTGGAAAGTTCCTTCAAAATTGATGAAGTAGCCTTGCGGCAGCGTGGTCGCAGCCAGTTCGCGGCGCACCCCGGCGACGATGGTGGTGAGATTGGCTGTCGCGTCGGTGTTGGCGAGAACGACGACTCTTCGCCGCGCGTTTTCGCGCAATATCTGGTTGGGACCGTCGGTTTCTTTGATGTCGGCGATCTGCCGCGCGGGAATCCAGCCGTGCGGCGTTTCGATCAGGAGATCGCCAAGGCCCCGCGTGGTGCGCATATATTCCGGCAGGCGCATCACCACGTCGAAGCGACGGTAGCCGTCGGCGACGCGGGAAATGACACGACCGTTGGACAGGCGGCTGAGCTGCTCGACGACAGCGGCGGGGGCAACGCCGTAGAGAGCTGCGCGACTATAATCGACGCGGATTTCCAGCTGCGGAATGAGCACTTGCTTCTCGACTTGGAGGTCGGCGATGCCCGGCACCTTCGACAGCCGTAGCCTGATCTCCTCGGCCAGGCGCCGCAGGATACCGAGGTCGTCGCCAAATATCTTGATGGCGATCTCGGCGCGCACGCCGGAGAGGAGATGATCAAGGCGGTGTGAGATCGGTTGCCCGACATTGACCACCACGGGGAGGATGGCGAGCCGACGACGAATGTCGGCGATAATGTCCGGCTTGCTGCGCCCTGAGGGCCGAAGGTCGACTTCGATCTCTGTCGAGTGAACGCCTTCGGCATGCTCGTCGAGTTCCGCGCGCCCGGTGCGCCGCCCGACCGCCTTCACTTCGGGGACTTCGAGAATGAGCTTCTCCGCGATCAGCCCGATTCGATGAGATTCCGCAAGCGAGATGCCGGGATTGAAGAGGGTATTGATGGTGAAGGTGCCTTCGTTGAAGGGCGGCAGGAAGGTGCGCGGCAGGAAGAAAGCCAGCACCAACGCGACGGCAACCGCGATCGCAATGGCGGAAGTGAAAGCAAGCGCATGGCGGAAGGCGCGATCGAGCAGCCGCTCGGTCCAGCGCTTTACGAATCGCAAGAGCGGGCTTTCTCGCTCGTCGAGCCGACGCAAGCCCGGCAGCATCATGTAGGCCATCACCGGCGTCAGCGTGACCGACACCACGAGGCTTGCGAGAATGGAAAGGATATAAGTGAGGCCGAGCGGCGTGAACAGGCGGCCCTCGATGCCGGACAGCGCGAACAGCGGCACGAACACCAGGACCATGATGGTCGTAGCGTAAAGGATGCCAGAGCGCACCTCCTGCGTGGCGGAGACGACGACATCGAAGACGGGACGCGGGTTTTCAAGGGTGCGGTTCTGCCGCAATCGGCGGAAAATGTTCTCGACGCCCACCACGGCGTCGTCGACCAGCTCGCCGATGGCAATCGCGAGGCCGCCCAGCGTCATGGTGTTGATCGTCAGCCCCGCGAAATGAAAAACCACGGCAGTGGCGAGAATGGAAACCGGGATCGCGGTCAGTGAAATCGCGGTCGTGCGCCAGTTGAGGAGGAAGGCGAACAGCACGATGGCGACGGCGACGGCCGCCTCCAGCAACACGCGCTGAACGTTGCGGATCGATGTCTCAATAAAGTTCGCCTGCCGGAACAGTATCTGATCGGCACGTATGCCCTGCGGCAGGGTTGCGGATATCTGCTTCAGCGCCTGCTCGATCTCGGCCGTGAGCCTGACCGTATCGACGCCCGGCTGTTTGTCGACCGAGACAATGACCGCAGGATTACCCATGTAACCCGCTTCGCCGCGCTTGACCTTGGCGGCGAATTCCACGGTCGCGATCTGCCGGAGGTAGACGGGCCCGTTATTGACCGTCGCCACCACCACGCTCCGCAAATCGTCAAGGCTCGTGGTGCGGCCGATATTGCGGATGAGGTATTCGCGGGAATACTGATCGGTGAAGCCGCCGCCGGTATTGACGCCGAATTGGGCCAGCGACTTTTCGACTTGCTCATAGGTCACGCCAAGCGCCCGAAGTGCTGCTGGATGCGGTGACACTCGGTATTGGCGGACCTCGCCGCCAATGGGAATCACCTGAGCAACACCCGGTATGGTGAGAAGCCTCGGCCGGATGACAAAATCCGCCGTCTCCCGCAATTCCATCGGTGTGGCGCTGTCGCTGGTGACGGCAATCAGAAGAATCTGCCCCATGATCGAGCTGATCGGGCCCATTTGCGGGACCGTATTGGGCGGCAGCTGCTCGCGGACCAGGGCAAGGCGCTCGGCGATCTGCTGTCGGTTGCGGTAGATGTCGGTGCCCCATTCGAACTCGACATAGACCATTGAGAGCCCGATGCCGGAAACCGAGCGGACGCGGCTCACGCCCGGAATGCCGTTCATCTGCGTTTCGATGACAAAGGATACGAGCTGCTCCACTTCGGTGGGAGCGAGACCCTCGGCTTCGGTGATCACCGTGACGGTCGGCTTGTTCAGATCGGGAAAGACGTCGACGGGAAGGCGCGTGACGGCGAACCCGCCGTAGAGAACGAGAACGCCCGCCAGCGCGATGACCAGCATCCGGTTGCGGAGCGACTGGGCGACGAGGAAGGTAAACATGGCCGCCCTCCTACCGCACCTGATCGAGAAGCTCGGCGCCCTGCGTGACGACGCGCGCACCGGGGTTGATGCCGGTTGCGATCAGGACGCGTTCGCCATCCAGAGGCTCGATCCGAACCGGGCGGGGCTGGAAGCGTTCGGCCGTAACATGCTCATAGATGATGTCCTGCCCGTTGGCATTGCGGACCACGGCGCTGCGCGACACGGCCATGCCCTTGTTTTCTTCGTCGGTACCGGCGAGCACCAATAGAAACTGCCCCACCCGCAAGCCCGCGGTGTCACCTTCGATAGCGAAGTGAATCGGCACCGACTGATTGCGGTCGGCAAAGCCTGATCCCCGATAGTTCAAGGTGAGCGTGCGGCCTTCGGCGGTGCGGGCGGTCGCGGATTTGGCACCGGCAAGCGCACTGAAGGAAAGCGCCTCGATCCAAAGCTTGGCGGGGTCGACGATATGGAAAACGACCATGTTCGATGGCGCTATCTGACCGGCGACTACGGTCCCGTCGGCCACGATACCGTCGACGGGCGCGATTAGAGCCTCGGGTTCTCGTCGCGCTTTATCCAGGGCTGCGCGACGGTCCCTGAGGCCTTGCAGTTCAAGCCGCGCTTCATCGAGCTGCACGCGCGCCACCGCTCCACTTGCGGCAAGCGGTTCGTAGCGGGCAACGCGGCGTTCGACGATGGAAATCTGCTAATCAAGTTCGCCCTGACGCTGACGCATGTCGGACACGTCAATCGCCTGTAAAGGTGGCGTGACGTACGCCAGCACCTCGCCCTTGGCGACGCGCGTGCCGAGCCGTGGGAATCCGTCCTGCGGCGGAGACAGACGGCCTCCGACGGAAGCTTGGACAAGTCCGCTTGCGTTGGGGTCAGGGATGATGCGCCCGGGGAGTTCGACGGTGCGCCGGAATACGCCTTGGGCGGCAGGAAGGGTGCGAATGGCGAGAATGCGCTGGGCGACTTTAGGAACGAACACGGTGCCGTCTGGCAGGCGCTGTGCGAGATCCCGGCTGGTGGCAAAGGGCGTTGCTGCGAGCGCTGAGAGTTTGCTGCCGGTGGCAGGCGGCGCGCTTGCGGGCGTCGAGTGGTCCTCACGCTCATCCGCATGGCCGTGTCCACCAAACAAAGCCGTGACGGCAATCAGCAGCAACGCCGCGGTCTGCTTTCGCTTGCGGCGCGCAAGGCCGACCGCGACAGCACCGAGCGCAAAACCGCCGAAGGTCGCGGCGATCACAAAGCCGAGGGGAAAGGCCCGCGCCTCACCGCCCGCGCTGAATAATCCGAGCCCGCTTCGGGTCTGCGGTATTTCCAGCGTCACTGGCAATATGTCGACGACGCCTTCGACCGTGACGGTGACAATCAGGTCGTGACGGCCGGGCTTAGCGAGCCACGGCGCTGCCAGACGATAGGCGTCGCCCGCACGGGGGGTGGCGGTCACGGGGCCTTCCGGCGTTTCGACTTCGATGGAGGCGCCTTCCACCGGCTCGTTGGTGGCGAAGCGGTCGAGGTAGATCGCAAGCTCTTCGCCTTCCGCGATCGCGATCAGTTCGAAGGCATCGGACGCGGCCTCGCCGCGCGGCGCAATGGTGGCGCTTACCGGCGGCGGCGGTGCTCCGTGAACGTGTCCTTCATGCGCGGGCAGCGGGCCCGCACTGAGGAACGCGAGCAAGGCCGCCATGCTGATGGCGGTTATCGTGAACTTCATGGAAAATCCTTCGCCGTGAACAAGACGCGTTCCGCGCGCGCATGGCTGCACCGCGCAGCGCATGGCGGGAACGCAACGGTTCAGGCGAAGGCTTTAGGTGGCTTGGGCAATGCTTCGGGTGGCAGCCCGCGCACGAGCGATATAGGATTGAAGACGAAGAGCGCGGAAAGCTCGATCGGCGGGGCGTCGATCACACTGGGAATGATGGCGCCACAGCACGCCATGCCGGTCATCTTGCCGCAACAACCGCCCAAACAGCCCGACGCGGAGCGTCCCGAATCAGAAGTGAGTTCGGATGCCGTGAACGATATCTTGACCGGACCGGCCTTGATTGCGTCAAAATGTGTCGCGGAGGTATCCGGGGCGGACGGGCTGGTCTCGACGGCAGCCGGTGCGCGGTGCGCGTGACCATCATGCGCCAGAGCGACCGACGGCATGGCCCAGAGCGCGACGAAAAGCGCCGCCCAAAACCCTATAAGATGCCGAGTCGAAGCCATAGCTCCTGTTTAGCAGATTGACGGTGTAATCTCAAATAATTCCGGATGATCGTAAATGGTGATTACTTAGGCATTTAACGGACGCTTTTTGACTATGGACGCTAGGCTTCTTTAGACGGAAACGATGGTACGTGCGCCGCCATTCCTGGCGGCTAGCAACACAAGTCTGCGGCAATATCAGCGCGTACATGGCAAATCCGCTTCTTTGCCGGCGCCGGTTATGCGGCGATTTCCGACATCGCCTGGATGATGCGACACCTCGCGACGGTGCTACGGCCGCATTGGTTGATGACGTGGTTCAGTTCCTCGCGTAGCGCAACGAGATCGTGGATCTTACGTTCCACCTCGACCAGATGTTGGCGGGCGATGGCATCGACGGCGTCGCAGGAGCTTTGCGGCTGATCAGCAAGCCGAAGCAGTCCGCGCACCTGCGCCAGATGGAAGCCAAGATCGCGCGCTCGGCGGACGAAGCTGAGGCGGTTTAGGTGCGCGGCGGTGTAGGAACGGTAGTTACCGCGGGTTCGCTCCGGTGCGGGAAGGAGACCGATGCGCTCGTAATAGCGAATTGTCTCGACCTTGGTGTCTGTCGCTTTGGCAAGATCGCCAATGGTGAACCGGTTAGCGGGCATGGTTGACCCTGGAGTTGCTACAGGGTCCATATAAGGCCTGCCACCGGGAATTTCGAGGATGTCAGGATGACCGCTGCAACCGCCAAAGCCGCCGCAGGTAACGCGCTGAAGATGCGCGTCGAGGGGATGGATTGCAGCGCCTGCGCGATCAAAGTCGAGAATGCGCTCAAGCGGCTGCCAGGCGTCAGCGACATCGACATGAACTACGCGACCGAAACGTTGAAGCTGCGGCTCGATGAAGACCGCACCACCCGGGGCGGCGTCGAAAGCAAGATCCGGAGCCTCGGCTATAAGCCGGTCCCTCTGGGGGACATGGATGCAGATGCCGCGCAAGCGAGGGAGCATGAGCCGGAGACTATGGACCGGCCGTGGTGGAAGACACGCAAGGGCAGCCTAGTGCTCGGACTTGGTGCGCTGCTTGCCGTCGTCTTCACCATCTCGACGGTCAGGCCTGAGCTAACATCGTGGGCTTATGGGCTCGCGGCGCTAATCGGACTGCTTCCCATCGCGCGTCGCGCCTTCACGGGCGCTGTTTCCGGGACGCCCTTCAGCATCGAAACGCTGATGACCGTCGCAGCCGCAGGGGCGATCGCCATCGGCGCGGCCGAGGAAGCGGCGGTGGTGATTTTTCTGTTCGCCGTCGGTGAGCTTCTGGAGACGGTCGCTGCGGGACGCGCCCGGGCGGGCATTAAGGCCCTTATCAATCTCGTGCCGCGCACTGCTCGGATTGAAGAGGCCGGCCAGGTTCGGGAGGTACCCGTTGAGCGCTTGCGCGTGGGCGATATCGTCGTGGTCCGGCCGGGCGACCGCGTAGCTTCCGACGGTGAGGTGATTGAGGGTCAGTCCGAGGTCGACGAGGCGCCCGTGACCGGCGAGTCCGTGCCGATCGCGAAGGGCGTCGGCGATCAGGTATACGCCGGTAGCATCAATGCGAACGGCATGCTGCGCGTTCGGCTCACGCACACCGTCGCTGACAACACGATCGCACGCATCATTCATCTGGTTGAAGAAGCGCAAGGATCGAAGGCGCCCACCGCGCGCTTCATCGATCGGTTCGCCGCCTACTACACGCCGGCCGCCATGGCGATGGCAGCGCTTATCATTATCGGACCTCCGCTCGTCGCCGGAGCCGATTGGTATACCTGGATTTATCGAGGACTGGCGACGCTGCTTATCGCCTGCCCTTGCGCGCTCGTGATCTCAACCCCAGCGGCAATCGCCTCTGGGCTCGCGTCAGGTGCACGCCGCGGGCTTCTCATCAAAGGCGGGGCAGCATTGGAGATGCTCGGCAAGGTCAGGACCATCGCTTTCGACAAAACGGGCACCCTTACAATTGGCAAGCCGCAGGTGACTGACATTGTTGCGATCGAAGGAACCGAGGACGAGGTTCTGGTGAAGGCTGCGGCGGTCGAGCGCGGATCAAGCCATCCGCTCGGCCTCTCGATTATCGCGGCGGCGGAGGCGCGCGGTCTCGCAATTCCGCAAAACTTCGGCGGCAGCAGCGCTGTCCCGGGGAAGGCCGTCACCGCGCGTCTAAAAGAGGGGTTCGTATCGGTCGGTTCGCCGCGCTATGCCGCAGAGCTAGAACTATTGCCGAACGAGGTGGCGGCACGCATTCAGGCGCTAGAGGCGGAAGGCAAAACAGCGGTTGTTGTCCTCGTCGCCAAGCGTGCCATCGGTCTCATCGCGCTTCGGGACGAGCCGCGCGAGGACGCGGCGGCCGGCATCGCCCGGCTGAAAGCGCTTGGAATTCGAACAGTGATGTTGACCGGCGACAACCGGCGCACTGGCGAAGCCATCGCGAATGCTCTGGGACTCGAAGTCAAATCCGAACTCCTTCCCGACGCCAAGCTTGCCGCCATCAGCGAACTGAGGAAGGCCGGACCCGTCGCCATGATCGGTGACGGCATCAATGATGCCCCGGCGCTCGCGACTGCGAATGTCGGAGTGGCCATGGGCAGCGGTACGGACGTGGCTCTGGAAACCGCGGATGCGGCGCTCCTCAAGAACCGCGTGCTCGGAGTGGCGGAGTTGGTCGCGCTCTCGCGCGCGACGCTCTCGAACATCTGGCAGAACATCACCATCGCGCTTGGGCTCAAAGCGGTCTTTCTCACCACCACGGTGTTTGGCGTCACGTCGCTCTGGATGGCGATCCTGGCGGATACCGGCGCCACCGTCCTTGTCACAGTAAATGCGCTGCGGCTTCTGCGCTTCCGGATGGGGGCAAGCAAGGAATGATTTTTACGACGCGCCTCGACGTTCAGCGACCCGATACTGAGCGCTCAATGTAGTTTCACCTCCAATGGTTTCGCAGCGCGACGGAGAACAGATACTGAAAGATTACCTATCCGTGTTCGATCCGAAGATCGTGTGATTGACCGGTCGCAAAAATGAGATTGCACTAACTCGCTCCGCGGTAAGAGCAGAGTTGGCCGTTGTGCCGAAGATAGGGATGATCGCTTACGGGGTCAGCACCAGCACGCCGCTATGCTTGGCCATGTTCTCGGGCTCGACGTGTATAGTCACCCGCGCGTCCTCGACTTCGCTCTGGAGAGCGCCTTCGAGCCGGTCGCAGATGTCATGTGCGTCAGCGACACTCATCCCGCCAGGCACAACCAGGTGAAATTCCACGAATGTAACCTTGCCTGCGCACCGAGTGCGGAGATCATGGGCCTCTATCGCCCCATCGGCCTGGGCCGAGATGACGTTTCGGATGCGGTCGAGCGTGACTGCCGGGACCGCTTCGTCCATTAGTCCCCCGACGCTTTCTTTCATGAGGCCCCAGCCGGTCCAAAGAATGTTGAGGGCAACCAGGACCGCGACGGCCGGGTCGAGAATGGCAATGCCGGTCCCATAGGCGGCACCGACGCCGACCAGCACGCCCACGGAGGTGAGCACATCGGTCAGCAGGTGACGCCCATCAGCAACCAGCGCTGGAGAGCGGTGCTTGCGGCCCTGTGTGATGAGCACCCAGCACCAGAGCGCGTTGAGCACGCCCGCCGCGCCGTTGACGGCCATGCCCAGCAGCGGCGCATCTAGGGTCAAAACTCATTAATTCTTTCGGCCTGACAATACGATCCTGATTCGTTTTTGGAAAGGGATCGGGGTCATGCGCAGCAATCTGTTCTGGTTGAAT
>Ga0073934_10003864_pt1 | contig 26339 bp, 22 predicted proteins | sample LarsenN4metaG_FD_76834 | JGI IMG/M metagenome (GOLD analysis project Ga0073934, IMG submission 76834) | Hot spring sediment bacterial and archeal communities from British Columbia, Canada, to study Microbial Dark Matter (Phase II) - Larsen... ... | reverse complement strand
AATGGCAAGTTCATGCCCAGCGCCCAGCTTTCGTGGGCGTCTTACAAGCTCGAGGCAAACGCCGGCTCACGCGAGTCGCTCTTCTCCGGCGCGGCCGGTTTGCTTCTTCGTCCGTGGAATGTGTTGACGATTGACAGCCAATTGCAGTATTTGCACAACCGATTTTATTCAAACGACGCGCGTTTTCTCGTGCGGCTGCAATATTGGTTCTTTAAGAAAATATGAAAATAGCGTTTCGTAGTAATGCCCTCCGGGCGTAGCCTTCAGGCACCGGAAGCGCTGAACACCATGACCCGAAAGGGTCTACTACGGAAGTTATTTTCACAGGAATACAATAAGCAAAGAGAAAGAATATGCAACGACGACGGCTCATAACTTCGCTCGCAATCGTCCTCGCAGCCTTGGGGTTGGTGATGATCGTGGCTGGCGGATCGGATAAACCCTCCTCGTGGAACGATCCGGTCAAGCAATGGGCGACCATCAAATTTTCCCACAAGCAGCATATCGGCGATGTCGGCGCTGAATGCAGTCAATGTCACGCTGCCGCGCAAACCAGCGAGAATGCGAACGATTTGATGCTGCCGAAACAAGCGCAGTGCGCCGAATGTCACAGCGCCGAAGTCGAGAGCGACTGCATGTACTGCCACACCGAAGCCGACAAATACGAGCCCTACGCCGCGCCCAAACGCGAGGTGCGATTCAGCCACAAACAGCACGTCGAAACCAACCAGCTCGAATGTTCCGCCTGTCACGCCGGCATCGAAGCTTCGGAAAAGCCGAGCCTCGCTTTTCTGCCGGCGATGTCGAGCTGCAATTCGTGTCATAACGATGTCAAAGTCACGAATGCCTGCGAGTCATGCCACACGCAGCCGGAAACGTTGCTGCCGGTTTCGCATCAACAAGCGAATTGGGCGAAAGAACACAAACGTTTGGTGCGCATCGATGGGCTTGCCCTGAGCGCAGCCGAAGGGCTGTCGAATGATTGCGCGGTCTGTCACTCCGAAAATTTCTGCCAGGCGTGCCATGCCGACGTGACCACGCAATTCACGCGCGGCGAGCGTAGTCGCAGTGTTGCAGAAAATCGGCCGGCGGCCTCCGGCAAACCGGTCTGGGTAAAAGCGCGGGTGCATGATTTGAATTTTGTTTTCACGCATGCGCTGGATTTGCGGTCGAAGCAGTCTGATTGTTTTTCCTGCCACAATCAACAAACGTTTTGCACGGATTGCCACGCGCGCAATCAAGATGCCGGATTTGCTTCGCCGCTTCCGATGTCGCATCGCGCCGCGGATTTCATTCGCCTCGGCAAAGGCAGCGGCGGCGGCCAACATGCGATTCTCGCGCGCCGCGATATGGAATCATGCGCCTCGTGCCACGACGTCGAAGGCCGCGATCCGGTGTGCGTGACGTGCCATGCGGACTTGGCGCCCAAAGGCAGGAAGCAATAAATGCAAAATGATTAGTCTGTTATAAGTTGAATGTTTGCAAAAATAACAAAAATTTCCAACACAGAGAAAACAGAGCAAACAGAGAGTACAAAGCTAAAGAGAGTTTTCCGAGCATTACCCTCTCTGTTTGCTCTGTTTTCTCCGTGTTAATCTTTTTTGGCTGCGCCTGTAAGGTTGCGGCCTACGGCCGTAGGCTCGTCCGCGTTGTGGCAAAACAATTTATAAAGCTTTTTTAATAGTTTTGCCCAAAATCGTTTTGCCTTTAAAAGCATCTTTGGAGTTATGTTCGGCATCACAGGCCGGCGGATTTTGTTGAGCATTCACATTTTGCTCAACGCCATCTGGGTGGGCGGCTTAATCACGATTTTATATTTGACGCCGTTACCGGCGCAACGACGAGCAGCAAATTTTTGTTGAAAGCCATGGAAAACGCCATTGCAAAAGGCAGGTGACAATAATGAAAGCATTTATGAGATCGACGCTTCTTTTCATCGGGGCAATGCCATTGCTCATTTTAACCGCTTGCAGTGATCCGCAAAATGCGCCCACCGGTGTGGACGAGAAAGTGAGCATACACGAACCCGGCTGGACGATGCCGGCCTCGACCAGTTTTCACGGCGTGGCTCTGGCGGGTAAAAAATTCGATGCCAGCGAATGCCGCCAATGCCACGGCAGCCAGTTTGACGGCGGCATCTCGAACGTCTCGTGCAAAACCTGCCACGCGAGCTATCCGCATCCGGCCAACTGGATTGGCGCGCACACGGGCTTTATCAAAAATACGAATTACAATCTTAATTCGTGCAAAGGCTGCCACGGCCAGGATTACGGGATAAAGAAAATCAACAATTCGTGTTTGACCTGTCACACGAAACAAGGCGGTCCGGAAGCCTGCAACACTTGTCACGGAAATTTCGGCGGCGATGCAACTGATTTGAAAACGGCGGCGCCGCCACGCGGATTGAAAGGCGAGACGAGTGCAACGTTGCCGGCAGTCGGAGCGCATCAAGCGCACTTACTCGCGGATAAGAATTTGTCGGCGACCGCCTGTCAGCAATGCCATGCGTTGCCGCAGACTTTTGCCGACTCGGGCCACATTGATGCGGATGGCAAAGCGGAACTCCTCTTCAGCGAAACATTGGCAAGATTGAAAACCGAAGGCGGCGGCCGCGTGCCGAATGTTGTTTACAACGCGACGAACAACACTTGTGCGGGCAGCTATTGTCACGGCAATTGGGGATTGCTCAAATCGCAATCACAATACGCTTTTATTTATACGGCCGATAAAATGGAAGGCATCAATGCTGCGCCAAAGTGGACCGACTCGGCTGCCGCCTGCAGCACTTGTCATGGCAATCCACCGGCTGGACACCAGCCTCACGATTTGACCAGGTGTTTCGTTTGCCATGCCGGTGTGGTTGATGAAAACGGCAAGATTGCCGATAAAACGAAACATATCAATGGCAAGGTGAATGCGTTTGGGCAGGAGTATCCGATGTTTTGATGTCACCTGTACGGGAGTTTGCCTGAAAAAAATGGGCCGGCCACTGCGAGTGGCCGGCCCATTTCATTTTCACTGCTTTTTTTTAGCCCGAGGTCAGGCGTTTTCCAGCATGCGCAAATATTTTTGCGCCTTTTTCGCCGAATCGCTTTGCGGATTGAAGCTCATCAGCATGTTCAACTCGGCGCGCGCCATTTCCTTTTCACCGCTTTTCAAAAAAGCGAGGCCGATCATGAGCTGCGCGTCGTTGGTCTTGTTGCTCTTCGCAAAGGCATAAACCTTTTGAAATTCGGCAACGGCCTCATAATATCGGCCCATCGCGTAATAGGATTCGCCGATCCAGTACTGGCAGTTGTCCGCCAGCGGATGATTGTCATTGTTGGCGATCAGCTCGCGAAACTTGCGAATGGCGCTGTCAAAGCGGCGAACGTAATAATCGTCGAGCGCGTCTTGATAGGCCAGGCCATATTCCGAATTAAGCTCGGCTGAATTGTCGACGCCGCGCGGCAGAGGCTTGCTGTTCATCTGCCGCGTGCTCGCCGCGGTTTTCATCGCAGCGGCCTGATAGTTTTTTTCTTCCAACTCGGCGCGCAAATTTTCAATCGTGCGATCTTTCTCCGCCGCCACCGTTTCCAGTTGCCGGATTTCCGTGTTCATGCCCTGGAAAAGCTCCGGCGTCAAGAACGAGCTTTCAGCGTCGTTGGCCGGCATCATTTGGCCGGCGGCGCTGGTCAACACGGCGCTGTCGGCGCTGGAATTTTCGGCTACGCCGGTGGTTTGACTTTCGCTTTCGAGAAGTTCCAGCCGTTTCAACAGATCGTCTTTATAAGCTTCGTCGCTGCTTTCCTCGGCGAGAGGATCATCTTCGATGAGTAATTGCTGCCGGCTGCCGCTGCAGACGACAAACAGGCCGACAACGACGAGCAGCAGCGAAAAAATCGACGTGCCGACAATTTTTTTGAATGGGGTCATGATGCAAGCTCCAAGTGAGAAAGGCTTGACCCGAAGGTTAGCCCGTTTTTTTAAAAAATAGATTTGTGCCAGACTAAATCGTTTGCCCGCTTTCGGCGAGCAATTGGCGGGCGCTGTGTATATGCGTCTCCGAAATCTTTTCGCCGACGAGAAGCCGCGCGATCGCTTCCGGACGTTCCTTGTTTTGCAGCCGGCGCACGGCGGTGACGGATTTGCCGTCGAAAATGTTTTTTTCAACCAAAAAATGATGCGCCCCGGAGCTGGCAATCTGCGGTAAATGCGTGATGCAAACGATCTGATGCGACGCTGCCAACTGCTGCAGCTTTTTGCCGACGGCATGCGCCATTCGCCCCGAAATTCCGGCATCGATTTCATCGAAAATCAAAACCGGAATATCGTCGCGCTCGGCAAGAATCGATTTTAACGCCAGCATGATGCGGGAAATCTCGCCGCCGGAAGCGACTTTCGACAGCGGCGCCGGCGCCTGCCCGGGATTTGCCGAAATGAAAAATTCGACGCGATCGATTCCCGTCGGGCCGACTTTGACCGGTTGGCCGTCGATTTTCACAAACGTCTTGTCATCCGGCTGGGTTTTGACCTCGACCTCGAACTTCGCGCCGGCCATTCCCAATTCCGCCAAAATCGCCGGAACGGTTTCCTGCAAAGTCAGGGCGGCCTGGCGGCGCTGCGAGGACAATTCCAAACACAACTCGGCGTAATGCTGGCGCGCCGCATCAAGCTGCTTTTTCAAGGCCGCGACTTTTTCGTCGTAATTTTCCAATTCGGCCAGCGAAGCTTCGAGAGCAGTGCGGCGCTCGAAAACCCCCGCCATCTCGCCGCCGTATTTGCGCTTGAGCTTGTTGAGATTCGCCAACCGCTGCCGGACTTCTTCAAGGCGCGCCGGATTGAATTCGATCCGGCTTTTGTAACGCTGAATCTCCTGCGCGGCTTCTTGCAGCGTCAAACTGGCAGCGGCGCAATCCTTCTGCAAAGCCTGCAAGGCGGCATCAATGTCGCTTAACTCTTCCAGCGCCGACAACGCGGATTTGAACTGGCTTTGCACCGACCCTTCGGCTTCGTATAACAACTGATAGATTTGCGAGCTGAGCTGCACGCGCTTTTCCGAAGTGCTCAACAATCGTTCTTCCTGAACCAGAATCTCCTCTTCCCCCGGCTGCGGATCGACGCTCTTAATTTCCTGCAACTGAAAGAGATTAAACTCGCGTTTTTCCTGCAAATCTTTCTGCCGAGACAGCCATTCCGTATAGCCGTCTTGCGTCGCGCGCACGTTGGCAAACGCCTCGGCGACTTGTGCCGCAAGCTCTTCAAGCCCGCCATACGCATCGAGATAACGCAGATGCGTGCGAGCTTGCAGCAGCGATTGATGCTCGTGCTGGCCGTGCATATCCGCCAGCAGCTCACTCAGAGCATCAAGAATTGCCGTCGAGATCGGTGAATCGTTGATAAAGGCGCGGCTGCGTCCGTTCGGCATAAATTCGCGGCGCAGCAGAAAGTCGCCATCGTCACCAACCTCCAGCGCGTTTTCACGCAAGAATTGCTTCAGCCGGGGAGAGGAACAGTTGACAAAGAGCCCTTCGATGATCGCTTTTTTCTCGGGGTCACGGGGATAATGAAATGCGGCTCGCTCTCCTAGCAAGGCCGCCATGGCGCCGATGAGAATCGACTTGCCGGCGCCGGTCTCGCCCGTGAACACATTCAATCCTGGCCCGAGCGTCAACTCCACGCGATCAACGAGCGCGTAATTGTGCAGAGAAAAAGTTTGAAGCATTTTCCCGGACGGAAGAGTTACTGGCAAAGTTCATGCCTGTCGGTAACTTCGATTCCACACAGCAGATCGGGGCCACGAGTGATGGTAGCATCTTTTCAATAGCCCCAATGGGTGTGGTTTGCGTAAGCGCGACGATTTGGATTTATTCGAGATACGACAAAATGTTGTTGCCGGTTTTCAACGAGGATGACGATTGAAATTTTGTTGCCGTTTTGAAAATTTTCCTGAATGCGAATCGCTTTCCTGATGCCGTTTTATGGTGAAACAGTCGGATCGAGGCAAGTACGAAAATGTAATTACGATTTTTTTATTTTCGATTCACATTATTTTCTTGAAAAGGAAATTCCGCTTCAACTTTACGCACGGCCGCTGCTGAAAGAGACGGCGGCCCGCCTCCGGCAGGATGAAAAATCGGAGCAAAAGGCGGTTTGGGTTTTTGGCCGTTCGCCGGTGCACTTGGAAGCGCCGAAGAACGCGCTTTTTGAAATAGAATCCGCCAAATGAGATAAACTAAAAATACGGCCAGCAAAAAGCTCACGGCATATTTTGCCACCGCTTTATCTGGCAAGATCAAGCTAAAACCAAACACCGCCACGAGGACAATGCTCAGCAGCAAGCTTAAGCGGAGAGAAAAGCTTCCGACAGAAAATTTTACTTGAAAAGTTGCTGATTCCATTTGGTAATCATATCTTGTTGTGATATTGCTATGTTACAATTATCATCGAAACTAAAACCAGATTCATTAACTTGCGACAGCCGATTCACGTATCAGCTCAATCAAAAGTGCATTCACCAGTGTTTCAACCGATACGCCTTGAGCACGGGCTTGTTGCATGAGTTTCTCTGCAACATCCGGTAGAATCGCCACGCGAATCGCGCGCTTGGAAAGACGATAACGATTACGCCCTTGACAGCGCGCCAAATGCAACGAGTCCTCGCATACTTCCCATACTTCTTCGGGTTCTACGCCATGCGGCGCCACATGATCAAAGACGCGTGTTTCAATTTCACCGCCTCACCACCGCCACCTTCCCCACGGCGCTGGCGCCGGTTGATTCGACGAACGCGACGAAAAGATAAACCCCGCTTGGCACAAGCTTGCCGGACTCATCGCGGCCATCCCAGCACACTTGCGCGCCCGGCACTTGGTCGGTTGAGTAACTGCGGATCAAATCGCCGTTGACGCTGTAAATTTTCACTGCGCTCTCTTCGGCCAAATTGGTAATGCGAAAACCGCCCGGTGTGCCGCACGTTGCGGTTCCATCGTGAAGAATAAACGGATTCGGATAACCCGAGAGCTGGCTCAAATCCGGCTTCGGCTCGGTGAACGGCGTGCGAAAACGCGAAAGCCCGGTCGTCGTGCCGAGCCAGGCGTCGCCGGTTTTGGTATTGAACGCCATGCTCGTCACGAAATTGCCGACGAGCGGGCTGTTTTCCACGGTGTAATGCGTGAGCGAGCAGTTATCCTCGCCGGAAAGCACGGAAATGCCGGCGCCGGTGCCGATCCATTTGTTGTTGCGCGGATCGACTTTCACAATTTTAACGTCGTCGCTGATCAAGCTGTAACAGAAACGATCATTCGCCCCGCCGCTGCGAAAAAAGAAATTGAGCCCTTTGTCCGTGCCGATCCAAATGTAGCCGTCGCGATCCTGGGCGATGCTGGTGACGCGGTTGCTCAAGAGATTGTCATCCAAATCCAGCTCGCCGCTGAAATCATCATCGGCTTTGTTTTGCAGCGTGCCGTTATAATCCAACACGCTGACGCCGCTGCTGAACGTGCCGACCCAGATACGGTCGGGAGCGCTTTCGCGCTTTTCAATTTCCAGGACGGACACGTCGATGCTGCGCAATCCGTCGCTTCTTGAAAAGTACACAAATTGATCCGCCGGCGTGCGCGCGAGCAACGCGTTCGTATTCGACGCATTAAAATTGAGAATCCAAATATTGCTTTGCGCATCCATCTTGAGAAAAGGCACGGCCGGAAAATTCGTTTCACCCAGCGCGGTGGAAAGCTCGCCCGAGCGGGCATCAATGCGCCTTTTGATTGTCAACGCGTCGACTTTGCCTCCAATGACGAAAACGCCGAATCCCCACGTCGCCACCCAATGCTCGCCGTTGGTCAAATGCACGATTTGCCGGATATCGGTGGCGCCGGCGGGCAATAAGTTGCTGGTGTTGTAATTGTGCCAACGCGAGCCGTCATAAATTTGAAACCCGCTCGTTGAAGTAGACCAGAGATTGCCGTCCTGATCCAAACTTAATGAGGTGAAACTGTTCGCCGCCGGGCCATCCGGCTCCCGCAGGCGCCAGTTTTGCGCGCTGCGGTCAAATTCATACAAGCCGTTATCGTACGTCGAAGCCCACAGCGTGCCGGCCTCGTCGATGACGATGCCGGTAACGATGGAAATGCTTCTTCCCACCGCGCTCCAAACGCCCAACGTTTCCGAGCGAAAGACGCTGAACGGCGTGGCGGCATATAACACCGCTCTGCCGTTCTCTTGCGTGCTGATCAACTGCAAAACTTCGGAGCCAGCCAAGCCGGCGTTGCTCCAGCGCTGGCCGTCAAACGAGGTGACACCGTTGGAAGTGGCCGCGACGAGACGCTGCGAGAATTTCGCAAATCCGCGCACGACGGTCGAGGGCAAACCATTCGCCGTGGTATAATTCGTCCAACTTTCCGGCGCCAAAAGATTCGGCAGGTTCAGCGAGGTGCGGGCGATGCCGCTGTTGGTCGCCGCCCACAGGTCGCCGCCGTCGATGAAAAGCGCCTGCACCGCCGTGCCGCGCGCAAAACTTTTGCCGAGATTTTGATAGGTCTCTTTCACTTCGTTGCGGCCAATGTCGTATAAGCTGATGCCGCGATCGAGCGCGATATACATCGAGTCGCCGCGCGAGGCAAAGTCGTAAATGTTGCGGTTGATGTAATCATTGATGCGAACGAAGGAATTTTTCGCCGGATCGAAAACATCGATGAGGCCGGTCGGCTGCGCGATCGTACCGGTCGCCAGAACGATCCAAATCCGGCCGCGGTTGTCGCGCCCGACGGCTTTAGTGATGTTCTGCCGCAGGCCGTCGGTGTTGGTGATTTGGCGAAAAGCCTGGCGATTGGCCTCCCAGAGCAACAGCCCGCCGGCGGTGGCCGCCCACACACCCTGCGGCGAGCTGACCATGAGCCGCGAAAAGATATAGGTTTGATTGTTCGGCTCATGATAGCCGCGAACGGTGCGCATGTTGGTGAAGGATTGCCAGAGCTGATCTTGGGCAACTAAAGCGGACGACAGCAAAAAAACGCTACAAAGAAACCAGTAAAACGATAGAAGGTATTTCCGCATGATACTCACGAGTTGATTCTAAGTGTTATCTCTAAAAAGCAATATTTCGCAACGAAAAGGGAACTGCAACTAAATTATTTTTGAGTGCAAACTTGAAATTTAAACGTCGCAGGTTGGGCTGGGGTTCGCTATTCTTTAATCTGCGGCAGCAAATTCGCCATTTCGAGGCCCGCCAGCGCGGCATCCCAGCCTTTGTTGCCGGCTTTGGCGCCGGCGCGCTCGATGGCTTGTTCGAGATTGTCGGCGGTGACGACGCCAAAAATCACCGGCACGCCGCTGGCAAGCGAAATCTCGCCGATGGCTTTGGAAACGAAACCGGCGATGTGATCGAAATGCGGGGTCTCGCCGCGAATCAGCGCGCCGAGGCAAATGACGGCGTGATACTGTTTGAGATTCGCCGCGCAGGACGCCGCGAGCGGAATTTCGTACGAGCCGGGCACGCGATACACGTCAATATCCTTCTCGGCAACGCCGTGACGAGTCAGACAATCGCTCGCGCCCTGCAAGAGTTGCTCGGAGATGAAACTGTTGAAGCGGCCGACAATCAGGGCGAAGCGCTTGCCCTGGCCGGTGAGGTGTCCTTCGATGATGTGCATATAAAATCCACTTTATGATTGCAAATACATTCAGCAGGTCGAGTGAAAAAGCCTGCCTGTCATTTCGTGCTCAGGTAATTTGTGTGTTCTTCGGGCGATTCCAAAGTCAATCAGTGGCATCTCATCCCAGGTTCGTCCTTCGAGTTCTCGTCCATTTTTCTTTTTGTTCCATCCGCCCCATTGCTTAAAAAAGAATGGAACTTTTGCTTTTTTACATTGGTTGCGAATATCAATCACCCAGGACGCCTCCATCGGTCGAGCTTTCGGCCCAGATTCGCCGCCGACAATAACCCAATCAATGCCTTGCAGATTGAGGCTAGACAACGGTCCTAACAACGGTTCAAGTGAAAGGAATTTAATCACCGCGCTGGTTTTTCGCAAATGATTGATTCGAAACGTATAGTTTTCATTCTCAACACTTACGCCCATCCAGATATGCGGTGCCCACGGCAGCAAAGGATCGAGCTCGAGCAAGCGCTCTGATCTTTTGGTCAAAATTTGGTATTGATGCCAATCCGCGCGTTGCATAACATCGAAAACCCGCAAAACAAATTCGATCGGAATATCCTCGTGAAAGAGATCGCTCATCGAGTTGACAAAAATAGTCTGTCGTTTCTTCCACAATAAAGGCAATTTTAAAGCATGATCATGCAAAGCCAATTGGAAGCCATTGGCGTAATTAGGTTGTCCCATGGCATGAAGGCGTTTCGCCATCCGCTCAGCATAGCAGTGTTTGCATCCCGGGCTGATCTTCGTGCAACCTGTAACTGGATTCCACGTGGACTCCGTCCATTCGATAGATGAATTTGTAGCCATTATTTTGCCCCTCGCTTTTTGTATTTGTCAAAAATATATTCGATAATGCGATTAGCTACGGGCTTTTGCGAGGCGAAAAACAAATAGTAAACGATGGCGCCGCGCGAATTTCTCATCGGCAGAGGTTTGGGGACGTGCTTAAATTGAGCAATTTTCTTTAATCGCTCTCGAAACGCTTCTGCAACTGTTTCATTGTCTTCTTTTTCGAGAAAACCGAAAAGGTTGCGTGTGGACGTGTAAGCAATCTTCCGCCAGCATTCGTCTCCCCAGTAGGCATTCATTCGCTCGATATCATGGCTATCTACATCGTCGGGATTACGCCAAAGCACATTTCGATTCATATCAGCCACGGGAAAATTTAAAAACATATCAATACTTCCCAAGCGTCCCGCGGTTTCAATTATTTGCCAATTCAAATGCAGACCATAAGGGTCGAGTAAACACAAACCTCGTCGATAATCCTCAAATCTCACTTTAGGAAAGACTTCATTTAGCAAGATAGCATTGCAGTCACCTTCATAAATATGCACATCGGAGCGATCGCCTGAAATCTCCTTTAATGTATCGACCTTCGCCTGATCAAGATCGATGAGGTAGTACTCGCGAAATGGAGGCATTACGTGAAGCGCATTCACCGGGCTTCCTGCTACAAATTCTCCGGTCTTGCGAGAAATATGCGCGCCAGCACCTGCAAAGGCATCAATGTAAACATGATAGAGCTTGGGCTTTGTTTGCGCCGATAAAATCTTGGAGTACTCGGAGGCATAATCTTTGATGATGTCAAGTTTCATTTCAGACCAGTAGCCAATCTCATCAAATTTCAGCCTTGATTTTTGACTCATATTCCCTCCTGCAATATAAAAACTCTCAACGCCTTTGTCAACGGCTATTCATCGAAAATAAACTGCCTTGCTATCTTCTGACGGTAAAAGAGCGCGCCGTCGTGGTCCAACCGTCGAGCGTCACATCTTCGGCGCCGCGGGTTTTGCCGAGAGCGGCGTTTTCCAATAATTGGCTCAAGGGATCATCCAGGCGCGGCTGGTTTTCCGGCCCTCGGCCTCGAATCGGGCTTTGATTGAGAAAGGCAAAATCGATCTTCTCGGTGGTGGCGAAAATTTTTAGAATATCTTTTACCGAATCCCGCCCCGGCGGCACGCTCAGCCGGAGTTTTCGCGTCAGGGTTTTTTCCGGCGCCAAAGCATCGGCAGATTGAGAAGTTTTCGGATAAATGACGTCGATGCTGCCATGGCTTGACAGATCGAGAATGGTGATATAAACCGGCTTTTCGGAATCATTTTTAATGGCGCATTCGATAACGTCCCCGGCTTTAAAAACGCGCTCGCTGCCTTGATCACCGTTCGGTTGGCCGCCGGCAAGAGTGAACTGAATGCTCAATAAGCTGGCTCGGTTTTCAATGGAAAGAACGTTGAACCATTTCGCCCATTCACTGACTTGTTTGACGACGCGATTCACGACGGCAGGATCGCTAACCGCCACAGGCGGAGCTATCCGGGTTGTGTCTCCTCCTTCGACCACAATCTTATTTTCCGCCTGCCGCAGCAACAACTGGTAATGGCGCGGAGCCGCTACCGCTTCAATATGATGATAGCCATCCAATTGCTCCTTGATCGCCCGCAGCGCCGGTGAATTGGCCAAGCCTTCATAATAGACCCGCAGCTTGCGGTCGGCATAATGATGCCGGCTTTCGACGGCGCGCGAGGCCGTTTCAATGCGGCCGCCGGATTTGATCACGCCTCTGGCCTCGAAGTCTTGCACCTCGGTCAATTCGATGGTGGCTGCCGGCTGTTCCGGCGCTTGAAACTTTTTGACGCCGGGTTTATAGATTTTAAAAACCGAGCCGGAAGTCAATCCCTGCGCGGCGCCGGCTCGCAACACCACGCCGGTGGCGCCGCTCGGGTCGGCGAGAATATACGGCTGAGCCACACTCACGGAATCACTAAAGACGTAGTGAGCGGCGCGCGCGCCCTGCAATTGCGGAGACTGCGCCGGATAAGCGGCGTTGACTTTGCGGATGACATTGTCCATGACATCCTGATAGGTGATGGCGCGGCCGGCGGTTTTCGCGCTCTCCAATTCGCGGACGAGAAAATACGTCAAGGCGCCGTGTTCCTTGCCGCCGTCCTGATGCTCGAAAGCGCTTTGCTCGGAGAGGCACGCCGAAATCACCGCAAAGTTTTCGCTTTCGCGCATGTCATCCGCCGAGCCGCGCAGACCCTGCTTTCTGCGGGTGTATTGCGGCAAATCCGGCAGCGGCCGCGTATCCCGTGGAATTTTGCGCACCAGACCGGCGCCGCGTACCGGCGTGCCGGAATTGCAACAATCAAAAATGAGCGTGACATTTTTGGTTTTTTTCGTCACCGCCTCGACCAGATCGTTCAGCTCATCGTCGCTAATGTCAAAGGCTTTGCCTTGCGGATCGCGCGTGTCGTGGGGCACGATGGTTTCATCCCAGCCGTCGGTTTCGTCTCCGGATAGATCCTTCATCTGGGAGCCGTGGCCGCTGTAATGAAAAACCACGATGTCATCGCGCTCGGCTTGTGCTATGAGGTGTTGTTGGAACGCGCCGACAATGCCGGCGTGGGTGGCCTCGGCGTCGGTCAAGACCTTGATGTCATTTTCGCGGAATTCGTATTTTCCAATTAAAAGCGTTTTCATGTTCATGACATCGTTGACACAGCCGGCAAGATCGGAGTAATCCTGACGCCCGCTGAAATTCTTGTATTTGTTAATGCCGACCAGCAGGGCGATTTTTCTTGCCGGCCGGGTGACCGGAGCCGATTCATTCGGCGCGGGCGAAGAGGCCTCCGAAGCCGGCGGCGGTGTTTCCCGAGATTGGGACTCGGTTTGCTTTGAGCAAAAAAACACCGCCGGCGTCAGAACGAGAATAAACCAAAACAGGCATCGGAAATATTTGTGCATGACGCGCTCCTTTCCGCGAAGGGTCACAAAAAGTCAAATCGTTGTGAAATAGAATCAATTGGCGATGGCCGCGCCAACAATGAGGCCGACGGTTACGCCGGCCGGGAAAGCGAGTTTGCGCAGCGCCTTTTCCAAAAAACTGTCGCGATTGATCGCGTAAAGTTCTTTGTAAAGATCGCCGCGTTTTTGCAGGGCATCGCGCATTTCAGCGAACACCTCGATCTTCCTGTCCTTGACCTCGAGCGCGCCTTCCATCTCGGCCATCAACTGTTTTTGCAACTCGGCCTGGCTGCGATAACCGGCGAGGGTTTTCTCAAATTCCGGCTCGAGTTTGATCAGACGCGCGTAATCGCTGATCCACTTGCCGGTGAGAATCAAGCCGGTGGTGTTGTTGGGATCACGGACGCGCATGGTCGCATCGGGCGTGAGGGCGAGCTCGATGAGCGCCGGTTCAGCAGCAGCGCCGCGCGTGCGCGGCCGCGGAGCTGCGCCTGGCCGCGAGGTGATCAGATCGAGCTGTGTCACCAGAGACGTATCGCCGGCGGCGCGCGCCGACTCGAGCAGCGCTTCATTGCGCTGCACTTGCTGGCTCAGCTTGCCGAGCGCGTCGCGCGTGGTTTTTGTGGTCTCACTTTCTTGCGCTCGAATCAGGCCCGGCAGCGCGAACACGGTTAGGAGACTTAGCGCCACGGGTATGCCTTTCGATGACATCAAGCGCTTCGTCAAGATGGATGATTCGGTTTTTAAGCTCATTGAGATTCACCTCGCGTTGTGTGATCATTTCCTGGACTTCGGCGATTTTAGTTTTGAGGGCGGCGATTTCCTGCAAGCGTTTTTGCTCTTCGACATTAAGTCTGGCAAGCTCCTGCTCGAGTTCGGCGGCGTGCTGCTCCTGCTCTTTGGCTTGCTTCTCCAAAACTTTGATCAATTGCGCTTTGTCGCTGAAGAAACGCTCGTAAAGCGAAAATACAATCGCCGCCGCGGCGATCACCACCGCCAGGGTGACCGCATGCGTTTTTAGTTGGCTGAACAAGCTCATAACCTCCTCCGGTGTGTTATCGATTTTCAACGACGCTTTTATACAGCAGTGGATAATAATTTTTAAAGCGGGACCACGTGCTCCAATCATTGCGAATCACCCGGCCGGCGCTGCCGGAGGCTTCGTAGACGATGGGATTGCCATCGGCCCGATAGCCGGCAAAAAGCACGATATGATCCCCGGGCTTGTTCAGCGCGTCGCCCGGTTTCATTTTGGTATACCAATTGTACTTGGGCCGGCCGGCGATGGCGCGAATCGTGCTGGTGGAATAATCATGCGTGGGGCGCTGTCCCCAACAATACGACACAAAGCCGGAACAATCGATGCCGGCCGTGCAATTGGTAATGCCATGCCGGCTGTGCGAACCGGCGGCTTGCCCTTGCGCCAATTTGCGGTCAAAATCATCCGGATCGTCCATGCCGCCCCAATCGTACGCGATACCGGTCACTGTATCATTCGCGCTCCAATCCGATTCATAAACGGCGGCGGTGACGCAAGGCGCGCGGCGATTGGCTTCACGGCAAATCCACCGATGCTGCGCCAGGCGTTCCGCTATGGCCATAATCTCATCACGAGTCCGCGCCGGCATCTGCGGCTGGCGAGGGCTTGAAGGCGGCGTGAAAATAACCGCGACGCAACAGAGCAGAAAAAACGTGCGCATTTTTTTAACCTCGTCTTCGTTTATGGATTGGTGTTCCAAATATTGATGATTACTTCCTTCTCTTGCGGCAGCAATTGATAAACCTGGCCGGCGCGAATCCGAAATTCGTTCACCGGCGGCACGTAATAATCCAGCGGAATGTCCGTGATTTGGCAGAGGAGCGTGTTGTCGGCGGCGTATTTGCGGATGATCTTCTGAATGTCGATGACGTCGCTCCCGCGCGCGGCTTCGAGAGCGACATAAGTATTGCCGCCGGCATCTACCCCGAGATTTTGCAGAGAAACCATCTGCGAACTGTCGCTCGCAAAGTCAACCTGCAAGTCGCCCGGAGCGCTGCCGCGCGTGCGTGGCCTGGCGATGACGCCGCGATTAAGCTCAAGCAGGCGCGCTTCGGTTCCAGCGCCGCGGCGGCGAACGACGGCGCGAGAGGAAAGGCGTTGGCCGGCGGCATCGAAAAGAACGATCTCACCGGATTTGGCGTCCCGCACTTCCATCTCGCCGCCGGCCAAGGCGGTCACACTATTCGCGGCAAATCCAATCGACCACGCGGCGCGAAAATCGCCCAGGCTGTCATAAAAAACCAGCCGGCGTTGCAGCGGATCGGTGATGGCGAAGCCGCCGTCCGGCAAAACCTCAAAACCCTCCGGGCCTTGCGGCAATTCATCCTCCCTCTTTTGCGTCACCGTCAGCAGGCCGGGGTTCTGCGCCGCGGCGAGCGGGGCGCGCGAGGCGTCGGTGGTCAAAAATTGCGCCGGAATTTTCACGACGCGGCTGACGAAAACGCGTCGAATTTGCGTCGCGCTGTCTTCGCGTTGCTTGGAACAAGCGGTCATGCCGAGGCAACAAATGAAAAGCAAAAGCCGGTGAAACCGTTTGTCGTTCATCTCTCGCTCTCTTTTTATTTTGCGCCAGCCAAAACCCCCGACTATCCTTTGAAAAATCACAAAGGAAAATCGGGGCCGTCTCGCAGATTGGCGCGATGTAATGCCGCCGGTTCTTTTACTCAGCCATTCCCATCAGCGTGAAAGCCGCCCAGTATTTAGGCTCCGGATAACGCTGGCGCGTGCGCTGCATCGCGTTTTGCAAGGCCAGGCCTTTGTTGCCGTGCCGGAGGTATTCCTGATAAAACGCCAGCATGAAATCTTTGGTCGCTTCGTCATCCACACTCCACAAGCTCACCACAAACGAACGCGCGCCGGCGGCCAAAAACGCCCGGCTCAGGCCGATATTGCCTTCGTTCGACAATTGTCCCAATCCCGTCTGGCAGGCGCTCAACGTCACCAAGTCGGCCTTCAGATGAAAACGGGTGATGATCGTGCGCGCCTCCAGCACGCCCGGGTAAAATAATTCCGCCATCCCGGAGGTTTCAGGATTCGCTAAAAACTTCTGCAAACTGTCCAGCGTCACGCGAAAACGCGCATCTGCGGCGGAGGAGATGGTCTCGGCGTTTTTATCAAGCCGCAATTGGCCGGCGTTCAAAGCGGTGAGCACGATGAATGAGCTGAGCGGATCATTGCTGCAGGCGAAGCCGTGCGTGGCAAAATGCAGCACGCTGAAATCAGCGTGCCAGGCCTCCAGGCGCAGGCGATCCGCCTGGTTGCCGATGAAAAGTTCCGCCGCATTTTTGCCCAGCAAGCGCGCAATCTCTTTTGCCTCCTGTTGGGCGCCGGGCAAAGAGGAGACCGTCACGGTGTTGCCACAGGCGGGCAGCGAGGCCGGCATCTTGGGATTGCCGGCGATCCAGGCGCGAATATTTCGGTGATCCGCCTGGCGCCGTTGGCGGGCGCCGCGCCGCCAGCTCGATTCAGACGCGGCGTACGTCAAGACATGCGCCTCGCCGAAAAACCGGTTTTCCGCATTTCGCAAGGCGGCAAAGGGCAGTTGCCATAACGATTGATGCGGCACGATGACAACGACGTGCTGCGGCTCGGCGGGAAGAAACGAAGTGACCGGCGCAAGGAGTTGTTGAAAAAGCTGCCGTGAAATCTCGTGTTCGCCTACGGCCGTGGGGCTGCGCTTCGCCGCAATCGTGTCCTCTTTTTCCGGAACCAGCTCCACGTCGCGGGTAAATTTCATGCCGCGCGGCGCGTCGATGTCGATGGCGCGGCCATAATCCGCCACGAGATCGCGGAGTGAATCGGCCTTGATCGGCACGAGGGCGCCATGAACGGTGCCGTCTCTCGATTTCACAAAGATAACAATGCGTTCGGGTAAGACAAAATATTCCAAAAAGGTGACGGGCGGCGGCATCACCGTATCCGTTTCTAAAGCGACAAGCCCGACGCCGGACGGCACCGCGCCGGAAAATACATTGGACAAATTAGACGGCACGTTGGGCGCCGTCTGCCGAACGTCCAGGCCGCTTCTGACGCCGCCGGAAAATTTGAACTGCAAGTCACGCCATTGCTCACGGAAAAAAAAGTACCCGACGGGTAAGTGCCCGGCTTGCTCTTGCGATTGCTGTTGTTGAAAGGCTTGCAAGTCACTCAACGCGCGCCCGCGGATGCGCTCGATGGCGTTTCGCGCCAACGCAAAATTCCGTTTTTTCTCCGCCACCTCGAGCGCGACTTCCACATAATCTTGAAAAATTTCCTCGTGATTTTGCAGAATGGTGATTTTTCCTTGATCGGTGCCCCAGCTCTCGCCAATTTGCTCGACTCGTTTTAAATAGCGCTCGTAATACCGCGCCGCTTGTTCCAGCTCGCCGAGCCGATGATAACACTTCGCCAAGCCGCCGTTGGCATGCCAGCCGGTTTCGTCATCCTGCACATTTTGATTGAGCTGCAATGCCGTCAAATAATTCTTTTCCGCATTGCGAAGATCATTCGCGTACAGATAAGTCGTTGCCAAATGCGCCCAGGCCCGGCATTCGCCGCGCGCGTCGTTGGCCGTTTTATATAAAGAAAGCGCGTGCTGCAAATAACCCACGGCCTTGTTGTAGCTGCCTTGTTCGCGCCATGTGACGCCCACCGCCAGCAACGCCCGGCGCAGCTCCACCGGCGGAGACGAAACGGGCATGTTCAGCAAAACCGAATCCAACCAAACGCCGGCTTGCTCAAACTGGCGGTTCTTGATGGCGCTCCAGGCGAGATTCGCCCAAAGCTGCTGCCGCCATCGGGTTTGAGGCGCGCGCGCCACTCGCAAGGCCTGCGCATACAGAGAATCAGCCTGACGAAATTGATATTGCTGCAAATACATGTTACCTGTATTGATCATCAGCAAAATCGCCAGCTCCTGATGCGCATTGGCCTTGTCCTGTCGCAGCAGCTTTCGCAAATCGGCGATTTCACCGCGATACAGATCCGCGCTGACGGGCGCGCCGCGGCCGCCGCGGTAAATTTTTTCCATGCCTCGCAACTGGCTAATGATCTCGCCGACAGGCGCGGCAAGCTGGCCGGCCTGCTTGGTCTGCAACGAGCCGAGGCCAAACTCATATTGCCGCAACGCCTCTTGATAACGTTCGCTTCGTTCAAGCAAATCCCCGAGCAGGTTTTGCAGCGCTGCCGCGGCCAGATAATCTTTTTGGGATTTCGCCAACTCCAACGCGCTTTGATAGAGCCGCGCTGCCGCTTTCAATTCACGCCGCTCAAGAACCGTTTGCGCGCTATCCACCATTGCATAAATTCGCTCGCGCGTGGGAGTGTCAACAAAGGGCCGTGGCGCAGCAGCGCGTGAAGCGGTCAAAAGCAGCAGAATCGCCATCACCAAGGCAACAAAAAGGCGCGGCTTTCGCGGCGGTTGGTTGTTCGGTTTCATGGCTTGTTCCTCTAACGAAAAATGGATGACGCACAAATCAAAAATTCACCCACAAGCTAATAAATCTTCGGTCAAAAAGCAACTCAAAACACGCGTTTGCCGCAGACTATTTCCTTAAAAACATAATAATTACTCTTGCCCGAAAGAAAATTTTTTATTAAACTTAAAGTGTTGTTTTGCTGTACCTGCCGGCCTGTCTGGGCGGCGGGAAATGGGACTGTGAGGTTTTACGGGATTTTGACAAGTAGGTCTCATACAAAAACGAATTCTCCAGTGACGGGGCCGGCTCGGAAACCGTTAGGGGAAATCGTGGGAGGTAGCAGGGTCATGGCAGGCCGTAAAGCTACTCCGGCTAATCAACCGGATTTGACGCCGTTGTGTGGGAAAAAATTTTTCAAAAAAACGGGCGGACCGGATGTTTAAGATGCTGCAGGAGCATGGATTCAATGAAAATGCTCAAATGCAAATCCTGCCCTCGCCGCAACCCGAGAAATAAAAGAGCTTTGAGTTTTTAGGACAGGCCCAACTGAAGAAACATCATGGGCTGCACCTGTAGGATGAATTGTTGGAGACAGCACGTTTATGTCAGACAAAGGACCGCCGGCCAATCAACCGGATTTGACCCCATTATTCATTATCTTATTGATCATTATCATCGCCGGGCTGGGGAGCATTCGCTCGTGCGGCCCAAGCGAGCCGAACAGCGGGTGCGCCGTGCCCCCGCCGACGCAGAATCCGATCCCCTCCCCGCGGCCGGGACCGCCGGTGACGACGAATCTGAAGCAGTTCACGGTGCAAGTGGGCAGTTTTCAAACCAGAGACGAGGCGAATAGCTTGGCGACCAGCTTGCGCAGCAAAAACATCAATAATTTTATTTTGCAAGCCGAGGGGAAATGGCTCGTTTGTGTGGGAAAATATGTTTCGGCCGATCGCGCCACTCGCATGGCGAACGACTTGAAAGCCCGGGGGGTGAGCACTCCGGTCGTGTTGCCGCCGAAGAAGAAATAAAGAAAACAGCAGGCGCTCGCCGGAGGCGCCGCCGATTCTGTGGCGTGGCCGCGCCATCTTATGAACCAACTAAGGATGGAAAGCGATTTCACATGGAAAGGGTGAAAAGATTTTTTCGATTCTTCTGTTTATGCGTCGCCTTGGCGGTCTTGCTGGGCTGCACAAAAAAAGCCGAAGAACAGCCTCCCAGCAACCGTCCCGATGCGCCGGCAAAAGACCGCAACGACCGCGCCGATCGCAACGACGGCCAACAGCCGCCGCCCGGCCAGTCACGCCCGCCGCGGGGCGAAGTGAAAAGCAACGAATACACGGTTCAAGTCGGGCTTTTCAAGCGGGTGGAAGAGGCGGACCAGCGCGCGTACGAATTGCGGGCGCAGCGCATCAACAATTTCGTCCAACAGACCGGCACGCAGTGGCGCGTGTGCGTCGGCCGTTATTATTCCGAAGGCCGGGCCGCTCGCATGGCGAACCAGCTCAAGGCCATGGGTTTCGCCGAGGCCACGGTGATTGCGCCGGGAAAGTAAACCCCGATATAAAAAAGGCGAACGCTCGGTTGAGCGTCCGCCTTTCGCGTCGTCTAACGTTTTCGCTGCGCAAGATTGGCGCGGGATCAAGTTTTCTTCTGTGACAGGATTTTGTACATGCCGGTGCCGCAGACGCCGCATTTGCCGCTGATCGCCGGGCGCCCATTTTTCATGGTGACGCGTTGGGTTTCGACCATGGGGGACTTTTTGCGGCATTTCACGCAATAAGCCATTTCACCGCTTTCAGCGCCGGTTTTACCCATTTCGGCCGGGCTTCCCATCCCTGGCGTTTCGTTCATGTCATTCACAGGCGATTTTCTCCATAAAATTTATAAAATGTTTAATTTGAGGGCTTCGTCTGAACTCAGGTAGTAAAATAGTACATTTTGCCTCAAAGTCAAGCTAATTTTGTCCGGAATTGGCTGAAAAAAATCTTTGCAAATGCGTTGGAAAAGATTTATATTTATAACTCGTTATTTTTTTATGCAAATTTGTGCGTGAAATTTCGCAACAAACGACTTTGAGAAATTATTCATAAAAATAAAAGGAGGTAGATTGTGGCTGCGGTTATGCATGCTTATTCGCGCGAGAAAGAAGCCTTTCATCTCTCAACGGAAACAGCACGGAAATGGTATCAATTGATGCACACAAGCCGTCTGATCGACGACAAAGCGTGGCTGCTGTTCAAACAAGCCAAGGGTTGGAGCTATCTGGCCACTTGCAGCGGACACGAGGGCATTCAATTGGCGCTGGGCTTGTCCTTTCGCCCCAACAAAGATTTTCTTTTCCCTTATTATCGCGACCAATTGACCTGCCTCGCCGGCGGCATCAGCATCGACGAAATTTTTCTGAACGGACTCACCCGGCGCGACGACATTGCCAGCGGCGGTCGACACATGTCCAATCATTTTGCCAAGCCGGCGATCGGCATTCAAAACGTTTCGAGCTGCGTCGCCAATCATGCGCTGCACGCCGTCGGCGTGGCGCGCGCGATCAAATATTACAAGTCGGACGCCGTTGCCTTTGCCAGCTTCGGCGAGGCCTCGACCTCGGAAGGTTATGTTTATGAGGCCTTCAACGGCGCCAGCCGCGAGCGCCTGCCGGTGATTTTCGTGATTCAAAACAACAAATACGGCATCAGCGTGCCGCTGCACGAGCAGACGGCCAACGAGTGCGTCGCGGATAATTACACCGGCCTCAAATACGTTCACATCGTGCGCTGCGACGGCACGGATCCGGTCGACAGCCGCAACGCGATGGATGAGGCCCTGGATTATGTGAAAACCGGCAGCGGCCCGGCGATTGTCCACGCGCAGTGCGTTCGCATCGGCCCGCATTCCAATAGCGACCGTCACGAGTCGTATCGCCCCGAAGAAGAATTGGCCGAAGCGCGCACGAAAGATCCGCTCGTTCGTTTTCGCGCTTACATTATAAAGGAAGGTTTGATCACCGAAGACGAACTGGCCGCCATCGAAGCCGAGAACAAAAAGCTGGTCGATGCGGCGGCCCAACGCGCCGATGCCGCGCCGGCGCCCGATCCGAAGTCGGTTTATCATTTCGTCATTCCCGAGCCGTTTAAACCGGAAGAAACGCCGACGCCGACGGAGGGAAAAAAAGAGAAACTCCGCGAAGCGATCAACCGCACGCTGCACGAAGAGTTTCGGCGCAATCCCGACACGTTTTTGTGGGGGCAGGATGTGGCGACCGGCGACAAGGGCGGCGTCTTCAATGTGACGGAAGGCATGCAGAAGGCTTTCGGTCGCAGCCGCGTTTTCAACGCCCCGCTCGCCGAGGATTTCATCGCTGGCACCGCCAACGGTTTCTGCCGCTTCAGCAAAGACATCTGGGTGGTGATTGAGGCGGCGCAGTTCACGGATTACATCTGGCCGGCGATGGAGCAGATCGTGGAAACCACGCACGAATATTGGCGCACCAACGGCCAATTTACGCCCAATATCGTGGCGCGCATGGCGTGCGGCGGGTTCATCGGCGGCGGTTTGTATCACTCGCAGTCCGCCGAAGGCGTGTTTGCGAACCTTCCCGGTCTGCGCATCGTCATGCCGGCGTTTGCCGATGATGCGGCCGGGTTGATGCGGACGGCCATGCGCTCGCGCGGCTTCACGATTTTCTTTGAGCCGAAAAATCTTTACAACCTCCCCTCCGCCCAAGCCGTGCAAACCGGCTCCGATCACTTCGTGCCGTTCGGCAAAGCGCGCATTCGCCGGCCCGGCAAGGACCTCACCATCGTCACCTACGGCAACGCGATTCATTTCGCCTTGAAGGCGGCGGACAAGCTCGCCGCCAAAGCGGGCATCGACGCCGAAGTGATCGATCTGCGCTCGCTGGTGCCGATGGACATGGAAACCGTGCGCGCTTCGATTGCAAAAACCAATCGCGCCATGGTGGCCAGCGAAGATCACAAAACCGGCGGCTTCGGCGGCGAGATGCTCTCACGCCTCATTGAAGAATGCTTCGAGCTGCTCGACGCGCCGCCGCAGCGGGTGTGCTCGCTCGACATCCCGATCGGCTTCAGCCGCATTCTCGAAGCGGAAATTCTCATCGACGACCGAAAAATTTACAGCGCCGCGCTGGAGTTGATGAATTACTAAAAAAATTCGCCCACAGAATTGAAAATCCCACTGAAATCTTTTTAAAACTTTAATTCAGTGGGATTTCTGTTTTCTGTGGGCGCAAAAATTTATTCTATTTTTATCGTGGTTGCTTAGGCATTTACTCCCGCCAAATTGGCCGCGTCAAACACGTCGGCCCGCCGGCGCCTTTCCGCGAAATTTCTTCTCCAACATATTCCCAAACTTCAACGCCCTCACGCACCAGCAGCGACCTCGTGCGCGGATTACCGGTCAGCATAATACATTTTCTCGGCGCAACGGCCAGCACATTGCATCCCATGCTCTCAAATTCTTCATCCGGCACGTCGAGCAGCTTGAAACCTCGCGCCAGCAGCCACTCGCGAAACGGCACCGGCAGCAGTTTGGAAGAAACCAGCGCCAGATCATCATCGATCGGACTGATCAGCGACATCAGATGCAGCACCTCATCCGGCCCGCGCCAATGCGGCAGCGGCACAACGACGAATTCATCAATCAAATCTTTCAGAAGTTGCCGCAATTGCCGGATGCCTTCATCATTCGTACGATAGCCGCGGCCCACGGCCAGCGTGCGCTCGTCGATCCAGACGACGTCACCGCCTTCCAAAGTTCCTGCGCCTGAAATCACGCCGAGAATCGGAACGCCGATTTTAGAAAAAAAATCGCCCATCGCCGCCGGCTCGCCGCGACGTTGGGCTTTGCCCATGTTGCAGAGAATGGCGCCGCGGTTGGTGATCAGCGCCGGATCGTGGACGTAAATTGAATCAAGCCCGGTCGCCTCGTTTTGGGGGAGAAATTCGATTTCAGGTTGGTGTTGCTTGAGGAGATCAACAAAACTTTCATATTCTCGGAGCGCTTTTGCAAAATTCGGCGCGCCGGCAAAGTTGAGCTGCCGCCACTGAGCTTCGATGTTTCGCGCGCGCACAAACGCCTGTTGCGGAGATTTGAGCAAAAGGCGTTTGATTTTTCCCACCTCGGATTGGCCGCCGAATTGCATCGCCTGCTTACCTTATAGTTTTTTACGAACCGCCAATACACGCGAAGGCACGCTAATTTTTATTCGCGTTGATTCGCGGCAATTCGCGGTTAATAGATTTGTCTGCGGCAAGATGCGGCGCTACGACTTTCCCAAATACCTCAACGCCAGAATCGTAATATCATCCGCTTGCGGCGCGCCGTTTGAAAATGCCTTCACCGCTTCGATCACATGGCTGACGATGTTGGGCAGCGTCGTGTCCCGCCCGGCTTTTAGCCTTTCCTCCAGGCGTTCTTCGGTGAATTGTTCATTGTTGCGATCCATGGCCTCCGTCACGCCGTCGGTGTAGAGAAAAATCCCGTCGCCGGCTTGCAGCGTCATTTTCTTGGCTTTGTAAGCGGTATTTCGCATCGCCCCCAGCACCAAGCCGCCGGTGGATTCCGCCATTTCGATGCCCCGGCCGGCGCGCAAAATGTACGGCGGATTGTGGCCGCCGTTGCAATAGTCCACCTCGCCCGTACGCGTATTGAGAATGCCGTAAAAAATCGTGACGAACATGGCTGAGACGCTCTCCAAATGAAGGATGCGATTGATTTGCTGCAGGCATTCTTCCGGCGGCGCGCCCTTCAACGCCGTGGCTTTCAACAAGGTTTTGCTGACCGCCATGAACAGCGCCGCCGGCACGCCTTTGCCGGAGACGTCGCCAATCACAAAACCCAGCCGTTCGTCATCAATGAGAAAAAAATCGTAGAAATCTCCACCCACGTCCTTGGCCGGAATCATTTCGGCATACAGATCGAATTCCTTCCGCTCGGGAAACGCCGGAAATTTGCGCGGCACGATCGATTGTTGAATTTTTCGCGCCACTTCCAATTCCTGTTGAATCGACAAAAGTTGATCGCGGTCTTTCACCGCCTGTTTAAAAGCGAGGGCTTCTTGAATGGTTTTTTTGAGCGTGATCTCGAGATCGTTGAAGTCGATGGGTTTGGTCACAAAGTCAAACGCGCCGCGGTTCAAAGCCGTGCGAATGTTCGACATGTCGCCGTAAGCCGAAACGATGACGGATTTGATCAGCGGATATTGCTCGCCGAGCCTGGCGAGCAGCGTCAAGCCGTCCATTTCCGGCATGTTGATGTCCGTCAAAATGACGTCCGGTTCACCGTTTGCTTTCAGCTTGTTCAGCGCCTCGATGCCGCTTTTGACGAAATCGAACTGCAGCTCTTTGTCCCGCACTTGTTTGCGAAATTTCTGGCTGATCATCAGCTCCAAATCCGGCTCGTCATCCACGACCAGAATTTTGGTCGGCATGGTCATCCTCGCTATTTCGTAAAATCAGTGAGCGCGTCTTCTTGGGCGGCAAAAATGGAGAAAACAGCGGAAAAACCGGCAATGTCGAAAACCGTTTTGATCGACGGCTTCAGGGAGCACAAAGCGATTTTGCCGCCGCCTTCGCTCAGTTTTCTCGCCGCCATCAGCAACACCCGCAGGCCGGCGCTGCTGATGTAATCCAATTGCGCAAAGTCCGCCAGAATCTTCTTGTGCCCCTGGTCGATGAGCGGCATAAGGCGGTCTTCGAACATTTTGGAGGTGTTGGCGTCCAATTTTCCTTTTGGGCCGATCACCAAAATGTCGCCGTGTTTGGTTTGCGTGATTTCCATAAACTCTCCCGGTTGAATTCGCAGTGCAATGCTTTAGCGTTGCCAGCATTGCCCCACGCAGCGTCTTTGCGCGAAACTAAAGTTTCGCACTCCGGTTGTTTTTTCGTAGTTATTGCGCACTTTTATGAATGCTGAATTGCCGTCACACTAACCCTTGTGATCGATGGCGATTTTTTTTCTCATGGTCAATATGTTTTTCTCGCGCTCGCGCCGGTAGGCCATGCCGTCCATCATGGTTCGCGTCAAATGAATGCCCAAGCCGCCGAGGGGTTTTTCCGTCAGCGGCGCCTCGACTTCCGGCGGCGGCGCCTCCAACGGGTTGAACGGCCGGGCGTCGTCTTCGATCTCGACGACAAAATCGCCGCCTTCCATCTCAAAACGAACGATGATTTGATGCTCGCCTTGATCCGCATATCCGTAGGAGATGACGTTGGCCAGAATCTCTTCCAGCGCGAGGTTGACGGCGTACAGCGCTTCCGCCGAGATGCCGTGTTTTTGGCCGATGTCCTCGACGATCTCGCTCACTTGCGCCAACTCCGCGAGATCGTTTTTGATAACGAGGGAGGCGAGTTTTTTGGTGGCGGTCATATGCGATGACCCTGATGTGTTGTGAGGTGCAACTGTTATTCGCAGCGTGAATCATTTTTGCGATTCTTCCTGAACCGGCGCCGGTGACTTGCCGCCTCAGGAAATTTTCAACGTTTGGTACATTTTCGTCTT
>Ga0073934_10003863_pt1 | contig 26349 bp, 23 predicted proteins | sample LarsenN4metaG_FD_76834 | JGI IMG/M metagenome (GOLD analysis project Ga0073934, IMG submission 76834) | Hot spring sediment bacterial and archeal communities from British Columbia, Canada, to study Microbial Dark Matter (Phase II) - Larsen... ... | reverse complement strand
GTTTTTTGCGACAGACATTCATGGTTCGGATATTTGCTGGAACAAGTTCTTGAACGCGGGGAAATTTTACGAAGCCGATGTGTTGATCCTCGGCGGCGACATGACCGGCAAAGCAGTGGTGCCATTCGTTCATCAAGGCGGGGAGAATTACAAAGTCACGTTACTGGAACAGGATTTTCAAATTACAAATGCGGACGAACTTGCTGATATGAAGAAAAAGGTGAGGAGTCGCGGATATTATCCGTACATGACCAACCCCGATGAAATTACAGAACTCGATAAAAACCCCGAACTTGTCAACAAAATATTTTTGGGAGAAGTTCTGAAAGTTGTTCAGCAATGGATGGATCTGGCGGATAAAAAACTTGACGACTCCGACATGAAAGTGTATTGTTGCCCGGGCAACGATGACATGGACGAAGTGGATGAGATCATTCGAGCGTCCACGCGGGTTGTGCTTGCCGAGGGGAAGGTGACATTGCTGGATGGAGTACATGAAATGATTGCCTCTGGTTGGAGCAATCGGACTCCATGGAACACACATCGCGAAGAGGACGAGGATCAACTCAAGGTCCGGTATGAAGCGATGATCGCCAACGTCGAAGACCCGAAGAACGCGATCTACAACATCCACGTGCCGCCGTACCGGAGCGGTTTGGACGATGCGGCGGAGTTGGATAAAGACCTGCGTCCGGTCCTGGCGGGACAATCCATCATCCCGGTCGGTTCAACCGCACTTCGGGCTGTGATCGAACAACACCAGCCGCTCCTCAGCCTGCACGGGCATATCCATGAGGGTCGCGGAACGACCCGCATCGGCAAAACGCTGTGCATTAACCCGGGCTCGATGTACGAACAAGGAACGCTCCTGGGTGCGTTGGTGGTCCTCGGTAATGGGCAGATCGAAAATTTCGTGCTGACTTCAGGATAACTCTCTCGGCTTTTTCGGGTTGTTAATCATGGCAAGTGATTTACAGTCCGATATTTTTTCAACAGAGGAGAAGATGTTATGAGCAACCTGTTCGTCCGTAAAGCGACCGGCATGGTACGTTCATGGTCGGTCTTCGACGCGTTCATCTACGCGTTCTTTTCGATCAATCTGGTGACGTTGGGGTTCTACTCCTTCAGCCAGATGTATTACTTCGGCGGAGGGATGATTCCCGCACTGCTCATCAGCGCGGCGTTCATCATCTTCGAAGTCGTGGTATATGCCTCCCTGATCGCGGTGATGCCGCGCTCCGGCGGTGATTACGTCTGGCAGACGCGCATCTTCGGCGGCGGCATCGGTTTCATCCTCGCCATCACCGGTTGGTGGTTCACGCTATGGTTGTGGACTCCGATCTACGGCGATATGCTCCGTCAGATCGTGATCACGCCCTTGCTCGGTGCATTTGGAATGCAGGATTTGGCAGTTTGGTTTGCAGGACAGGGGAACGCCTTGTTCGTTTGCTCCCTGCTGACCTTGGGTTTTGTGGCGTTGGTCATCTTCCTCGGTATGAAGACGTACGCCCGAATTCAAAAGTATTCCTTCTACGCGGGCATGGTGGGCTTGGCGATCGTGATCGTTTTGCTCTTCACCGGTTCGCCAGATGCCTTCAAGAGGGGGCTGGATGCCAATGCGGCTTCCTATTTTGGTACCTCAGGCAGTTTGTTCGAGCCCACTGTCCAAGCTGGCATTGATGCATTCGCTTCCACCCCGCTGATGGGCGGTACGTTTGCATTGATCATGGTGACGCTACCGTACCTGGTCTTCTTTAATTTGTGGCCTAACTGGGGCGCGACCCTGTACGGTGAAGTGCGCGGTGCAACAGATTACAAGCGTAATTTCTCCGGCATGGCTTGGGCGCTGGGTGTAACCACTCTGCTTGGGATTCTGTTCTTCCTCGGTGTGAACAGGACCATTGGTTGGGATTTCTACGTTCAAGCGAATGCCGCGTGGTGGAATTACGCCTGGGGATACGTCACTGAAGCGCCGCCATTGCCTGTGTGGCCCAACCCCGCAATGTTGGCGGTTTTCCTGACCGACAATCGGCTCGTCCAGATCGTTGTCTTGTTGTTGATGAGCACGTGGTGGTTTGGCTGGGCAGGTACATTGTTCCTCTCCTCAACCCGCGTGATCTTCGCCGCAGCGTTCGACCGCCTGCTCCCGGAGAAAGCCGCTGAATTGAACAAGAACGGTACCCCGGTCAATGCGATGCTTTACATGGTGTTGCCCGCCATCCTCGTTTCTGCATTGTATGCTTACAATGTGGCAGGATTTAGGTCTATCACGCTCGCCGCAACGCAAGGCATTGCCATTATGTATTTTGGCACAGCGATTGCCGCCATCATCCTGCCATATAAAAAGAAACAATTGTACGAAGCTTCGCCAATCGCAAAAATGAAGGTGGCTGGGATCCCGCTTATCACCGTGGCTGGCGTAATATTTGGCGGGTTCCTCCTGTTCCTGCTGGTCGAGTGGTTCTTTGATCCGTGGTTGAACACGGGTGGTGTGCCTCCCGGCTTGTATGGCATCAGTATCGCCAATACCAACTCGATGATCTTCTTGGGAGCTTGTTATGCCATCGCAGCGGCGATCTACTATGGATTCAAATCCCGCCGTAAAAAGGAAGGCATCGACCTCGATAAGGTCCAATCAGAAATTCCAGTTGAATAACACGATCAAAAAAAGTGACGGTCACCTCAAGGTGACCGTCACTTTTTAACTCTGCCATATCGAGCCGGGCTTTGCCATTTCTGCCACAATATCAAAGGAAGAAATTACGCCAAGAGGAAAACTTTCCGGGTGATTCTCGTCTACAACTAGCACGCGATGACGATGCTCGCGGATCATGATGTCCGCGGCATCTCTCAGGCTGGCATTCATGTCGATGGTGATCAGGTTGCTGTTCATCACGTCGCTGACGGTCAGTGATTCATCCACGGGTTTACCCGCCAGCCGCATCAAATCAGTTCCGGTGACAACACCTTGCGGCTTGCCGTTTGCGTCCACAACGACCACCGAGCGCCAACCGGCTTGCGTCATGGTGCGAGCCGCGGAAAGGACGGTGGTTTTATCCCGGCAAACGAGGAATGTATCCGACATCACATCGCTGACGGTTTCGCGCTTTGCCTGTTCCTGCGCGGCGATATCCCTCACGAAATCTGATATCGAGATGATCCCGACCGGCTTGCCTTCCTCCATTACTAGCATTCGGTGAATTTGCTTTTCGAGAAACTTTTTCGCGGCGTCCTCGACGGCGGTATCTGCATCGAGAGATTCGATGGGAGAGCTCATCAGATCGCGTGCGGTCATGCTGCGCATCGTATCCAAACTTTCTTTATCAACCGAAAGCCATTCGCCGGCGAGCAGGTCAAAATCAGAGATGATGCCCAGCGGCTTTTCTGACTGTTCGGCGACGATCAACGCGTGTACATGGTGCCGGTTCAGTATAGCCGCCACGTGTCCCAGCGAGGCGTTTGGAAGGCAGGTGACTAAGCCTTTATGCATTAGGTCTTTAACTAGTTTTGTCATTGGAAAATGCCTCCCGTCCCAAACGGGTTTGGGGTTAAAATCAAACGGTTCCCATGTCCATTGTACCTGATATCCAACACGAGATGACTCGCCTGGTTTCCGCGGCAAATGAAAAATCCATTCTGATGCGTGTGCTCGGAGGGGTGGCAGTGAAGGTTCATCACAGGTCAAACCACCCGGCGTTTCAGCGTGAGTTCGGTGATTTGGATTTTGTTGTAGCTGGCAAGCAACGCCGTGAATTTGAAGCTTTCATGTATACTGTCGGATATTCTCCCCACAAGCAGTTCAATTTGCTGAATGGTAAAGATCGACAGATCTATTACCACAACGAGACCGAAATGAAGCTGGATATCTTCGTGGATACCTTTTCGATGTGCCACAAGATTCCTTTGGAAGGCAGGCTACATCTTCACCCTGTCACGATTCCGCCAGCGGAGTTATTGCTGACCAAGGCGCAGATCGCCGAACTCAACCGCAAGGACGCGTTGGATATTGCCTCGCTACTTCTGTTCGTGGAGACCGGTGCCGGCGACGAGGGGACGATCAATTTGGATCGGATCGCACAATTATGCGGAAACGATTGGGGTTTGTACAAGACCACATCCATCAATTTGAAGCGAGTGGAGGAAACAGTGAGTGAGGAAACGCTTCCGCTGGCTGAATCAGAACGAAGTACGATTAAGAAGCGGATAGGGGAAATACTTCAGGTGTTCGTCTCCATGCCCAAATCCCTCGCCTGGCAGATGCGCGACAAGGTCGGCACACGAGTCCGCTGGTACGAGGAAGTTGAGGAAGTTGCCCGTTAATTTGGTCTTTACAAATGGTTAACCGTGTTTATGTTCTTCAGTATATAATTCGTGCCGATGGAGAGCAGGTCGCTCTCCACAACATTTCCAAAAGGAGAGAAGAGAATGAAACCTAGAAAGAGTTTGATCAACCTGTTCTCGCTGTTGCTCCTCGTGAGCATTGCGCTCGCAGCGTGCGCCCCCGCTGCGACGGAGGCACCCCCGGCGGCGACAGACGCCCCCGCCTCCGACCCGATGTCGGATCTGGTAGCCGCCGCGCAAGCAGAAGGTATGTTGACCACCATCGCGCTCCCGCATGACTGGTGCAACTACGGTGAGGTCATCGAGACCTTCAAGGCAAAATATGGTCTAGAAGTCAATGAGTTGAACCCCGATGCCGGTTCAGCCGACGAGATCGAAGCCATCAAAGCCAACAAAGACAACACAGGACCGCAGGCTCCCGATGTGATTGACGTTGGTTTCTCGTTCGGTGAATCGTCCAAGGCTGAAGGATTGATCCAGCCGTACAAAGTTTCCACATGGGATAGCATTCCTGCCGACGCGAAAGACCCAGATGGTTACTGGTATGGCGACTACTACGGTGTGCTGTCGTTCCTCGTGAATACCGATGTTCAACCGGATGTGCCGCAAGACTGGGCTGACCTGCTCGACCCGAAATACAACGGACAGATCGCGCTTTCCGGTGATCCACGCGCCTCGAACCAGGCGATTCAATCCGTCTATGCGGCTGCGCTCGCCAATGGCGGCTCGCTCGACAACGCCCAGCCCGGCCTGGACTTCTTTGCCGATTTGAACGCGGCTGGCAATCTGATCCCGTTGATCGCCAACAATGGTTTGGTTGCCACGGGTGAAATTCCCATTCGCATCACCTGGGATTACAATGCACTTGCCGCCATCGATACTTTCGAAGGCAACCCCAACGCAACCGTTGTTGTGCCTGCCTCAGGTCGCTTCGCCGGCGTGTACGTTCAGGCGATCAGCGCGTATGCCCCGCACCCCAATGCCGCCAAGTTGTGGATGGAGTTCCTGTATTCCGATGAGGGTCAAACTCTTTGGATGAAGGGCTACTGCCACCCGATCCGTGAAGCGGATATGCGCGCTCGCGGCGTGATTCCAGCCGATCTGCTGGCAAAATTGCCTGATGTCTCCGGCGCGGTCTTCCCCTCGCTGGCTCAGCTCAACGCTGCGGCAGAGTTGATCACCACCAATTGGGATGCAGCCGTTGGTGCCGACGTGCAAGCTGCTCCGTAACAATTGATTTGATGTAAGATGGCGAGACCCTGTCTGTTTGGCAGGGTCTCGCTTTAGCAAGGCTGATCCTGAGGAGACTTTCCATGGCACAGACCGCTATTCAACTCAAAAGCAGTGGCACAGCAACCACGAATTGGAGGGTATGGCTTGGTGTTGCCCCGTTTCTCCTTTTTGCTTTCCTTTTTCTATTTCTTCCATCGTTGCGCCTGTTCACAGCTAGTTTCACAGATTCCGATGGCAACTTCACTCTGAGCAATATCATCCAGTTATTTTCCGAACCATTTATCGTCAACGCCTACAAATTGAGCATTCAGATTAGCGCAGTGACCGCGGTCGGCGGAGGCATTTTGGGATTTTTGATGGCATATGCGGTCACCGTGGGAGGATTGCCCCGCTCCCTACGATCTGTGTTGATCACTTTTTCAGGCGTAGCATCCAACTTTGCAGGTGTGCCGCTTGCGTTTGCGTTTGTGGCGACGTTGGGGCGCCAGGGGTTTATCACTCACATCCTTCGAGATTATCTCGGCGTCAATATTTATGATGCCGGTTTCAATTTATACAGTTTTGCGGGCTTGAGTCTCGTGTACATGTACTTCCAGTTCCCGCTTATGGTATTGATCATGGCGCCCGCTCTGGATGGATTGAAACGCGAATGGCGCGAAGCTGCCGAAAATCTTGGGGCAACCACCACCCAATATTGGCTGCGTGTTGCACTGCCGGTTTTATTGCCTTCCATCCTCGGGGCGATGATCCTGTTGTTCGGGAACGCGTTTGGCGCGTACGCCACAGCCTATGCCCTGACGGGCGGGAGAATCGGCATCGTCACCATTCAGATCGGCGCACAGATTCGCGGTGATGTTTTATATAACCCTGGTCTTGGGTATGCCATGGCCATTGGCATGGTTGTGATCATGGCCGTATCGTTGGCTGGTTATTCCTGGCTACAGGCGAAGACCGAAAGGTGGTTGCGATGAACTTCTGGTCGCGTTTGCGCAGGTTCCCCTTGTGGAGTTGGATTTGGTTCATCATCGGTGGGTTGTATTTCGTGCTGCCATTGCTCGCCACATTCGAATTTTCGCTGAGTTGGGATCCTGAAATCCCGTTCAAGGCATACCAAAGGGCATTCGAAGATAATGATTTCTGGGAAACGTTCATTTATTCAAATATACTTGCTCTGGCTACGATCGTCGTAAGTATCATTTTGATCGTCCCGACCGCTTATTGGATTCGACTTCGCCTTCCCGAAGCGCGGCGCCTCGTGGAATTCATTACCTTGATGCCGTTCGTTGTTCCGGCGATCATCCTTGTCTTTGGCTTGATTCGAATCTACAGTTCACCCTTCAACATTCCTTTCACCGATATACGCTTGATGCAGCCATTGACAAATTTCAAAGCGGGCACCAATATCCTTATCGTAGCGGGCTACATGGTGCTTGCCATGCCGTACATGTATCGTTCCGTGGATACAGGGATGCGCACTGTGGACATTCGCACGTTGACGGAAGCGGCTCAAAGTCTCGGGGCAAATTGGTACACCATCGTCACGAAAATCATCCTCCCGAACATTCGCTCCGCGTTGTTGAGCGGCGCACTGTTGACGTTTGCTATTGTGGTGGGTGAAGTTACCCTCGCGTCCTTTTTAGGCGTGGACGCTTTCGGTCCCTACTTGTTCTTACTTGGGCAACATCGCGCATACGAGCCAGCCGCGCTTTCCTTTGTAAGCTTTTTGTTGACCTGGCTCGCGATGGGCTTGATTCAACTATTCACTGGCGGGCAGGGACAAGCCGCCGGTGCACACTAACGTATTGCGAATCGGAGAACTCGAATGGCGTACTTATCCCTTAGCAATATCACGAAACAATTCGGCGATGTAGTGGTTGTCGATGACTTTAATCTTGAAATGGAAAGGGGAGAGTTTGTTTCATTCCTGGGTCCATCGGGATGTGGTAAGACCACCACTCTTCGCATGGTCGCCGGGTTTGAGATTCCCACATCTGGCAAGATCACGCTGGACGGCAACGATATCACCAACAAAGCGCCGAATCAACGCAACGTCGGCATGATCTTTCAAGCATACGCACTCTTTCCCAATATGACCGTCGCTCAAAATATCGGCTTTGGTCTGAGGATTCGCAGGCAAGCTGAAGGTGAAGTCGTCAATCGTGTGAACGAAATGCTCAGCCTTGTAAATCTCGAAACGCACGCCGATAAGTATCCGTATCAACTTTCGGGCGGACAGCAACAACGCGTATCACTCGCCCGCGCTCTCGCCATCCGCCCAGAAGTGTTGTTGCTTGACGAGCCCCTCTCCGCGCTCGATGCAAAGATCCGTGTATCGTTGCGCGCGGAGATCCGCGCCATCCAAAAGCGACTTGGCATCACAGCGATTTTTGTCACACACGACCAAGAGGAAGCTCTTTCGATCTCCGACCGCATCGTTGTGATGAATGTCGGCGAGATCGAGCAGGTGGGGACGCCGTTCGAGATCTACAATTTCCCCAAGACGCAATTCGTTGCGAATTTCGTCGGTTCGCTGAACAATGCGGATGCCGAAGTGGTTGACCCCGCGAATGGAATCCTCGCCATGGACGGAGTTCACTTCCAAACCGCAGAAGAGGATTTCGTAAATCGTCGGAAGGGCGATAAAGTGAAGATTTCCATTCGACCCGAGCGTTTTAGTTTTGCCGCAGATCCAAAGAAAGAAAATGTTGTGGATTGTACGGTCGAGAATATTACATTCCTCGGTGCGGTGGTGCGCATCCAGATAAAGATCGGCAACACCAAGTTTAATATGGACACGTTCAACAATCCCTTCCTCGAACTGCCAGCCATTGGCGCAAGGGAACAAGTGATGTGTTCGAAGGAAGCGGTTCTGGTACTCTGAGAGTTTGTAAACAAGTACACGAGTAAACAGGTAAACAAGTAGACGCGTGTGTACGTGTTTTCATGTTTACCTGTTTAAATTAATTGAGGCGAACATGGCTGTCATTGATGAAGTTGCAACCAAGATACCCGATTGGACTGGAAAAAACATTGTCATCACCCCGCTTTCAGGCGGATTGACCAACTCCAACTTCAAGATCGAAGTGGATGGCGCTTCCTATTTCGTCCGCGTCCCGGGAACAAGCACCGATCTCCTTGCGATTGACCGCGCCAACGAATATCACAACACCAAAGCAGCCTCCGAGGCAGGCGTTGCACCAAAAATTTTATATCACCTGCCGGAGTACCATGTGATGGTGATCGAGTTTCTCGACGGCAAGACCATGTCTAAGGATTTGCTCAACGCGCCCGGGATGCCGACGCGCATGGCGCAAGCCATCAAGCGACTCCATGCCGGTCCACGCTTCCTGCTGGACTTCAACATGTTCCGCCTCACCGAGTATTACCTCGGCCTGTGCAAAGACCGCGACATCAAAATCCCCGATGGCTACCTTGACCGAATGCCGACGGTTCAGCGCATCGAGCAGGCAATGAACGTCAACCCGCTGGCGACTGTCCCTTGCAACAATGACCTGCTCGCCGAAAATTACATTGACGATGGTGAGCAACTCTGGCTCATCGACTACGAGTACAGCGGAAACAACGATCCAACTTTCGAACTCGGCAACACCTGTCAGGAGATGCAATTCAATGACGAACAGATCGCCGAGGTCTGCGCCGCGTATTTTGGCGAAGCGACCCCCGCCATGATCGCACGCATGAAGTTGAACATGATCATGTCCGATGTGGGCTGGGGACTATGGGCGGCGATACAGGCGAAAATTTCCACAATAGACTTCGACTTTTGGGGCTGGGCGATCGAGCGCTGGGGCAGGGCGGTGGAGAAGATGGATTCGGTGGAGTGTGAGGGGTGGTTGGCTGACGTAGTCAGGTAGACAGGGAAACACGTAGACAAGGAGGCGGTTGTGAGCGAAAGGAAGCCTTTGTATGAATCACCGGGTGAGAAAGGCAAGTGCGGGTTTGAGGATTTGGAGTGTTACCAACTCGCGTTGGAAGTTATGGTGAAGATACACGGTTTTTCAAAAACCCTGCCATCTGATGAAAAATACGATTTGTACTCACAAATCCGCCGGGCATCAAAAGGTGTAACCGGAAGTATTGCTGAAGGATATGGACGATATCACTATCTTGATAGCCTGCACTACTACTCAATTGCCCGCGGCGAATTGAATGAAACCCTTTCGAGATTAATCGAAGCGCGTACTCTAAACTATATTAATCAACCTGATTTTGAATCAATCTACAAGTTAATTCGACAAACTGAGCAAACTCTCAATGGCTACATGACCTATGTGCGGCGTCTACGTGCAGGTTCACAGGAGTACGGGGATAAAAAACTTCGCGAAGATTCGGTTGAATATCATGTAGATCTGGTTGAAGAAGATAAAAATATAACCACGTAGATAAGTAGACACGGCAGACCTGTGTACATGTTTACCCGTCTACGTGTTTCCCTATCTCCGAAGGAGACCCATGAAATCACACGCAGAGATCGTAGTTATCGGCGGGGGGATTTACGGAACGAGTGTTGCATATCATTTGCACAAAATGGGGAAGCGCGATATTGTGCTTCTCGAAAAAGGCGATATCGCCAGCGGAGAATCATCACACGCCGCTGGGGTGGTGACGCAGTTCGCCACGTCCAAGACCATGATGCAGTTTCGTAAATACTCCATCGAGTTGTGGAGCGAACTCGGGTTTTTCCACCACGTTGGGAGTTTGCGAGTCGCGTCGAGCCGGGAGCAGCTCAAAGAGTTGGAAAGAAGCGTGAGCCGGGCGAAGGCGATCGGCATGGAGGTGGAAATCATCTCCCCAGCCGAAGCCGTCAAAGTCATGCCGCAGATCACGGACAAAGACCTGTTCGGCGCGATCTATCTTCCTCGTGACGGGCATCTTTCACCGTACGATACAACCACTGGCTTGGCGCGCATCATCAAGGAACTAGGCGTGGAAGTGAACATGAACACGCGCGTTACGGGGATTGAACTTTCGCCGCGCGGCGAGATACAAGCCGTGATCACCGATAAAGGCAAGATCAAAACGAACCTGGTCGTCAACGCGGCTGGGATGTGGGCGCCACGCCTCGCCGCAATGGTAGGCGTGTCTTTGCCGACTACGCCGGTTGATCATCAACATATCACATTGAAGGCTGTGCCCGGGCATGAATTTCCAAAGAACACGCCGTGTTTGCGCGACCCCGATAATTTGGTGTACATGCGCGAAGAGCAAGGCGGACTCGTGATCGGCGGTTACGAGCCGAACCCGCCTGCGCGTTGGATCGACGGCACGCCATGGGAACATGGCAATACGACCGTACCGCACTCATACGAACGATTTGAAATGTTGCTTGAAGGCGCCATTCGCCGCATCCCGTTTTTGAAAGACGCGGGCATCATCGACATCACGTGTCATCCCGGCGCGTACACGCCCGATTGCCAGCCGATGCTCGGACCCATCCCCGGCGCGCGCGGCATGTGGATGCTGGCGGGTATGTCCCTCAATGGCTATGGTGGCGCGGGTGGCATGGGCAAACTTCTCGCTGAATGGATCATTGAAGGCGAAGCGCCGATGGACGTCAACGCTTATCGCGCGACGCGCTTCGGGAATTATTTCACCGACCCGCAATATGCCGCCGAGCGCACGTGTGAAAGTGTCAAATATTATTATGCGATTCGCTTCCCGAACGACGAAAACGAATCAGCGCGCCCGCATCGCATGAGTCCTGTGTATCATCGCACGCAGGAGCTGGGCGCGGTCTTCGGTGAAAAATTCGGCTGGGAACGTGTATTGTATTATTCGCCGGATAAAAAATGGCGGCGCGCAGGCGCAGATCAAAAAGAATGGGGCTGGAACAAGCCTCCGTATTTTGACCGTGTCGGTGAGGAACATAAAGCCACGCGCGAACGGGCAACACTTTTTGATCTCACATCGTTCGGCAAAATCGAAGTGACGGGTCGCGATGCCTTGAAACTATTGCAGCGCGTCACCGATTCGAATGTTGATAAACCTGTCGGAAGTACAACATATACTCAATTCCTCAACACGCGCGGCGGTGTTGAGGCAGATGTCACGGTTTCGCGCATCGCCGAAGACATGTTCTGGGTCATCACGGGTTCGGGATTTATTGCGAACGATCTGGCATGGTTGCAAATGCACACGGAAGACGATGATGTGACTCTGCGCGACATCACCACGGAATGGGCATGTCTCGCGTTGATGGGACCGAAGTCTCGCGCGATTCTCTCCAAGGTGACGGGTGATTCAGTTGCCAATGAAGCGTTTCCCTATCTGACAGCCCGCTTCATCACGATCAATGGAGCGAAGGTCTGGGCGCAACGCGTCAGTTATGTGGGTGAACTCGGCTGGGAGTTGTACATCCCGAACAACCGCGCTTCGATGGTCTGGGACAAGTTGATGGAAGCGGGCAAAGAATTTGATATGGAAGTCGGCGGCTACAAAGTGCTGGACTCGCTTCGGCTCGAAAAAGCCTATCGTTACTATACCACGGATGTGACCCAACTCGAAACGCCGTATGAAGCAGGTTTGGGATTCTGCGTCAACTTTGATAAAGGCGATTTTATTGGCAAGTCCGCGTTGATGGAAAAGAAACAAAAGGGTTTCGCCACAAAATTATGCACGCTGGTTTTGGATGGGGAAGACTTCACCCAGATCTACGGCGGCGAAGCGATCTACCACGAAGACAGGGTGCTGACGCGCGTCCGCAGTGGGGGATACGGTTACACAGTGAAGAAAAATATCCTGCTCGCCTATTTGCCGTTGGAGATGGCAAAAGTAGGTACGCGAGTTGATGTGGAATTGATCGAAGGCATGCGCGTGGCAGAAGTAACCGCGTCTGTGCTGTATGACCCAAAGGGAGAGAGGTTGAAGGCATAACTCAAAACCTTTACCACGAAGGACACAAAGGACACGAAGGAATTAAGTCTTAAACCTTTGTGCGTTTCGTGTCCTTTGTGTTTAAAAGATATAATACGAATATGCCAAAATCACCACCCGAATATGTAGGCTTTGGGATGCTGACGCCTGTTGAGATCATGGTGCTCGAGAAACTGCCCAAGCACAACACCGGCGCGATCGTCACAGAAGTTAACGAGTTTGTGTTCGACGACGCCGCGATTGTGGCATGTTTACTGCGTCAGTGGGATACGTCCGCAGGTATGATCGGCACAGCGGTCGGCGATGACGAACGCGGGCGCGCGCTCGCCAATCGGTTGAAGGATTGGGGGGTGCAGGGGAAGGTGAGATTTACGAAGGAGTACAAAACTCCATTAGAAGTGAACGTTTCAGACCGCAAAGGCGCGCGGACGTATTTCTGGCAGCGCACGCCTCAGATCCTCAGCACGCTCGACACAGCGGATCTATCCCTGATTCGCGGCTCGAAGATTCTTTACGCCGACTGGTACGACGGCGACCATGTCCTGCGCGCGATGGACGAAGCGAACCGACGCAAGGTCCCTGTGTTTGTGAACCTCGAACATGGGCATAGAGATGCCGATATCTTGAAACTATATGCAAAACGCGCCACATTTTGCCAGGCTGTGACCGATGCCGCACAACTTGGTGGTAAGCGCGCGCTCATCAATACAGCCCGCAAATTGTTGAGATCGGGGATCAAAACTGCGATTGTCACATTGGCGAAAGGCGGATGTCTCGTGGCGCAGGACGAGCAGATCGTGCGTGTCTTTGCACCACATGTCAAAGCCGTGGATGCCTGTGGTGCAGGCGCGACCTTTTCCGCAGGTTTTATCTACGGCTACCTTAAAGGGTGGAGTCTGGAAAAGTCTGCACGTTTTGCGACCGCTGCGGCTTCGTTGAAAGTGACGCGTGCAGGCTTGCGAATGTTTCCGGTGAATGAGATCCTTGCGCTGGCGAACCAACTCAAAGTGGAGCATTGGGCGTTCCGAAATAACCGCTTCCAGATCATCGAGCGGATTCTTGAAATCCCTCGCCAAGTTGCAGTGCAGGGACAGCGCGCACAGAAAAAACTATTGAATGAACTGGGCATCCGCTCGAAACAGGAATCTCACAGAATGGAACATTCGCCGATACGAACGAAGAGAAAGACAGTCTGACAAAGGATTTTAGACCATCGATTGAGAGATTGAAACTTTGCACTAGAGGATAAACCATGTCATTCGCTGAACTTCTCACGCAGCAACAGATCGAACGGATTCACGAAGCCTCGCTGGAAATACTTCAGGAAGTGGGGTTCAAGGTTCGCTTTGGACCCGCCCGTGAGTTGTTTGCCAAACACGGTTGTTCTGTGGATGGAGAGCGGGTAAAGTTCCCCCGTGAGATCATCGAGAAGTATCGCAAGCTGACGCCGCCCACTTTCACGTTTCACGCCCGTGACCCGAAGTTCGATAAAACGATTCCCCGCGATAGCCCGGTGATTGTCACGGCAAGTTCTGCTCCGGACATCATTGACCCAGTTACAGGGAAGGAAAGACGCGCCGAGTCTGCGGATATTGCGCGCATCGCCCATCTCATCAACGAACTGCCGGGCTACGACATGTTTTCGATCTCCACATTGGCAGACGACGCACCCAAAGATCAATTCACCATTTCGCGCTTGTATCCCGCACTGAAATATTGTCTCAAACCCATCCGCGCCACAACGACTGATCACAAGGATACGCTTGCCATGATGGAAATGGCATACATCGTCACGGGAGGAAAAGAAGCGTACAAAGAACACCCATTTCTCACACACCACTATTGCCCGACAGTTTCGCCGCTTTCAATGGATAATCTCTCCACTGAAAATGTGATGTACTTTGCAAGCGAAGGATTGCCTGTCTACCCGACCATTGTCCCGAACGCGGGACTCACTTCGCCCATGTCGATGGCGGGGACGCTTGTGCAAGGCAATGCGGAATATCTCGCCACGTGCGCCTTGATGCAAATGGTAAAGGAAGGGACTCCGACCATTTACGCCACGCTCGCCACAGTCGCGGACATGCGCACGGGCGCATACACCTCTGGCGCTATCGAATGCGGTATGTTGCATATGGCGTTCGCGCAGATCGCGCGATTCTACAACGTTCCGTGCGGCGGATATATTGGCTTGACCAACTCCAAGTTGAACGACGCACAATCAGGATATGAAACGGGTATGTCTGGCATGGGCGGTATCCTCGGCGGCATGGATATGTTCAACATCGGCGGCTTGATCGATGCATTGAAAACATTCGACTTTGCAAAGGCGGTCATTGACGATGAAGTGGCGCAAATGATGAAGCGCGTCAAACGCGGCATCTCTTTTAGCGACGAAGACCTTGCGGTCGATCTCATCAAAGAAGTGGGTCCCGGCGGTTCGTATATCGTTGCCAAGCACACTATCAACCGCATGAAGACCGAAGCCGTGATGACGAAAATTGCCGACCGTGATGCCCGCACCATCTGGGAGAAGAAAGGCGCGTTGGACATCCACGCGCGCGCGATGAACAAGGTCAAAGAGATCATGTCGAAGAATCCCCAGTCGTTGATCTCGCCCGAGGTAGACGAAAAACTCCGAGCCGCGTTCCCTGGGCTTGTGCCGGGCGAGTTACTTCCGTTGGAGTAAAGTTTCATGTCGCGCCGAATCCGAATCCTGGTCGGTATAGTTCTGCTAGCGGTCTCTATTTCTCTTCTGGTCTGGGGATTTGCTCCCACGCGCCGGGAGATTCGCACTCAACCCATCGCGCCATCGGAACTGCAACTGCCGTATCTGATCCCGCTTGAGGCTGTTTCGTGAACCATTCCGCATTTTCACCACGTGTATTTCTGGCGTTGTCGCTGGTGTTGATGCTGTCTGCATGCGGACCCGTTGTTGGAAATACTTTTTCGAGTATCAGCGATTCGCTGCCCGATGAGGAGCCGCATGCCGCTCCAGCCGCGACAGAACAACCCGTGGAAGCGGCAGAAGAACCTCCGGCGGAGGAAATCTTCCCGACGCAACCGGTGGCGTCGTTCGCAACTGCCACGGCATTACCAAACACTGGCGGCGGATCGGTCAGCCCAACGTCGCAGCCTGCGATTCCTGAACGGCGGCGGCTCACGCTCGAATTTCCACCACAGATCCGCGCGGGAGATTCGGATGTTGTGCGCCTCACGCTTGAAGTGGATGACCTTGGCAACATCACACCAACAGCCGAAGTGGCAGGGAATATTGTCACAGGCAAAATCATCGAAATACCCAACTTATATGAAACTCACAACGTGATCGCCGAAGCGAGGTTCGATATCGCTGGGATGCAAGTCTCGCCGCCGGGACTCACCAGCCAGCCTCTTGCGGCGGGTCAGTCTGTTTCGTTTTTCTGGAGTATTCTCCCCGATGGAGTGGGGATTTATCGCGGCACGATGTGGTTGTATTTGCGTTTTATCGATCGCGGAAGCGGGGAGGAGAGTCAAAGAGCGATATCAGCCCAACCCGTCGAGATCGAAGCGGTGAACTTCCTCGGTTTGTCCGCGGATGTAGCGCGATCATTCGGTGTGGTCGGTTCCATTGCAGGAACCATCCTCGGTTTCCCGTTCCTCGAAGATATCGTCAAATTATTGTTTCGTAGGCGCAGAGGCAAATAGGACGAAAATCACTTAAAAACAAATACACCGTCAGTTTGGGGCGATTTTTCTTTATGGTACAATTTTGACACTCGAAGAATAATTTACAGGAGAATTCATGAATTCGTGGGTGTATGTTGGTTTGTTTCTGCTTGTAGGCTTGATCATTCCCGTCGGCGCGATCGGCGCGGCTTGGGTGCTCGGACCGAAGAAGCCCAACCCGATCAAACAAACGACATACGAGTGTGGCATCGAGACCGTGGGCGATTCGTGGGTCCAGTTCAAAGCGCAATACTACATTTTCGCCCTCGTTTTTTTGATCTTCGATGTGGAAGTCGTTTTTCTATTCCCGTGGGCGGTGAAACTCGGTTCGCTTGGTATGTTCGCGGTGATCGAAGGCATCATCTTTATCCTCATCCTCATTGTCGGCTTGGTGTACACGTGGCGCAAAGGGATGCTGGAGTGGGTGTAATTCTTATGAAACTACTTGAAAAGGCTGAATTGGTTTAACCCGTTCAGCCTTTTCTTTGTCCCTCATCCCCAGCCCTTCCCCCGAAGGGGGAAGGGAGTCCCCTCTCCCAAAGGGAGAGGGATAGGGTGAGGGAGTTTCAGGAGCAATGATGGAATTTCTCAAAGACCCTCTAAAAGTTGCGGCTGATTGGCTGTCCGGATTGCTTGGCAATTGGGGCGTGCCCGATCTTTGGGTTCAAGTGCTGATCGGCTTCATCGGCATCTTCATACTGATCGCCTTGCTCATGTTGCTGGATATTCTGCTGGTGTGGATCGAACGCAAAGTGGTTTCGCGCTTTCAATCCCGCATCGGCCCGAATCGCCTCGGACCTTTCGGGCTGATCCAGCCTTTTGCCGACATAATCAAGCTTCTTATTAAAGAAGACACCACACCCGAAGGTGCGGACAAGGTGGTGTACAACCTCGCCCCGATCCTTTCGATGATGTCCGTGTTGATTCTGTGGGCGGTGGTGCCGCTTGCCCCAACCATCCTCGGCGTGGACCTGAACATCGGCGTGCTCTACATCATTGCCGCGGGCGCGATCGGTACGCTTTCGATCATCATGGCAGGCTGGTCTTCGAACAATAAATATTCACTTATTGGCGCGTTCCGCGAAGTGGCGGTCATGCTCTCGTTTGAAATCCCGATGCTCACGGTCATGCTCATTCCGACGATCTTCGCTGGTTCTATGGGTGTCGGTGCGATCACGCAGGCGCAGGATACATGGTTTGTCTTTCTTGCTCCACTTGCCGCGGTCATTTTCCTCATTGCCGCGATCGCCGAACTCGGACGCGCCCCGTTCGACATGGGCGAAGCCGAATCGGAACTGGTCTCTGGGTATAACATCGAATATTCGGGAATGAAGTTCGGCATGTTCTACGCGGGCGAACTATTGCATGCCTTCACCTTCGGCGGATTCTGGGCGATCATGTTCTTCGGCGGCTATCGCTTCTTCGGGCTCGAGCAGGTGAGCGCGTTCCTTGCCATCGCAGTTTTGTTCTTCAAAGCGTTCATCGGATATTGGATCATCATGTGGGTGAAGTACACACTGCTGCGCATCCGCATCGACCACATGCTGGCTTTCAATTGGAAGTTCCTCACTCCCGTTGCCTTTGTCCTCCTCATGGTGACTGCCTTCATGAATGCGCTTCTCGCGGACACCCCGACCTGGCTCTACGTAGGCGGGATGTTCCTGTCGAATGTTTTGGTCGCGTGGATTTCGCTTGAAGTGGCGCGCTCCGTCAGCCGCAGGGAACGCGAGCGGGTGGAGGGCGCGAAACCCGCAATGCCGGAGGCAAGTAATTCGTAGTTGGTAATTGCCATTTACCAATTACCAGAGGTATTTATGACCGTTGACCAGATCATTTTTCTCGTAGTTGCCCTTGTAACACTTTTTGCTGCGCTCCGCGTGGTGACGACAGGGAATCTCGTCCACGCCGCGTTATGGTTGATCGCCGCTTTGTTCGGCGTGGCAGTGACGTTTGCCATCCTGCACGCGAGTTTTCTCGCGGTTGTTCAGGTGGTGGTGTATATCGGCGCGATCGCGATTCTGTTCATCTTTGCGGTGATGCTTACCCGTAAGGAGATGCGCGATCGGGGTCCGCAGATGAATCGCAATTGGTGGGTTGGTGCGCTGCTTGCCGCAGTTTCGTTTGGCGGGCTGGTTCTTATCGTCTACGGTTGGAACGGTATCACGAAGACCGCCTCAGCCTACCCGTCCGATTTTGACGCGGTGAGCGCTTTGGGTAATGCGTTGGTCTCGCCCGACGCGTATGTCCTGCCGTTCGAAGTCGCTTCTGTATTGCTGGTTGCCGCGTTGATCGGCGCGGTGTACGTTGCGTACAATCGTAAATAGGAGACGCGATGGTCCCTCTATCATGGTACTTGATATTTTCGGCGGCATTGTTCAGCATCGGCTTGTTCGGTGTGTTGTCGCGGCGTAACGCGGTCGCGATTTTGCTCGGCGTGGAATTAATGTTGAACTCGGTGAACGTGAATCTTGCCGCGTTCTGGCGTTACGGCAACGTGACGGATCTCGCAGGGCAGGTGTTTGCGATCATTGTGTTCGCCGTTGCCGCCGCGGAAGTGTCCGTGGGTTTGGCGCTGGTGATTTCCGTATACCGCAAACGCAAAACGGTCATTGCGGATGATATTGATATGTTGAAGTTCTAGGAAAACCCGATATTCGATAATTCGAAATTCGAATATCTATTATCGAATATCTTCCTTGGAGGCTTTGTGACAACTGAAACCCTGATTTGGCTAATCCCTCTCCCTCCTGTGCTGGCTTTCTTCTTGATCGTGTTATTCACGAATCGGAACAAGGCGTTGAGTCACACGATCGCTGTCGGCGCCGCTTTACTTTCGTGGATCGGGAGCATGGTCGTCTTCGTACGCGCCGTCGGCGTGGAACATCTCGGCGAACATCCATTTGAATCGTCCGTCAATTGGCTGCCGCTGGCTGATTCGTGGTTCCGGATCGGAATTCTCGTCGACCCCCTGACGGCAGTGACGTTGTTTTTCGTGGCGTGGACTGTGTTGATGATCTTCATCTACAGCATCGGCTATCACAACTTTGGTCAACCCGAAGGCGACCACAACCACAAGGGATTACCTCCGCATGGCGCAACAATTGAGGAGCACGGTCATAAACATGTCGTCCCCTCTGTCGAACCGATGTATTCGCGTTTCTTTGCCTTCATCGGATTGTTCGCCTTCGGCATGTTCACGCTCGTGGTCTCGGACAACCTGCTGACGATGTTCGTCGGCTGGGAGATCATGGGTTTGTGTTCCTATCTGTTGATCGGTTTCTGGTACGCGAAGCCCTCCGCCCGCGACGCGGCGGTCAAAGCCTTCATGACAACACGCGTCGGCGATGTGTTCATGTTGCTGGGTATTGTCTATCTGTATTCCGTAACTGGCACACTTTCATTCCGTGAAATTTTCACCGAAACAACACTGCATACGCTTGCTACCATTCCAAGCGGCGTGCTGGGCTTCTCGACAGCGGGCATGATAGGTTTACTTCTTTTCATTGGTACAGTCGGCAAATCGGCGCAGTTCCCGCTGCATGTGTGGTTGCCCGACGCGATGGAAGGTCCGACCCCGGTCAGCGCGATGATTCATGCCGCCACGATGGTCTCGGCGGGTGTGTACGCAGCCATCCGCATGTTCCCGCTTCTCAGCCTCGACTCTCAAACAATGAGCATCGTCGCCTTCATCGGCGCGTTCACCGCGTTATTCGCTGCCACGATCGCCCTCGCGCAAAACGACATTAAGCGCGTGCTGGCATTTTCGACCATCTCGCAGCTCGGTTACATGATCGCCGCGCTCGGCATCGGCGCCTACGTCGCGGCGGTGTTCCATCTCATCACACACGCGTTCTTCAAAGCATTGCTCTTCCTCGGCTCGGGCTCGGTCATCCATGGGATGGAACATGGCGTGCTTCACACCGGAAATCACAAGGTGGATCCGCAGGATATGTTCAACATGGGCGGTTTGAAAAATAAAATGCCGATCACGTTTTGGACATTCCTCATCGGCGGCTTCGCGCTCTCGGGCTTTCCACTCATCACAGCTGGTTTTTGGTCGAAGGATGAAATCCTCGCCGACGCGTTCGCGCACAACTTGCCGGTTTTCATCACGCTCGCTGTCGCTGCGTTTCTCACCGCCTTCTACACGATGCGCCAGATCACCTTGACCTTCCTTGGCGAGCCGCGTACGGCGGAAGCCGAACACGCGCAGGAGACGAAGTGGACGATGACGACTCCGCTCATCATCCTCTCGGTCTTTGCCATCGGGTATGGTTGGGTCGGCATCCCTGAGCATTTCCCCCTCCTCGGCGGACTCATCCCGAACTGGATTCACGAATTCGTCGGCGGGACACTCGCCGAGCATCCCGAAGCGTTAGATTTCAATATCGTGCCATTGCTCACTTCGTTGGTTGTCGCCCTCGGTGGGCTTGGGCTGGGCTACCTGTTCTATCGTAATGTGAATTCGGCAGCCGAAGATAAATTGCAGATCGGTTTCCTCAAGAACAAATATTACATCGATGAAATTTACGATGTGCTCTTGATCAAGCCCGTGACGTGGTTTGCCGATAAGGTCGTCTACCAGATCATGGACAAAGGCTTCATTGACGGCATCCTGCACCTCTTCGGTCCCGGCACCCAGAGGATCGGTACTTCCATCCGCAATTACTTTGACCTGCCGGTCATCAATCGCTTCTTTGGCGATGGATCGGCAAACGCCACTTATTGGTCAGGCGTCAAGTTGCGTGTTCTACAAACCGGGCGCATCCAGCAATATCTCATGTTCGCGCTGATACTTTTCCTTGCCATCGGCGCGGTGTTGTACTTCTTTGTGCTGGCTTAGGAGCGAATCATGGACTTCATCGCAACTCACTCCCTCTCGCTCATTCTCTTCTTCCCGTCCCTCGCGGCGGTGATCATGCTCTTCCTGCCGAAGGATGAAAACAAACTCCTGCGCTGGTTTGCTTTCGGTGCAAGTTTGATTCCCTTCCTTCTGTCCGTCTCGATCTGGCTCCAGTTCAAATCATTCCAACCCGGTTTTCAATTTCAGGAAAGATATGAATGGTATGAAGCCATCGGCTCCTCCCTCCACCTCGGCGTGGATGGTCTCTCGTTGACGATGGTTCTGCTCACCACGCTCCTCACGCCGCTCGCCATCCTTGCCTCGTTCAGCATCACAGAAAAAGTGAAGGCGTACATGATGCTCTTCCTCTTTTTGGAGACGGGCATGTTGGGCGTGTTTATGTCGCTCGACCTGCTGGTGTTCTTCGTCTTCTGGGAAGTGGGACTCGTCCCAATGTATTTCCTTATCAACCAGTGGGGGAGCGCGAACCGCAACTACGCCTCGATGAAATTCATGATCTACACCATGGGCGGATCGCTGGGACTCCTGCTCGCCATTCAGATGCTCGGTGTTCTTTTCGGGACGTATGACTTGCTCGCCCTCACGCAACGTTGGACATCCCTTGATCCTGAATCGACTCTCCTTGGCATGTCAGTTTCCACAGTGAAGAGCATCGCCTTTTGGGCGTTTGCGATTGCCTTTGCGATCAAAGTTCCTGTGTGGCCCTTCCACACGTGGCTTCCAGACGCGCACACTGAAGCGCCGACGGCTGGCTCGATGATTCTTGCGGGTGTCCTCCTCAAACTCGGCGCGTACGGCTTTTTGAGACTCATTCTGCCTCTCTATCCCGTTGAGGCAAAAACCTTTGCGGTCTATCTGGCAATCCTTGCCACCGCGGCGATAGTTTTCGGCGCGTTCGCCTCCTTCGCACAAACGGACTTCAAGCGGCTGGTCGCGTACTCGTCCGTGAACCACATGGGGTTTGTAGTGCTCGGAATTGCCGCGGCAGGTTTGGCGTCCGGAACGCCCGACGCGACCATCGCGTTGAACGGTGCGATATTGCAGATGTTCAACCATGGTTTATCCGCCGCCGGCATGTTCTTCCTTGTCGGTGTCATTTATGAAAGAACACATACCCGTAATCTCGAAGAGTTTGGCGGTTTATTCACGTTGGTCCCGGTGTACGGCGGCATTTTGATCTTCACAAGCATGGCTTCGCTCGGCTTGCCCGGACTCAACGGCTTCATTTCTGAATTTCTCGTCGTGCGCGGCACATGGCCTATTCTCACAACGTACACAGCAATTTCGATGCTCGGTCTTCTCTTCACTGGCGCGTACATCCTGAAGGGAATCAAGAAGGTCTTACATGGACCGCTGAACGAACATTGGGCGCATGGCGAGCACAAGTTGACCGAGATCAACATGCGCGAGATTCTGGTCATGGCCCCGCTTATGGTTTTGATTTTATGGATCGGCGTTTACCCCGCGTGGATTTTGGATGTGATCAACAAAGCCGTGGTCATGCTCTTCTAAGAGGTTGACAATGAATTTTCCTGTACTCAGCGTAATTACTTTTACACCCATCGTTGCGGCGCTGTTATTGTTGCTTATACCTGCAAACCGCAAGAACGAAGCGCGCGCGATCGCCCTTGCTGCTGCCTCCTTCGCATTGATCCTATCCTTGTGGGTGTATTTCACCTACGACCAGGCTGCCGCTGGCTATCAATTCATCGAAAAATATGACTGGCTCCCCGCGTTGGGCATCGGATTGCACTTCGGCGTAGACGGTATCAGCGCTCCGCTGGTTTTGTTGACCGGCGTGGTCATGTTCACGGGAGTTCTAATTTCTTGGGGCGACGATCATCCGCATGTGATGGCGGGAATTCAAGACCGGCCGCGCGAGTTCTTTGCGTTTCTCTTTATCCTGGCGACCGGGGTGCTCGGCGTGTTCGTCTCGCTCGACCTGTTCATGTTGATCTTTTTCTATGATATTGCCGTGTTCCCGATGTACCTGCTCATCGTCATCTGGGGCTGGAGTGTCACGCGCGAATATGCCGCGATGAAATTGACCCTTTATTTGTTGATCGGGTCGATCATTTCACTGGCTGGTATCCTCGTCATGTTCTTTGCCCAATACCAAAACACCGGCGTCTTATCCTTCGACATGCTGGTCATGGAACATGCCGGCTTTTCTCAATCGTTCCAGATCCTCTGGTTCCTGCCGGTGTTCCTCGGCTTTGCAGTGCTCGGCGGCATCTGGCCCTTCCACAACTGGTCGCCGGATGGTCACGTTGCTGCGCCGACCGCGGTGTCGATGTTCCACGCCGGTGTGTTGATGAAACTGGGCGCTTTCGCAGCGCTGCGCGTGGGCATCATGCTCCTGCCCGAAGGCGCGAAATATTGGCAGTGGTTAATCATGGCGTTTGCCTCGATTGCGGTGGTGTACGGCGCCTACATTGCCTTCGTGCAATCGGATTTCAAATACATGGTCGGTTTTTCGTCCGTTTCGCACATGGGACTTGTGATGCTCGGATTTTCCACGCTCAACCGCGACGGGTTGCTTGGTTCAGGCTTGCAAATGTTCTCGCACGGTGTGATGACCGCCCTCTTCTTTGCCGTCGTTGGTATGATTTATGACCGGGCGCACACGCGGCAGATTCCCGAACTTGGAGGCATGAGTAAAGTCATGCCGTTTGCGACGGTCGGGTTCATCATTGGCGGTCTCGTATCGATGGGCATGCCTCTCTTCTCAGGTTTTATTGCAGAATTCCCCATCTTTATGGGTGTCTGGAAGGTGCAATGGCTCGTGGCGGTTGTGTGCAGTATTTCGATCGTGATCACTGCCGCATACATCATGCGTAACATTCGACAGGTTTTCTTTGGGAGCATGCCTGAAAAATTGGAAGGTCACATCACCGATATCACGATGTTGGACAAAGTGGCGATCACAACCCTGTGTCTATTTATGGTGGTGATCGGGTTGCATCCCAAATTCATGGCGCCGATGGTGCAGACTGGTGTTGAATACGTTCTGCGCTTGCTGGGAGGTTCATAATGTTCACATCTACAACGTTCGCATCGATCCTCCCTGAAATACTCATTCTCCTGTTGGGAATGCTGATTCTCATCGTCGAGCCCTTCTGGAAGGAAGAGAAACGCCGCAATGTGGGCTGGCTCACTGCAGGCGGGTTGCTTGTTGTGATGGTCGTTAGCTTTCTTGCCGGTCAGCCCGGTGAACCGACATCCACACTTGGCGGAATGATACGCTTCGACTGGTTGGGGTTCTTTCTCAAAATGTTGTTCATATTCGCAGGCGCGGCGACAGCCTTATTGATGATGGATCATGAGCGACTCGGCGCACGCGGTGAAGCCTATCTTCTGCTTCTCGCTTCGCTGATCGGCATGAACCTGATGGCTGTGTCCTCCGACCTCATCATGCTCTTTCTCTCCATCGAGACCGCCTCGATTCCTCTCTACGTGTTGGCTGGATTCATGGTGGGAGATGACAAATCCACCGAGGCGGGATTCAAGTACCTGCTATTCGGCATTTTGACCACAACAGTGATGCTCTACGGGTTCAGTCTCGTATTCGGTTTTTCCGGCACCACCAATATGTATCAACTTGCTGAGATGTTCCGCGTGGGAGAGATCGCTCCGCTCGCGGCATTCGGAATTTTGGGGTTGATTCTCGTGGGAATTGGTTTCAAAGTAACCTATGTACCCTTCCATTTTTGGGCGCCGGATGTGTATGAAGGTTCACCCACACCGGTTGCAGGATTTTTATCCACCGCCTCGAAAGCCGCGGGCTATGCTGTCCTTTTGCGTTTGTTCTTCATTGCGTTCCCCGAACCCAGCCTCTCCACTTCATGGACGATGGCTTTGGCGATCCTTGCCGCGGTCACCATGATCGTTGGAAATCTTCTTGCGTTGCCGCAGACGAACATCAAACGCCTGCTCGCGTATTCCTCGATTGCTCATACAGGTTATACATTGATCGGGGTAGTTGCACTCACTCAATTGGGAGCGGCGAGTGTTGTGTTCTATCTTGTCGCGTATGTTCTCACCAACCTGCTCGCTTTTGGTATCGCGATGGCATTCAGCAAAGTGACCGGCTTGGAGGATATCCGCGATTACGCGGGTTTGAGTCGCCGCTCGCCGTGGCTGGGACTCATGATGCTTACCGCGTTCCTGTCACTGACAGGTATGCCGCCGTTCGGCGGATTTGTTGCGAAAGTGGTCGTCTTTGCTGCTGGTGTTCAAGCCGGTTATGTCTGGCTCGTCATTGTCGGTGTCATTACATCTGTTATCGGCGCGTACTACTATTTGAACACGCTCAAGTTTGTTTATCTGTACCGAATGCCAAACGAGGACGAGGACAATCATCCGATCCCGTTGACGCGCCCGTACGCGGTCGCACTCGTTGCGCTGACCATCGGCGTGATACTGATTGGTACGATTTTCGCGCCATGGTTCAACTGGTCTGACGCGGGGGCGTTGAATTTGTTTTGATGGCGCGGTTGTCCCACAGATGTCCCGCAGTTCAACTGCGGGACATCTCCCTATGGGGGAGCAGGCTGAACGTCCGAAATGAAGCGGCGGTTGAGTCGGATGAAATTTGTATCGAAACCCAACTCCGAATTGACAATTTGAAAAACCACCCTTATAATTGTGCATAATTACACAATCAAAATCCGAGTTGTCCAATTTACTCGTGAGTCTTGATGATGAAGGTTTTATCCTTTACAATTGCGTGCCTAGGCAAGAATTCCAGTGAGGTGAAATCCTAATGAACGAGAAGAACATTCGACAGGTGCTTGAAATCGAAAAGCAGGCGCAGGATCTTCAGGAAAAGGCGAAGCGCGACGCACAGGAAATTCCGGTACGAGCAGAGCAGGAGGCGCAGGCATTGTTGGCGCGTGCCCGCTCCGAGGCGCAAGATGAGGCGCGTAAGATCGTCTCTGCCGTTCAATCGGAGGATCGGTCAAAGGAAGTGCTGTCGGGCGTAGACACGAAGAACAGCGAGTTCGAAGCGCTCGCCAAAAAGAACTTCGATAAGGCTGTTGCATACGTGCTGGACCGCGTTCTCGGTAAGGCTTGATCATGGCGAGCGGCGTTTCAGGGTACGCGGCGATCAGCACAAAAGTGCGGGCGATGTATTCGAACTTGCTCAGCCCGCAGGATATTACTCGTTTAAGTGATTCCCCCGATTTTCCATCGTTAATCAGTGCGCTCAAGAACACGCAATACGGACCGTATCTTTCTACGTTGAAAGATAATGAGTTGACACCGCGCCGCGCCATTCAGCAGATCAAGCTTCGGTTGGCGGCTTC
>Ga0073934_10003862_pt1 | contig 26372 bp, 19 predicted proteins | sample LarsenN4metaG_FD_76834 | JGI IMG/M metagenome (GOLD analysis project Ga0073934, IMG submission 76834) | Hot spring sediment bacterial and archeal communities from British Columbia, Canada, to study Microbial Dark Matter (Phase II) - Larsen... ... | reverse complement strand
TCCCCCCTAGCCTATTTCCCTGACGAGTTCGTCAGTGAGACGGTCAAATTCACTGTTGGCCACCCTGGTATAGGTAATGGCAACGAAAAACGCCACGACGAACTGGGACAGGATGAAGAGGTAGCCGAAGTTGATCACGCCGATGATCTTGATCTTGAAGAGGTCGGGGAAGTAGCCGGAGAGAATCGGCAGCAGGAAGTAGTAGACCGATGACGCGAACCACATGCCGAAGAGGAATACCCTCTTCTTGCGCTTCAGTTCCAGATACTTGCTGTTTTTGGCTATTGCACTCCAATCGTAGTTTGCCGCCATACAATGTTCCTCCTTTCGTTATGTTCTCTGCACTTATCAGTTCCGGTCAGTTCCAGTCAGATATTTTCATGGTGCCGTTTTCAGCCAGGTTCTGCTGCATCTTGAACACCTTGTAGAGCATGTGCGGCTCATGGCCGATTCCCTGCTCGAAGCACTCCTTCTCCGCCCGCTCCAGGTACTCTTCCATGATCGGTTTGTAGTCGGGATGAACGCACTTGTTGATGATCTCCCGTGCCCGTTCTCTCGGGCAGAGACCACGCAGATCGGCAAGCCCCTGTTCGGTGACGAGAATGTCCAGGTCATGCTCGGTGTGATCGACGTGGGGGGACATGGGCACGACACAGGTGATACCGGTCGGGTCGGTCTTGCTCGGCCGGGTTGACGGCGTGTGCATGATGGACAGGTAGGCGTTGCGGAGAAAGTCGCCGGAGCCGCCGATGCCGTTGATCATCCTGCTGCCGTTTACCAGGGTCGAATTTGCGTGACCGTAAATGTCGAACTCAACAGGAGTATTCATGGCAATAACACCAAGCCGTCGGATAGCCTCGGGATGGTTACTGTACTGGATCGGTCTCAGTACGACCCGGCTGGTGTACTTCTCCCAGTCGTCATACAGACGCTTGAATCCGGGCTCGGAAAGGGAGAGGGACGTGGATGATGCAAAATTCAGTTTCCCCGAGTCGAAGAAATCCAGCATAGTGTCCTGCAGCACCTCCGTCCAGACGTTCACGTTGGAAAAGGGCCCCTTGGCAAGACCTCCGACCACCGCATTGGCTATGTTGCCAACTCCTGACTGGAGTGGCAGCAGGTTTTTCGGCAGTCGCCCCGCTTTCACCTCGAACTGGAAGAAATCGAGAATATTGGCGGCAATCTGCTCCGACACCTCGTCAGGGGGCGACAGGGGACGCCCCTTATCGCTTACCCGTGATTCGACGATGGCAATGATCTTCTCCGGGTCGCACGGCACGTAATGTGACCCGACGCGGTCGTCGACGCGGGTAACCAGATAAGGGCGCTTGAACGGCGGCTTCTCGTTCATGACAATATCGTGCAACCCCTCGAAAGAGGGTATGGCGGTATTGATCTCGATAATCAACCGGTCGGAATTCTGAATTACCTCGGGGGCAACGCCAACCGAACCGCAGAGAATAATGCTGCCGTCCTCGGCAATACCGCTGGCCTCGATAAGACCGAGATCGAAGCCGCCGCCGCGATGTTTTGTGTAATAACCATAGGCAAGATCCTGGGCATAGAGGGAAAGATGCTTGTCCCCCATGCGCACCGTACCGTTGTTAACCTGCTTCTGCACGACCTTGCCGGTCTGGTATGGCCAGCGCTTGTCGGTCATCTGCAGAGAGGCCCAGCGGTCTTCCACCTCGGCGCCTATTGAAGCACCGATGAACAGATTGAAGCGCATCTTCCCCTGCAGGTTGTTATTCTCGACATAATCTGCCAGTGCCAGAGGGACGACCTTCGGATACCCCACCGGTGTGAATCCGGACCAACCCAGATCCATTCCGTCACGAAAGAACTGAATGGTGTCCTCTGGCTGCATCACCCGCGGCAGCAAACTTTTTCTTCTGATCCGACCAGCCAATCCAGACATGTAAACCTCCGTTCTACGATATTTTCACCGAGCAACATCTCGTCTGCACAAGGTGATAAACGAATTCATCTAAACCATGTATTACTATTACGCGAAGGTAATATAGCATCATCATCACCCAAACAGGCGGCGATCAACCTATCCATGCCACGATGAAACCAGCAAACCGTTAGATGACATCACTTTCATACTATTTCAGCATGTTAGCAGAGCATGTGATCATCACACAGGCCCATAACGACACATCCTCTGACCCGTGGAATTCCAGCCTGTAAAATCAAACAGTATTTTGATAAAAAACTTACATCGCGTTTACGTGCATGTCAAGCAATTTTATAACTCTTTTTTGCGATCTGGTTTCGGACGATATTTTTTATCGATGCCGTAGAGTTATCTCCATTGACAATCAGCCCGGGCAGGAGTAATGTTTTTACATATTTAACGTAAAGGACAATCCATGAATATCAAAGAGGCAAGCAGTGAAGAGGTAATCTCCATCGGCGAAGCAGCCACTTCGCTGGGATTAACTACCAGAACCCTCCGCTACTGGGAGGAGGTGGGAATAATTGAATCCGTACCGCGCGCCGACGGCGCCACCAGGGGATACACCCCCTATTACGTCCGACGGATAAAGTTCATTCTCAAACTGAAAGAGCTCGGTCTTACCATCAGGGAGATGCAGGATCTCTACAGCGCCTACGGTGAAGCCAAGCAGACCGACAAAATGATCCCTAAACTTGTACAGATTCTTGACGAGCATATCGGCATGGTCGACGTCAAGATGGCCAAACTCGCCTCTCTCAGAAACGAAATCGTGGACTATCGACAAAAGATGATGCAGAAGATACAGTAACCACCACAGAGCCCCTTCCGTCCCGGATGGGGCTTTCTTATACCCGGCCCGCCATTAACCCTGCAAGCCGACGCTAACTGATTCTCGTCGCATCTCTGAAATCAGTCATAATGCATCTCACCACTGATTCATTTTTCAGAATGTTCGTAATCCTGCAGGGGTTATCTCCCGTACGCATGCCACATTTTGCGCGACGGACATCGCTCCAGCGCAAATATACTGCATACCGTATTTTTTTGTATTGACAGGTATTTACAGCCAGTTACGACGGTTGTATATTTTTTGTGCAGCGCACAAAACCTTGTAAAGATACATTGGTTTTTTATCCGCTATCCACAGCTGCAGGAGAGTTATTAACAAGGAGCGTTGAAAACTCATAATCTCCCTATAAATTATCAACTTACTTACGATAGTAGTCCCCGGTCTGCCCCCGAGTGGACAGCTATTTCCGGTAGCTGATCCGATAAATCGCACCGGCCTTGTCGTCGGAAACTAGCATGCTGCCATCGGGCATGACCTGCAGATCGACCGGTCGCCCCCTGACCGTGCCGTCGCGCAGCCAACCATCAGCAAAGGTCTCATAGGAAATTGCACGGTTCCCCCGGAGCCGTACGAGGGTAATCCGGTACCCGATCCGTTTGCTGCGATTCCAGGAACCGTGTTCGGCTATAAAGATCTGGTTGCGGTAGCCTTCGGGAAACATGGTTGCGGAATAGAAACGCATGCCGAGTGACGCCACATGTGGGCCAAGCTCCATTTCCGGCGCAACAACCGTATCCCGGCTCCGCCTCCTGCCGAATTCGGGATCCCGGATATCTGTTCCGTGCCAGTAAGGGAAACCGAAATGCAGCCCCCTCCGGCTTGCGCGATTGAGTTCGTCCGGAGGTTGATCGTCCCCGAGCCAGTCTCTCCCGTTGTCGGTAAACCAGAGCTCCCCTGTCAGGGGATGCCAGTCGAAACCGACGCTATTGCGTACTCCACTGGCAAATATTTCAAGATCACTGCCATCGGGGTTCATGCGCATAATTGTGGCAAATCGTGGATCGTCTTCCTCACACACGTTGCAGGGTGCGCCCACCGGGACATAGAGCTTGTTGTCCGGACCGAAACGGATAAACTTCCAGCCATGATGGGTCTTTTTGGGAAATGCCGAACTGACGGTTACCGGTCTGGGAGGATTGTTCAGGCGATCCTCGATGTTATCGAAACGAAGAACCCGGTTTACTTCGGATACGTAGAGGGAGCCATTGCGAAAAGCCACGCCGTTGGGCATCCACAACCCGCTGGCTATGGTGATGACCTCATCGGCGGCGCTGTCACCGTTGCGGTCGATGACGGCATACACTTTACCTTCATCACGGGTGCCGACAAACAAGACCCCCTTGTCGCCAAGAGCCATGGATCGCGCACCCGGCACATCAGCGGCATAGACGGCAATGCTGAACCCTGCCGGAAGAGAGATGTCGGTCACCATGGGCCGTGCAGCCCGGCAACCCGTACCATGCACCAGGACTAATAACAACGTTAGCAGAACAGGGAATATTTTTGGGAAACGCACTGGCAACCTCCCGGACAGCCAATTGGGCTCGCAAATACTCGTCCGCTGATTAACCAGCGGGGAGAGAAACTCATGGGGGGAGATACCCGTAGACAGCTCATGACTCGGCGACACGGCTACCTGAAGACTGTACAGTCAATCTGCTGGTTACAGTATAACGTGATATTGCTCTCCTGACAGGTAATGTGCGAAGACAGACGATGATTGAAATATCAAGTATTATTATCGGACTTGCGGAGAACGTACTGATTCCGGCACGCTCCACTATTCGTGACAGAGCCCCCTTGACATTAGATTACATTTATGTTTACTTTCATATAACAGTAAGCGATACACGATAATGCCAAACCATCCGCAAGGATGGGACGGAAAACCTAGGGTCTTACCGAGACAGCCGGGTTGCCGAAATATCTCCATATTTCAGGCAATCCGGTTTTTTATTTCAGTGGAGGGGACAAATGAACAGCGGGAAAACGTGCATCTGTCGTCTGGTCAGCCTGTTGGTTGTCGTCTCCCTTTTCTTGACTGCTTGCGGGGATCAAGATACACGTACCGCACAAACCGAGAAAAGTGCCAGCGCCACGACCCATGCCCTGCCGACTCACTATGTCGGCACAGGAGACTGTAGCGGACAGACACCGTGCTATGCCACAATCCAGGATGCCGTCAATGACGCTTCAACTGGCGCCGTCATACAGGTTCTCGCGGGGGAATACCTCGGGAATATCACCCTCAAGTCAGGCGTGGTATTACAGGGTGCAGGTGCTGAATCGACGATCATTCGCGGGACAGGAACCGGGTCGGTTGTCACATCTATTGATGTTGATTCAACTGCAAAAATCGATGGATTTACCATTACGGGCGGGAGGGCAGAATCGTTTCCGGATAACCCTAGAGGCGGTGGATTTTATAATTACAACTCGTCACCGACCATTTCCAATATAACTATCACCGGAAATTATGCCTCGTTCTCCGGTGGCGGAATCTACAATGGGAATGGTTCTGCGCCCACCATTTCTAATACGATAATCAGCGGGAATTCTGCTTTTCTTTACGGTGGAGGTATTCACAATGATACCGGCTCGTCACCGACCATTTCCCAGACGAGAATCAGCGAAAATTCCATTGAGGGGGGGGGTGGGGGAATTTGCAACAGTAACGGCTCGTCACCGGTCATAACTCACACGACAATCACCCAAAACATGGCTATTTATGACGGTGGCGGAATAGCAAATTTTGACTCTTCACCAAATATAACCCATACAACTATCATCGGAAATTTCGTCAGAGATTACGGTGGCGGGATATCAAATCACAGATCTTCACCGACCATAACCGACTCAACGATTACCGGAAATTCCACGTCTTACCTCGGGGGGGGAATATACAATTGGAGTGACTCTTCGCCGACCGTAACAAACTCGATCATCTCCGGGAATAGCGCTAACTATGGAGATGGTGGCGGGATCTACAATTCCCTCTCTTCACCTACCATAACAAATTCGATCGTCTCCGGGAATAGTGCTAACTATGGAAATGGTGGCGGCATCTGCAACTCCCTCTCTTCAGCGACCATTACCAACTCGATCATCACCGGAAACTATGCTACCTACTTCGGCGGAGGGATTTACAACTACAACTCTGCATCCGCCATAACCAATGCGACAATCAGCGGGAATTCTGCCCTTGAAGGTAGTGACAGCGACAACGGTGGCGGCGGCATCTGGAACAGTACCTCCTCCCTTCTAATCCGGAACACCATCATCACCTCCAACTCGGGTGGTGGCATTTTCACCGATTCCTCCGCGGCCACCAGCGACTACAACGATGTCTGGAACAATTCAGGCTCCGATTATACCGGCCTCTCTGCGGGCACACACGATATCTCCGTTGACCCTCGGTTCATCGATGTTACTGCCGGCGATTACCGTCTGCAAGCCGGATCTTCCTGCATCGATGCCGGAAGCAATACGGCGGTCCCATCATCGATTACCATGGACTTCCACGGTAATCCCCGCATTGCCGATGGCAACAGGGACGGAACTGCAATTGCGGATATTGGAGCAATCGAGTACCCGGATACACTCACCCTTTCGGTGACTACCCCTGCAAATGGTGACGCACTCCAGGGTATTGCCACCCTGCAGGCTGCCGCAACCGGAGCACAGTCAGTGGAGTTCTTCGTGCGGAAACCCGGCGAAACCGAAGGCATCTCAATCGGGTATGACAATCTGACCGCCAGCTTCGACCCCATTACCGGAACATGGAAGCATTCGCTCACAACCACCAGTCTCACGGATGGTTACTATCTGATTTTCGCTCGTGCAAAATCCAGCGTGGGGGCTGAAGTCACCTGCGACAGCATCTTTTTCAGTATTCGCAACTGGTCATCCGGCAGTCTTTTCCCCTTAACACAGTCGAGCAAGGCGGGACGGACAATGCCAATTAAATTCACAATTCGAACCGACTCCGCTATCGACCCTCTTCAGCCCTTTGTTCATAATGAAGGGCTGGAAGTACAGATATACAATTCAGCCACGCCCCAAACCATTCTCCAGGCCGCACATTATGGGCTTTCCATGACAGATTACCGGATTAACGATACACGACAGTTTTACATAACCAATTTCAAGACGGAAAAAAGAACCGCAACCTACAACGTCAAGATAATCAGTTCAGGACTAGTAATAGGCCAATTCACGTTCAGCACGGTCAAATAGTGGACACGATCTTTTTAAAAAAACGGGGTGGGAGAACAACGGGGCCGGAGAAGTCATTTAACTGCTTAAATCAATATGCTTACAGCCATCAACCAGTTTTTTGAATTTATATTTATTTGTTTTCTGTAGCGAACAAGCACCAACAGTACATACGTGTTCAAAATAATAATGCTTACCAACTTCTGGATCAAATTCAAAACGGTCTGGCACAACTGACGTTGTTTCAGAAACTATCACGGGCTTTTCAGCAGACACCTTTATTATAAGATGCTCTCCACAGGCGAGATAATATAAATCCATATTATCCAGTTGAATCGTTATCCTCCCGACACAACCAGCAAACCCGGATGGTCTGACTATATGTACGATAGCAAACCTGTCATTCTCTATTGGCGGAATTTTTCCGACTAACTGGCCGGACACACAGCCATTTAATACAACTGCCAACAACAATAATTTAGACGTGATCCGTAGCATTTCCCTATCCTGTTATTGTTTCCGGTGCATTTTTCACAAATAAAAAAGCCTACCTGATAGCAAGGGTAGGCTTAAGTAGTTAGATCATGTAAGAGGATAATTTCACGGGGATCTTATGTCGTAAATCCAGGTGGTTTCGACAAGTTCTGGATTCAGTACCAAAGACGTCCCAAACGACTACATTTCAAAACATGCAGGATGCTCTAGCTACTGCCACTTCGCTAACTCCACTATCCATTGCTGGACTGGTAGTTTTGTGCCATCAGGTTTCCCTGATTTTACCTATTCGGTGACAGGCAATATTTGGTTTTTAAAATTTGATGGGTGGGATGCTATCTTCTGTTACCGCAATCAGGGTAATTCTCAAAACAAGGGCCGATGATTCTTTCGAAGCCAGGCATTCATTTCGCCAAAAGCAGTAACTGGGTTAGCAGCCCTGAGTGAGCTTACTATAACGCGGCATGCTTCTGCTTCATTTCTCTAAAACTAACATTGAAACGACCAGTCTCGTAAAACCATTTCCAGACGCCAGGTTTTCCCTGTTCTGCATAAAACCCGGTAGATTTGCACTCAGGATATCTTGTACAAACCCAATACCGTTGGGCTGCATTTTCACTGGATCGCCTTGCTCGCAAACTCATTGTGTTACCGCAAAACTCACATTTCCTTTCCATTGCTTAAAACTCCCGCATAACATTAAAATATCAGATCTCCTACTCTTCAACATCCTGACAAATAACATACTATCCCATCATAACAAAGCATTTTAATAATCAAACCATGGCCTTCATACGCGATGAATGATCGGTCCCGACCTGGCCCCATGATGCCTTATTTCTAGTAGAAGTGACATAGCTTACTATTTCCTTTCTGGAAGAGAGAGATAGGCCAACAAACTGGACACCGTATTTGCACGTGCTTTCCAGTATCTTGACAGAACGGACCACATCTCCCTCTGTTTCAATCTTACTCGCTCCGGGGAGGGTAAACCGGCAGAATATCCTGTCCCCTATATCAAGAGGATAATCAGTTTCCAGAAGGATACCGGTAATACTGATATCAATGGAGATACAGTCGAACTCCACCTCCCCTTTTTTACTTGATACCTTGACAGTGAATATTGCCCGCTTCGGTCTGCCTATCTCCATATCAAGCAAACTGCCAACTGTTTCAATGATTTGCTCCGGTTGAACGGGCCTGACTATCTTGGCGTCAGCGCCGCTCTTGGCAATCCTTGAGTATTCGTCAGCATTGTCATAACAGATGAGAATAATGACAACGTTTCTTGAAATCTCTTCGCTGCGGAGGGTCGAAGAGAGTGTATCTCCTCCCATATCTAGCAGATGGAGATCAGACAGAATCAGGTCAAAAAGATACTCCTTTTGTAACTGAAGTGCCTCTGCGCCACTTTGCGCTGTAATGAGCTGAAATTCCTCCCTCATTAGAAGGTTCTTATACCTTTCAAGAAAGGACCTAGATGAACTGACAAGGAGTATCTTTTTCACATAATCACCATATCAATTTATTAAACTACCATCACAATAGAGAACTCGGATGCATTTCAGTTATAAGGCGACTACCTTGCGTTAGTGCTTGGTATGCCGTACGGCTGTTATTGCTTATACAGGCTACGCACAATAGTTGCAAGTTGACTTTAACATTCCCCGCGACAAACCAAGTGATGCGACCATGCTGGTCTGACTTTCTAACAATGGCTGTTGAATTTGTAGAATTTCTTATTCCTTATGCATAGTTATCAACTTGTTACAATTTAGTTGTGATCAGAATCTCATTTCCTTTCCTGAAAAATACTGCATACACTTGATTTACCTATTGACACCTGATTACAGCAAGTTATACATGGTGCCTATTTTCTGGTCAAAGCGAAAAACATGTTTTAGATTCATTACATTTTTGTGCCTTTTCCACAGTTATGAGCCAGTTATCAACATGGTCAGTTGAAAACCCAAACATTTAATTATCATTCACTCACAAGCACCTTCTTACAGATGATCAGAGACCATGTTTACCCCTGCCACAGCGCATCCCGCAGTCCTGATTTGCGCTCAATCCGCCGGGAAACGGCAGCCCCGAAAACGTCCTCATTCCCCCAGACTTCTACGTCATTCTTCGCCCTGGTCAGTCCGGTATAGATCAGCTCACGCGTGAGCGCTTCGCTGTCATGACCGGGGAGAAGCATGAGTACCCTGTCGAACTCGGAACCCTGACTCTTGTGAACCGTCATGGCATAGACCGTTTCATGTGCCGGCAGTCGTACCGGAGAAACACTCCTGATGCCACCATCCGAATCGGGGAACCAGACACGCAGGGTACCTTCGCTGTCAGGATCGGGGAGGACAATGCCAACGTCTCCGTTGAACAGCTTGAGATGGTAATCATTGACCGTTATCATCACAGGTCTCCCCGGATACCAGCGGCTGCGGGTATCGATAAGACCTTTACCGGCAAGGATCTCCTCCACGAGTGCATTGACTCCCGAGACTCCATAGGTCCCCTGCCGCAGGGCACAGAGAATCCTGAAACAATCGAAACGCTGCAGCGCCTCTATAGGTGACACAGAGGCGAGGTAAGCACCATAGCCGGCAATGACCCGTGCAGCGAGAGACCTTTTCAGGCTGTCAGCAGCGGGGATGTCGTGCCAGTTATTGCCTGCCTTGAGGAGGTCGATGGCGCCTGCCCCATCGCCGGCATTGACCGCCCGGGCAACCGCGCCGATGCCCGAGTCTGCGGCAAAGCGGTAGTTCCTTTTCAGAATAACCAGGGAGTCGGCCAACGGGGGGGCAGCTGCCTCTGTAGAGCCGTCAGCAATCTTCTCGCCGGACACCCGGCTGACATACTCGATGAATCCGGCGGAAAAAGGCTCCTGCCTGCCACCGCCGCAGATATCGCCGAGGGCCGCGCCCGCTTCGACCGAGGCCAACTGATCCCTGTCTCCAAGGAGGATGAGACGTGCGTCCTCCTTGAGGGCCAGGGCAAGCTTGGCCATGAGGGGGAGCGCCACCATGGAAGCCTCGTCAACGATGACCACGTCGTGGGGAAGGAGGTTGTCCTCACCGTGGCGGAAACGCACCGAGTCCTTTCGTACGCCGAGCAGGCGGTGGATTGTCGTCACCTCTTCGGGAATGAGCGCTTTGACCTCTGCGCTGCAATCCAGCTTTTCCTTCATCAGGCGGATCGACTCCTTGAGCCGTGCAGCCGACTTGCCGGTCGGCGCGGCCAGGGCGATGCGCAGAGTTCCCCCCTTTGCCTGTTCCAGGAGCAGGGCGATAATCTTCACCACGGTCGAAGTCTTGCCCGTCCCCGGACCACCGGAGATAACGCAGAAGCCTTTACACACTGACGCCAGAGCAGCGACCTTCTGCCAGTCGGTCTCCCCCTCTACGCTTCTATGGAACAGTCTGGCAACCCCTTCAGACAGGAGAGCCTCGTCGATATCGAATGCTGAATGAGTGGACTTAGCCATAATGGTCCGCGCCAGATTCCGCTCATACTGCCAGTAGCGGTAGAGGTAGAGCCGGCCATCGCCATCGAGCACCAGAGGCTTGAAACTGCCAGGCGCGCCAACCACCCCGGTTCCGGACAGCTCTGACGTCAGTTGGCCGACCTCCGGAAGCCTCAGTTCAGCGCCATCGACCACGATCTCCCTGCCGGCGATGTCGGCCAGGTTCAGGCAGATGTTGCCGTTACCAACGGCATTGCTTGCCAGGGAGACGGCATGCAGCAGCGAAGGGGGCGCATCGCCCGCCTCGCGGCGGATGAACGCGGCAAAATGACGGTCGATGGCGGTCAGTTCGTAAGAAGTCGTCACCATCCTATCCTCCCGCCTTGATCAGGCATGCTGTCAGTTCGTAGATCAGCTCTACAGGGGGGGTATCGCGGAAGATCCCGAACTCCTCGCCCCGTTGCGGACTCACCCCGCGAAGGAAGACGTAGACAACGCCGCCGAAGTGGCTGGCGTAGTCATACCCCGTGACCCGCAGGCCGAGATACCTGTTGAGTGCCACCGTGTAGAGCAGGTACTGCAAGGGGTAGAGATGGTTCACCATCGCCGCCTTGAGTGCCTCCCTGCCATAGTCCTCGACGCGGTAACCGAGATGGTTCGACTTCCAGTCGAGCAGATAGAAGCGGCCCTGGTATTCGAAAACCATGTCCATGAACCCCCTCACCATCCCCTCGGCAGGCTTGAACTTCAGTGCCTGGCAGAGGGCCGGGATGTCCACCGGCACCTGGTCGCCGCTCCATTTGCCCAGGCACTCCCGGAGCATGGGTGCCGAGACGAACTTGAGGGGGAAGAAGAATTCCAGTTCGGCAAGCCAGCGCCCCTTTTTAATATCTGCCAGTGAGAATGGCCCTTCCGGCGAGCTGAGGGGGGTCGCTATGACACTGGTGACCAGGGACGTAATGCACGGTTCCCACTCCCGTGCATAGCCGTAGCGCTCAAGTCCCTTGTCCACAAGACTGCGCACTATCTCGGGTCGGGCTGTGGAGAAATCGAGCTCCTCGAACAGACCGTGGAGAAAGATCCCTGCCTGTGCCCCCCGGGGGAAGGTGAAGATGTTCATCCCCGCCGGTTTTTCTTCCATGGCCGCCGCACTTGAAACGACCTTCTCCCCGCCGGCCGCATCCCGGTCCGGCAGCTCGATCGCACCGTCGCCGTGGGCCGCAAACGACGTGAAGCTGGCCACCCGCCAGTCGCTGCTGATCTTTCCGGAGAAGACCCTGCCGGCAAGTGGTGCGCCGTCATCCCCCGGGGGTTTGTATAAACCCGCATCACCGGCCTCCGGCATCTCCGTAACCGCAATTGTCCCTTTCTCTTTTTCCGCAAGGGCGCAGAGCTGCTCTTCCATCTGCCTCCCTGACAATTTACCGACTTCCTTCTTGAGGGAATCGATAACGTCCCCCGTCCCCTTCACCGCTTCGGAGGCATGGAAGAGATAGGCAAGCGGCGATGTTTCGGGTTCATTGGCCCCTTTTTTGCCGACGACTTTCCCGCCGATCAGGTAACAGCGGAATTTAGCCCGTGTCAGCGCAACATAGAGGAGCCTGAGGCTCTCGGCCAGGGACTCCTTCTGTGCCAGCACCCGGTGCAGGTCGTAGCCGGCGGAGCCGAAGTCCTTCACCATGCTGAAGTCATCGTGGAAGGTGACCACCTCGCCGTTCCCCTTGAGCCCTCCCCACATGAAGGGGCAGAAGACCACCGGATACTCGAGCCCCTTGCTGACATGAACCGTGACGATCTTCACCATCTTCTCGTCCGTCTCCAGACGGATCTGGTGTTCCTCGCCATCCTCCCCGCCGGTCACCCTCTCGCCAAACCAGGTAAGCAGCCCCTCGAGGCCGAGTCGCTTTTCGTGGGCCGCCTGGTGGATGACCTCGAAGCAGTGCAGCACGTTGGTCAGCCTGCGCTCTCCGTCGGGCCGGCACAGCAGCCTTCCCCTGACATTCTCCCGGGCCAGCAGTGCCCGGGACATGACCATGAAGCCCCGTTCGAGCCAGAGATGGTGGTAGTCACGGAATCGTTCCAGACACTCTTCCCACCCCTCTTCATCCTCGAGGAGAGCTGCTATGTCGTTACCCGACATGCCGAGGAGATTCGTCACCAGGGCGGCGCGTACCTTTGCCTCGCTCCCCGGTTCGCATAGCGCGCCGAGCAGGGTGCAGACCTCAGCTGCCTCATCGGTAGAGAAGATGCTTTTATCGCTGCGCATGACACTCGGAATGCCGCATGCTCTGAGCGCTTCCTGGATGGCGCCTGCCTGGCGGTGGCTGCGAACGATGACGGCAATGTCTCCGGGGAGAAGAGCTCTGTCGCCAACGAGCGCCTTGCCGCTGAGCCCGTCCTGCAGCAGCCGGGAAATTTCCCCGGCAATCGCCGGAGGAATGGCGGCAGTGGCTTTGGTAACGTTGAGCGGATCACCCGATTCGTCCGTTGGCAGACACCAGAGCTGCAGGGGTGAGTTATCGCGTCCTTCACAGACAAGCTGCACTCGCTCTTTTTTCCCGGACTTGACCGGATGGTAGGAGATAGCGTCGAAAACGAACGGACGTGTCCCGTTACCGAATACAATATTGAAGGCGGAGAGGAGTTCGGGGGTGGATCGCCAGTTGTCGGTCAGGGTGAAGCGCCGCTCCGCTTCAACACCTGCCGCAGCCTCCAGGTAGGCAAAGATGTCGGCGCCCCTGAAGCTGTAGATGGCCTGCTTGGGGTCGCCGATGAGGAAGAGAGGGGACGTTGTATCGCTATACACCTTGCGGAAAATCTCGAACTGGACCGGATCCGTATCCTGAAACTCGTCAATCAGTGCCGCCCGGTATTTGCCGCTCAGGCTCGCTGCCAGCGCACTCCCGGATTCACCGCACAATGCCGCGTAAAGGTCACTGAGAAGATCATCGAAAAAGCGGATATTCAGCTCCCTCTTCCGGAAAGGGAGCCGCTGCCGCGCATAGTCAACAAGCTCCCAGCGCAGGGCGAGAAAGCGCTCTTCAACGCCTGTGCAGAGATCTTCGCACCGGTCGAAGAAGGTATGTGTCGGTGCGGTTCCCGTCGGTTTTTTCCCCTGGTCGATGCCGGAAGTGCTGAACCTGTGGAAACCGGGAAAGAGATCAAAGGGGTTGTCGCTGGCATGGAAGCTGTCCATGCTCTCGAAATGCCCGGCCAGTTCATCAGGGTGGTATTTGCCAGCAGCCCGACTAAGCCCCTTATCGTTGGCAAGGATATCAATGATCTCCTCACGGCAGACAGACCATTCTTCACGAATGCCAGAAAAAGCGCTGCGGCATCTCTCCTCGATTGCCACAATTTCGCTTGCGCTGAAACGCGGCATGACCTCCAGTTTCGGATTGGTCAGCATCCCCCGGAGGAAGCCGAGGAGATAGTCGGGAGAGAAGTTTTTATGCAGTGCGTAGAGGAGCAGAGGCGCCGATTCGGCAAAAAAGTGGATCCGCCAGAAATCGTCCACCACTTCCCTGAGCAGCCCGGACTGATCGGTGACAAGGGTTGTATCGTAGAGAGAGCCGCTCTCGAAGGCATTGTCCTGGAGAGCCCGCAGGCAGAATCCATGAATGGTGAAGATGGAGGCGGTGTCGAAGGAAGTGAGCGCCTTTTCCAGGTTGTCACGGGCCACTGACCGTTCCGGCCCCCTGCCGTTGCTGTTCGTGTGAAGGCCGAGGAGAAAAACGTCATCCGTGGCAGAGCCTGAAAAGACCCCGAGAGCCTCTCTGATTCTGCTGCGAATCCTGCCGCGAAGCTCCTCGGTAGCGGCCTCGGTATAAGTTACCACGAGGATCTGTTCGGGGGTAAGTCCCTGCTCGACCAGGAGACGCAGGTAGAGGCATGCTATGGCGTAGGTCTTCCCCGTTCCGGCGCTCGCCTCTATCAGGTTCTGGCCGGACAGTTCGATCTGCAGATGGTCAAGTTGGTTCATTTCGGCCCCTTTTCCTGATGGTTGAGAAGAGGTTCGAGAAGGGCACGGGAAACCCGCTCGAACTCATCGTTGAAGGGGTCCATCTGGCCGAAACAGAGCCGGTAGCAGGGGTCATCCCCCTCACCGGGTACATTGTACCCCTCTTCCCATTTTGTGCGGGCCCGCTCCACTTTCCACTCCAGCTTTTTTGCGTACTCGAATGACGAGGCGGGGAAAAAGCGCAGCGGCATAGTGAGCCCTTCCCAGTAAAGGTCGAGTATCGTCTGCAGAACCTCAGCGGCATTTTCCACCGGCGTGTAGGTGACGGAGGTATCCGTCATCAGCAGCAGGGTCTCCCGGGGATATCCTTCCTGCCAGGCAGCGTTGAGGACAAGGTGCTCCAGCCAGGTGCGTATCCTGTCCTTCGCCTTCATTTTTGTGCAGCGGTAGCGAACCATCCGCTCGGCCCAGATACGGTCGAGCCTGCCGGTCAGGCGGTATTCACCCTGTTTTATCTCGAAATCGAGGGGCAAAAGCCTGGATTGACCGGCGACCTGTCCCTGCACGGTTTCGGCAAAGTCGACGACCTCACCGACAGCGGCAGCAAACAACTTTTCTCCATGCAGGGACGGCGGCAGAATCCCCCGGCAACGGGCAATGGCAAACAGATTGCCGGCATCACCACCAGCGAGACTGATCTCGAGGAGCTCCTGTTTGAGGCCATACGCTTCCAGCCCATCCAGTGAAAAGGGTTCCCGCTCCTCGAGTGGTGCCTGGGCTTCTTCGAGGCGGATTCCCAGCCTGTTTTCCAGGAGAAACCGGCACGGATTGTCAAAGAAGCGCAGGAGCTTTGCCAGAGGGACATCCTTCCACTCCCCGGGGGGTGCAGGGATGGGGGTGGCAATAAACTCCCGCGGCTGCCACGGGTTGTCGCGCATCTGGAGAAGCGCCGCGCAATTTTCGGCTGAATAACTGAAGAGAGGCGATCTGTCATCGAAATAATCGCGGCTGAACGCCTGCAGGCGGTGCCTGGTGAGCAGTCGACCCTCCATGCTTTGCCCCTCTCCCGGGGTGAACCCCCGATCAACAGCATCGAGGAACTCACTCACCAGAACCGATGGTGGGATTTCGCTGTTATCCTTGATGCTCTGACCGGTATAGCTGAGATAGAAGCAGTCGCGCGCAGACAGGAGCGCCTCGAGGAAAAGGTAGCGGTCCTCGTCGCGCAGGGAGCGGTCGCCGCGGCGGGGATACCGGGCAATCAGGTCAAATCCCGGGGGACGGCTCTGCCGGGGGAATGCACCGTCGTTCATGCCGATAAGGGCAACGACGCGGAAGGGGATGCTCCGCATGGGGAGCATGGCGCAGAACGTCACCCCCCCGGTCATGAAGCCGAACCCCTTCTCCTCCTGGGCAAGGCGCGCTGTAAGCCAGGAATTGATCACCCCGAGATCAACCTTTTCGGTGAAACCGGCGGCATCCTGCAACTCGGCAATCTGCTCCACCACGCCGGTCACGGCAGCAAGTTCGTGTGCCGAGTCGTCATCGACCGCAACAAACCCTGCCAGCAGGGAGCGCAGCAGATCCCGCCACTCCGCAAGGGTCCGTGGTCGTGCAATCTGAGTGGTAACGTCCGCAACCCGCTCGATGAAATCGGCAAATTTCCCCAGGATGAGGGGGCCATCACCTTCCATCTCGTCGTACGGGAGAATGCCGTTGAAGAGACGGTGTCCCTCCTCGGGCATGGCATAGCCGAGGAGGAGCCGGTCGAGTCCGGCGAGCCAGGAGTTTTCACGGTAACCCGGAAGGCCGAACCGTTCCCGGTCCCGCTCATCCATCCCCCAGCGGACCCGGGTTTCCTCGATCCAGCGGCGGACGGTGTCAAGTTCATCGTCACCCAGGTCGAAACGACGGCTGACCGGGTATGTCTCGAGAAGATCAAACAGCTGGGGAACGGTGAGACGGCTGCCGGAAAGAGCGAGGAGTTTCAGGAGCACCGCGGCAACCTCACCCTCGCTGGTTATGGTGCGGTCGGCAATGGAATAGGGAATTTTTCTGGCCGGGTCCTGGCACCCGTCGAAAACCGTGGTGATATAGGGGGCGTAGGTCTCGATATCGGGCGTCATGACGACGATATCCCGGGGATTCAGCCCCGCTACCCGCTCGAGGAGGTCAAGGAGGTTGTCGTGGAGAATTTCGATTTCGCGCAGGGGGCTGTGGCAGCTGTGAATCTGCACCGAACGGTCGTCAGGGGAAATCTGCCTCTTACCCCTTTCATCTCCCGCTCCGGACAGGTTGAGTATGTCGGATTGGATGGCGGCGAGCATGGACCGGTCGCCCGGGTCCGCATACTGCTCCAGATCGGCAACCGCCGAACTGCCGCTCGTTATGACCATGTTGGAAAAATCCCGGGCGAGTTTTCCAAGAGATGCCAGCAGCGGGTTCCCTTCCGTCAGGTAGTCCCGTTCCTCCGGATTTCGCCGTGTCCTCTCCCTCGCTGAAACGATGTCACCCCAGTATTCGCGACAGGGGCTGAGGAGAAACAGGTTGACCTCGGTTCGCCCGGCAACCTGCGCCAGGATGTCCATGTGGTACTGGGGGAGATAGGAGATGCCGAAAACCGTGATCCTCTCGGGGAGGTTTTCCTCTCCCGGCTTCTGCTCGTTCAGCTGGCGGATGAAATCGAGCATGAGACGGGCACGGTGCTGCCCGGCGCCGCTGGCGGAAAGCTCTCGCCAGAGGAGCTCCTGCCACTCCCCTCCCCTCCCCTTTTCCCACTCAAGGAGCATGTCGGGGCGGAAAAGAGTGTACTGATCGAAGGTGTCGGCGATCCTGCCCGCCAGCTGATACCGTTTGAGTCCGTGAGCATCGCCGGCAAGGTAGTGCCGTAAGGGGGCAAACTCCTCCCTTTCCAGGAGTGCCGGCAGCAGCCCCATGATTTTCCAGGTCATGACCTCGGGAGAGAATGCGGAAGCGTCAGGGATTTTAGGCAAGGTGCTGCAGAAGAGCTGCCAGACAATCTTGTTGGGGAACGGATAGTGGCAGTTTGCCCAGACGCCGAGCCTGTAGGCCAGTTCCATGGCAAGCCAGCGCTGCATCCCCTTGCTCTGCACCACGAGCGTCTCCGCCACGAAGGGTGACGACAGGGGAGTTTTCAGGACCCCGGCCAGGGATTCGACCAGGTTCTCCATCCGGTTGCTGGTGTAGATTTTTAAAGGCATGAGGATCCTTATCAGTTTTGAATTCAGGATATGGCAAGCATGCGACACAATAAGTCACAGACCATTCATGCCAAATGAACATCTAGTAGTTACAGCACATTAACTCAAACCTGCTGCATTTCCCGTATCTCTTACCATACTAAACTACCTGAAACAACAGGAACAGTTGATCGACACAAAAGAAAAGGGCCTACAGCATATCACTGTAAGCCCTTTATTTTATTGGCGTCCCCGAGACGATTCGAACGTCCGACCCCTTCCTTAGGAGGGAAGTGCTCTATCCTGCTGAGCTACGGAGACAAGAAGCGTATTTATACACCAGATGCGGATTCATTGCAACGGCTTTCCATTCTAATGAATAAAAATGAACCGCATTTCCCTGTGATTCTCAGAACTTGAGCAACGAGTAAACCTTGCCCTCAGGCAGCCTGCTCCTGCCGTTCAGGAACTCCAGTTCGGCCATGAAGCAGCATTCGTGAATATTGCCACCCAGACTCTGCACCATCTCCACCACTGCCCCCATGGTGCCACCGGTGGCGAGGACGTCATCAGCGATCAGGATGTTTTCGCCGCTCTTTATGGCATCGGTGTGGATCTCAAGGGTGTCGGTACCGTATTCAAGATCATAGGTCTTCTTGTAGGTGGAGTACGGCAACTTGCCCGGCTTCCGCACCAGCACCACACCGGCTCCCAGCTTGTAGGCCAGGGCGGCACCGATGATGAATCCGCGCGCCTCGACGCCGACGACCTTGTCAATCTTCTTGCCGATATACCGGTGTGCAAGGAGATCGATCATCTGCTGGTACGACTTGGCATCAGCCAGAAGTGTCGTTATATCCTTGAAAACGATCCCCTTCTTGGGGAAATCGGTCACGTCCCTGATGATATCCTTGAGTTCCTGCATCCTTCCTTCCTCCTTGTCCACGCCGGATGTCATTTTTCAACGCTCTCGCTGACCTTGCGCAGCTTTTCGATGGTTTTTGCCTCGATCTGCCGGATCCGTTCCCTGGTAACGCCGAACTGCTTGCCGATGGTATCCAGGGTCTGGGACTCGGTGTCGTCCAGACCGAATCGCAGAGTCAGAATACTCTTTTCATTCTCCGACAGTGCGTTGAACCACTCGGTGACGTGTTCATAACGGTTCACGTTCTCAAGCAGGTCTGCAGGGGAGACGGCGGAGGTATCCTCAATGGTGTCCAGCAGGAAATAATCGCTGTTCTCACCCATGGGGCGCTCTATGGAATAGGTCTTTTTCAGCAGGAGCATGAGTCGCCTGATGTACGCCTGATCCACCCCCATACCAGCGGAGATCTCCTTCACCGACGGTTCGCGGTTCAATTTCTGCATCAGTTCGCGCGAGATGCGCAGCATCTTGTTGATGTCGTCGGAGACATGCACCGGCAGCCTGATGGTGCGGGACTGGTTCACCAGCGCCCGCTCGATTGACTGGCGGATCCACCAGGTCGCGTAGGTGGAGAATCGGCATTCCTTGGAGATCTTGAAACGCTCCACCGCCTTGATCAGCCCCAGATTCCCCTCCTCGATCAGGTCGAGGAACGGGAGCCCGCGATTGATGTAGCGCTTGGCGATCTTCACCACCAGACGCAGGTTCGATTCGATCATCCTGTTTCTAGCGGCCTTGTCCCCTTCACCGATCAGGATGGCAAGCTCACGCTCCTCCTCGGCGGTCAGAAGCTTGGTCTTCTGAATATCCCGCAGGTAGAGCTTGATGGCATCATCGAAATGCTCTTCCTCTTCGGGAGCCTTCAGTTCATCGACATCGGGCTCAAGGGACTCCTCGGCAGCCAGAGTCTCGGGATCCGGCTCCAGCAGGCTGTCGACGAGCTGCTCGTCGCCGCCCAGATCAGGGAAACCATCCTGCAATTCATCATCCATCTTATTCACCCCAATATGATTACTGTTCCTGACGCCAACCTTCCCTGCCGATCAGCTTGACGAAGCGGCAAGGTACGGACTTTTCCTGCACGAGGGTGCCATCCTCCATTTTGCGGACCCGGTACAACACCTGATCGAGCTGATCGCCCACCGGAATCACCAGGCAGCCTCCCACGGTCAGCTGTTCGACCAGGGCATTTGGAACTTCCGGTGCTCCGGCGGTGACGATGATGGCATCGAACGGACCTTCCGTCTCCCAGCCGATGGTCCCGTCATCGATCTTCATGGAAATATTTGTAAGCCCCAGGCTGTCGAAGAGCTTGCGCGCCCTGGAGGCAAGCGAAGGGATCCTTTCGATCGTATAGACGCGTCTCGCCAGATAAGCGAGCACGGCAGCCTGGTAGCCGGACCCGGTCCCTATCTCCAGCACCCGCTCCACCCCTTTGAGCTCAAGCATCTCGGACATCAGCGCAACCATGTACGGCTGGGAAATCGTCTGTTTCTCGCCGATGGGCAAGGAGGTGTCGCTATAAGCCTGACCCGCCATCGCCTCCTGTACGAAGAGATGGCGCGGCACCTTGAGCATGGCATCAATAACCCGGCGGTCCTTGACCCCCCTGGCAACGATCTGTGTCTCAACCATCTTCTTGCGTGATATGTCAAAATTCATTAGCAGTCCACTGGTGGCAAGGTTGCAATCTTATAACAAAAGGACGGGGATAAGTCCACAATTAGGAGAGATCCCACCCCTTGATCAGGGCGATCGAGCGGTGGTTGGTCATGTCCAGGTGCAACGGGGTTATGGATATGTGCCCCCTGCTGATGGCGGCAAAGTCACTGCCATCAATATCGAGGAAGTCCAGGTCGGCGGTGCCGATCCAGTAATAACTTCGCCCCCGCGGGTCGACCTTGTCGACGATTGTCCCTTCATAACGCCGCTTCCCCTGGGTGGTCACAATGGGTGTGCGAAGCAGATCCGGCCGCAGATCCGGCACGTTCACATTAAGAAAGGTATCCTTCGGCAGACCGTTGTCCACTATTCTGACTGCAAGTCTGGAAGCGAACGCGGCAGCTGCGCTGTAGTCGCCGGGCTCCTCCCTGCAGTCTAGAGAAACGGCAAAAGCGGGTATCCCCATAAGGGTCGCCTCCATGGCAGCGGCAACCGTGCCGGAGTAGGTGACATCATCACCGAGATTCGCCCCGCGGTTAATGCCGGAGACAACCAGATCGGGATGAAAGTCCAGCAGGCTGTGGATGCCCAGGTTGACACAATCCGTTGGCGTTCCGTCGACGGCAAAACGCCCCGGTGCAATACACTCAGCACGGAGCGGATGATGCAGGGTCAGGGCATGGGAAACTGCGCTCCGCTCCCTGTCCGGTGCGACCACCGCCACTTCACCCACCGAGGCGAGCGCATCGGTCAGTGCCCTGATGCCGGGGGCATGAATACCGTCGTCGTTGGTAACAAGAATTTTCATGACCACACCCCTTTAAGCGGGAAAAGGTCCGCCGGTGGCGGGAATGGAAGAGTGCCGGAAACCGGAGACCGAGGCTGCAAGGATTTCGGCTGCCGGCGCAGCTGCGGGCAGATCCGGCAGCGGCTGGCCGAGAAACCGGAGCGCCAGAAGAAGCAGTGCGCCGCCATCCCGCTCCAGGTTCCTGCCGCTTGCCAGGGAGACGGCAGATTCCCGCTTGCTCAGTTTGCCGCCATCCGGGCCCGTTACCAGGGGGAGGTGGAAATAGGCCGGCTCCGTCATACCCAGAGCCCGCTGCAGGTAGATCTGCCGCGGAGTTGAAGCAAGCAGGTCAGCCCCGCGCACCACCTGGTTCACCCCCGCCGCATCGTCGTCAACAACAGTCGCCAGGTGATAGGCAAAGAGCCCGTCAGCCCGTCTGACGACAAAATCACCGCAGACCTCGGAGAGTCTCTGCCGGGTGCAACCGGCAATCCCGTCCATGAAGGAGATATCTTCCCCAGGAACCCTGATGCGCAGGGAGCGCGGCTCCTTGCCCGGGGGAAGACCGTCACGGCAGGTACCGGGGTAGGCGATCTCGTCGGCCATGCCATGGGGCGCGCTGGCAATACGGGCAATTTCACCACGGGAACAGCCACAGGGATAGATGAGCCCGAGACGGTCCAGTTTCTCCAGCGCTTCTGCATACGCCTCACCGCGCCGGCTCTGCCAGACAGGTTCGCCATCCCAATCGAACCCGAGAATCTCCAGGGTGCGGAGCATGTCTTCCGCAACCCCGGGCACAACCCGCGGCGCATCGAGGTCGTCCATTCGCAGAAGCCAGCGACCACCGGCGCTCCTGGCAAACAGATAGCTCCCCAGGGCGGCAACCAGTGAGCCCAGGTGAAGCGAACCGGTGGGAGACGGGGCAAAGCGTCCGACCACTTCCACGGCAGTCACTAATCGATAAACGAGCAGCAGTAATCCGACACAACCTTGACCCTCATGGTAAAGCTGGAGTTGGCCGGAACCTGGAACGCCTCGCCCCCCTTGACCGGCTGCCATTCACTGCTGCCGGGCAGGAGCAAATCGAGCTCGCCGGAGAGAATCTCCATTATCTCCGCCTTGCCGGTGGAGAATTCATATTCCCCTGGTTGCATGACCCCCAGTGTCTTCTTGCTGCCATCGGAAAAGAGGACGGAGTGACTGACGACTCCGCCGTTGAAGTAGATGTTGGCCTCGCGGACAACAGTTACGTTGATGAATTCTGACATAGGTTTCTCCTCAAGGATTATTCTGTTGGCGAAGGGGTATCCCGGGACGGGGCCGAGCGGAGGGAAAAATCCGGACAGCCGCGTACCGTGCCTCCCCTGTCGATTCACACCGCAGTAGTTAAAATAAGCCGGCCGTATCTGTCAACTACAATCACCAGGAATAACCGACGCACCCTGCAATCTGCGAAGATATGCCAGTCGCTCCGTCATGGTGAGATCATCCCCTCCCCAGACCTCTGACCAGGTATTGACAGCTTCTTCAGCAGGACGACGCGGGTTCGGGCCAGCGGCAAGGAAATGGAACAATTTCATTATACGGAAGGCATCGAACCAGTCGTGAAATGCTTTCAGCCTTCTTTCTGCTCCCCGGTGATGGCGGAGAAATCCCTCCCACACCGCAGGAAACCCCTGTGCGCTTAGGAATGCAGAAAGATGGGGCGACAACTCCCCCGCCTTCCCGGCCAAATCCGCCCACCCCCCGCGGCAGGCCGCTGTTGCCAGTTCAATCCAGCGACGCAGCAGGATGTAGCATTCACGGGGATAGAACAGGACCGCTCCTTGCTCCCCGTCCAGCAGTGCCCCCATGGCTCTGCCGGTGCCGAACGGCACCCTGTCGGAGCGGCGGGGCGACGGGCGCACCATCGCACCGGCCACCTGCTGCACGCCAGCGGTTTTTGCCAGCGACTGGAGAAAATAGAAATCCTCTCCGGCCCGCTTCCGGTTCATTCCGCCGCACTTGAGATAGGCCGAGGCGCGGCAGGCCATGGCGCTTCCCACGGTGTGAAACCCGTAGGGCGAGCCGGCAAATGCAAGTCCTGCCACGTAGCAGCGGAGAAAGAGCTCGTAACGGACTATTGCCCCTACCTCCCGCTCCGTTGCTGCCGACTGATGGGCAAAGGGGATCACCGCGCCGCCGGTTGACGCGGCTCTGAAGTGCGCAAGAATGGCTCCGGCATAGCCGGGCTCCACGAGTGTGTCGCAGTCCAGCGAGACAATGACCGGATCGTAGCTGTCGAAATCCAGCCGGGGGAGAAGGAGATCGTGCCCGAGCTTGCGGGCCAGACCGACCCCACCGTCCCGGTTCGGTAGAGAGAGCCCCGGCGACGTCGCATCGATAATGCCGAGGGGAAAAGGAAGACGGTGGCGCACCTGCCTCAGGGTTTCAAGGGTTCGCCGGTTGTCCTCCTTCTCGTCAGGTGATGCATCTTCACGGTTGTTCACCACAAAGACGATCGCAAGGCCGGAAGCTGGCAGGGTGTGATCTGCGCAGAGGGATTGGAGCAGGCCAGGAATTGAGGCATGTTCAGCCAGGGAGGGGATCACAATCCCGCCGCGGAGCGGGGTCTCATGCGGCAGATCGAGGTTCCAGGGGCCGACGACGCCGCGGCGTTCCAGATAGGCGCTCACGGGGTCAGATGACACGACGGGCCGCCTCCTCCATCAGCTGCGTCAGCGGATCACCGGCCACATCAAGCCAGATGATCTTCACCCCATGCTTCTCCATGCGGCGGAACCAGTTCTCCTGCTTCTTGGCAAAGTCGTGGATGGCGGCATTCAGTTTCTGGAACATGTCGTTACGGTTCAGCGCACCACCAAGGTAGCGGCTGATGTAGCGGTACTCCAGCCCGTAGTAATCGAGCCGCTCCGGTGTCACGCCGATCTCCAGCAGATGCCGCACCTCGTCAATCATCCCCCCCTGCAGCCTTGCCTTCAGGCGCTCGGTAATCCGCCGGCGGAGAAGATCGCGCTCAAGCTTCATGCCGAACACCAGCGGTCGCAGCTCGGGTAGCACCACGGCCTCGCCACCCCCCCCTGCCTCCAGGATGGCGATCTCGATGGCACGGACCAGCCGCTCGCGATCCAGCAGGTCGGTGGTATTATGCAACAGTGGATTCAGTCCGAAGAGCCTTTCCTGAAGCGATTCCAGTGAAAGGGTTTCCAGCTCGCGGCGCAGTTCCGGGTTTTCAGGGGCATGCACCATGCGGTAGCCGCGCAGCACCGCGTCAAGGTAGAGACCGGTGCCGCCGACCAGAAACGGGAGTCTGCCACGGGAGGTTATGTCATTGAAGGCGGCGGAGAACTGCCCCAGGAACGCAAAGACGCTGAACTCCTCCCCCGGCTCCAGGATGTCAATGAGGTGATACGGCACAGCGCCGTACTCCTCCAGGTCCTTGCCGGTGCCGATGTCCATGCGGCGGAAAACCTGGCGGGAATCCGCGGAGATGATCTCACCGCCGAGCCGCCGGGCAGCAGCTACTGCCAGCCGGGTCTTGCCCGAGGCTGTCGGACCGAGAATGACGATCAGGTTAGGTGCTGCGGTACAGCTGCTGCCGGGACCGGTCACCGCGCCCCCCGCAGCCTTGCGACCTCTTCCTTCAGTAGTTCCAGCTCGGCCCTCAAACCTGCGACCTCACGCCTGAGCAGCTCCAGCTCCGACGGGTGATCCGCAGCAGCTGGCTTCGAGTCCGGGGGCAGAACGGACTGCACGGAAACCTCTCCCGCAACGGAACCTTCCCCTGCCGGTTGCTTGGAGGGTTCGGCCACCGCAGGCCTGGCAGGCTCGACCTTTTGCTCAACCACACCCTCACTGGCGGCAACGGAGCGGCACTTGCCGCCAGTGTAGGGCACAAGCGCCTTGCGGGTGTTGAAACAGGCGCTCGGATTGAAGATGTAGCTGAAGCCGCTGCACTGCTCGGCTTCAGCTGCGACGAGACGTTTTTCCTCCTTGCGACAGTCGTCATAGCCGCCACCGGCGCATGCCGCTGATGCGCAGATGGTACCCAGGAGAATTATCAAAAATATCTCGCGCTGCTTCATGACTCCCTGCACCTCACGCCTCGTAGTCGGTATATTTCCTGGCACTCCCCCGCACCTTGTCGGCCGGGTATTTGCGGGCATTGATGGCGATCTTCCGCCCTGCCGCCTTGTAGAGATCGATATCAAGTTTGTCGGCGATCCGCACCAGATAGATGAATATGTCGGCCAGCTCCTCCTCCACCGAAGGGCGGACCTTCTCCTCCAGCAGATGGCTCTTGTCCCCCTCGACCCACTGGAAGTGCTCAACCAGCTCGGCCGCCTCGGCGATCAACGCCATGGAGAGGTTCTTCGGCGTGTGGAACTGGTCCCAGTCCCTCTCCCGTGCGAACTCCCGCAGCCTGTCGCGCAGCGTCTCTATGGAGACGATTTTCTGCTCTTCTTGCATACAGTCCCCCTCGTTTATCGACATAACAATCAAACCCTACCAGACACTGGCTATCCGTAAGCCGTAGTAACCGGGTCCGGCCTCGCCGCTGACATTCAGATTACCATAGGGAGTGGTAAAGAGATAGCTGCTGCCGAGGCCGATGGCCGCGCCGGCAAGGACATCGTGGAGATAGTGCTGCTCTGATTCGACGCGGCTGTAACCGACGAATGCCGCGGCCACATAGGCCGGCATGCCGTATTCCCAGCCATACCGCTTGCGGATGAATTCAGCCGAGGAAAAGGAGATGGATGCATGTCCGGACGGGAAGGAGTGATCCTCGCCAGTGGGCCGCCGCTCGTCCACCGTGTATTTCAACAACAGGGTACTGCCGAG
>Ga0073934_10003860_pt1 | contig 26387 bp, 26 predicted proteins | sample LarsenN4metaG_FD_76834 | JGI IMG/M metagenome (GOLD analysis project Ga0073934, IMG submission 76834) | Hot spring sediment bacterial and archeal communities from British Columbia, Canada, to study Microbial Dark Matter (Phase II) - Larsen... ... | reverse complement strand
CCCGGCGGCGTCAGCGTCGTGCCGGGCGGCGTCGGCGCCGAGACGCGGCAGATTTTCGAGAATTACAAGGCGACGCTCGCGCGCGTCGGCGGCTCGCTCGACGACATCGTCAAATGCACGGTCTTTCTCGACGACATGTCGAAATTCGCCGAGATGAACGCCGCCTATCTGGAGTATTTCCCCGATGAAAAGCCCGCCCGCTCGACCTTCGGCGTTGACGGGCTCGCCATGGGCGCGGCGCTCGAGATCGAATGTCTGGCGGTGAAGAGATGATAAGATCAGGTTTGCATGGAACCGGCGCGCCGAAGCCCTCCCCCGCTTGCGGGAGAGGGTGGCGCGAAGCGCCGGGTGAGGGCGGAGCGGCGGCCGCCGACGTTCCAGCGCCCCCTCGTCCCCGAACCCTCTCCGGCAAGCGGGAGAGGGGAGCGGTCGCGGCCATCCTTTGCTTCCTTGCCACGCCGGCTTTTGCTCAGCCCACTGATAATCCGATTCCCGCCTCCGGCGGCGCGATCATCTTCGGCGAGCCCGAATCTGGGCCGAAGGACCTTGTCTATCGTCCGGATGAGATCAGCGGCGGGCTCCGGTTCTCGATCAAGGAACAATCGGACCCGCATGCGCTCGACGCCGGCTGGAAAGGCGAGAAGACCTGCGCCTTGCTCGACGACAACGCGGCGATGCGCGCCTTCAGGTGCGTCTTCGCGCCGGGCGCCGGTCATGAGCGTCACTTTCATCCGAGACACTGGGGCTATGTCGTCGAAGGCGGATCCATGCGGGTCACCGACGGCAAAGGCGTCCGCGATCTCAAGATGAAAGCCGGCGACAGCTGGTGGTCCGACGGCGTCGAATGGCACGAAGCCCTCAACATCGGCGACACGACCGCGATCTATGTGATCGTCGAGCCGAAGGATCAGTGATGCTGAAGATCGACAATCTCCACGTTTCCGTCGGCGGGCATGAGATCATTCGCGGTCTTTCGCTCGCCGTGCCGGCGGGCGAAGTGCACGCGGTCATGGGCCCGAACGGCTCCGGCAAATCGACGCTTTCCTTCGCGGTCGCAGGACGCGAAGGGTACGACGTGACGGCGGGATCGGTGACGCTCGACGGCGAAAGCGTGCTCGGCCTTGACCCGAGCGCGCGGGCCGCGAAGGGGCTTTTCCTCTCTTTCCAGCATCCGATGGAAATCCCAGGCGTCGCGACGATGAATTTCATCCGTACGGCTCTCAACGCGCAGAAGAAGGCGCGCGGCGAGGCGGAAGTCTCCGCCGCCGACTTCTTGAAGCTCATTCGCGCGAAGTCGAAGATCGTCGGCCTTTCCGACGAAAAGCTGAAACGCCCGTTCAATGTCGGCTTTTCCGGCGGCGAGAAGAAGCGGATGGAGATGCTGCAGCTCGCGATCTTTGAGCCGCGTTTCGCGATCATGGACGAGACGGATTCAGGCCTCGACATCGACGCCTTGAAAATGGTCGGCGACGTCGTCAATTCGCTGCGCGGCCAAAAAAATGACAAGACGGCGCGCGCCTTTCTCGTCATCACGCATTACCAGCGCCTGTTGGACCATATCAAACCCGACCGCGTGCATGTTCTCGCCGGCGGGCGCATCGTGAAGTCCGGCGGGCCGGAACTTGCGCGTGTTCTCGAAGAGTCCGGCTACGAACAATTTATCGAGGCGGCGTGATGACGGCTCGCGCGCCATCTTCCCCGCTCGAGACGGCGCTCGCCGCGCGGATGCGCGGCGCCGCGCCGATGCGCGCGAACGCGTTCGACGCGTTCCTGAAAAGGGGATTCCCGCACCGCCGGATCGAAGGCTGGCGCTGGACCGATTTTAACGCCGCGCTGCGCGAGGCGCCGGGCGCGCCGGCGGCGCTGCATGAAACGGCGCCGCCGCTCGCCGCCGATCTTGCCGGACTGAAGCCCATCGAGATCCGGATCATCAACGGCCGCATCGACATTCCAGCGGCGGTGTTTCCGGCGGGCGTCCGCTACGGGATCGTCGACGCCGTCGGCACGATCCCGGAACTTGAGACGAACCCCATCGCGGCGCTCAACGTCGCGATGACGAAAAAGGCGATCGGTATCGAAATCGCTGAAGGCGTCGCGCTCGCGCCGCCGATCCTCATCCGCCATATCGGCAAAGGCGACGGCTTTTCCTTCGCGCAAGGTCTTTTGCGGCTCTGCGCCGGCTCCAGCGCAACCCTCATCGAGACGTTCGAGGGCGAGGGCGCCGCATTCCATTCGCACCTCTTTCATCTCGTCCTCAAGGATGATGCGCGCCTTGATCGCGCGCTGCTCTGCGAAACCGGCGAGCGTGCGATCATCCATTCGATCTTCGCGCCGAAGATCGAGGCCCGCGCGCGGTTCACTCAGGCGTCCCTGTCTTTCGGCGCGCGCCTTGCGCGCCACGAAACGCATGCGCATTTCGTCGCCCCGGGCGCCGCCGTAGACCTGTCGAGCGCGGCGCTCCTTTCCGACGAGCGTCACAGCGACTTCACGAGCGAAATCGTCTTTCTCGCCGAGGGCGCGACGACGCGCCAGCGCCACAAGGGCGTCGCGAAGGATAAGGGCCGCAACGTCTTCCAGGGAAAATTCCGCGTCGAGCGCTCCGCGCAGAAGACGGACGCGCGGATGACTGCCGACGCGCTCCTTCTATCCGACACGGCCGAGACGAATGCAAAGCCGGAGCTCGAAATCTACGCCGACAATGTCGCGTGCGCGCATGGATCGACAGCGGGCGCGCTCGATCAGAATGCGATCTTTTACATGCGCCAGCGCGGACTTTCGGATTCAGAGGCGCGCGCCATGCTGATCGCGGCGTTCGTCGATTCGGCTTTCGACTCGATACAGCATCCCGGGATCGCGCAGGCGTTCCGCAAGCGCGTTGCGAAATGGCTGGAGGGCGCATGACCGCGCCCCTCGACATCGCCGCGATTCGCGCCGAGTTCCCGATCCTGACGCGCGAAGCGAACGGCAAGCCGCTCGTCTATCTCGACAACGCCGCGTCAGCTCAAAAGCCGCGCGCCGTCATCGACGCGATGCGACGCGCGATGGAAGGAAGCTACGCCAACGTCCATCGCGGGCTTCATACGCTTGCGAACGAGACGACGGCGGCGTTCGAGGATGCGCGCAAGACCGCGGCAAAGTTCCTGAATGCCGCTTCGCCCGAGGAGATCGTCTTCACTGCCGGCGGCACCGACGCGATCAATCTCGTCGCGAATTCGCTCGGGCAGTCGATGGTCGAGGGCGACGAAGTCATCCTCTCGAAGATGGAGCATCATTCGAACATCGTGCCCTGGCACTTCCTGCGCGAGCGGAAAGGCGTCGTGCTCAAGTGGCTTGATATTTCGGACGACGGGGCGATTGATCCCAAAGCGTTCGAGGCGCTGATCTCGCGGCGCACGAAGATCGCAGCGCTGTCGCACATGTCGAACGTTCTCGGCGCGCCGACGCCCGCGAAGGATCTGACCCGCATCGCGCATGGGCGCGGCGTCAAGATCCTTTTCGACGGCTGCCAGGGCGCGGTGCACGGAATGGTCGACGTTCAGGACATCGGCTGCGACTTCTACGTCGCGACCGGCCACAAGCTCTATGGACCGACGGGGGTCGGCGTCCTCTACGGACGCCGCGACGTCTTGAAGTCGATGCCGCCCTTCCGCGGCGGTGGCGAAATGATCGACGTCGTCGCCGAAGGCTATGTCACCTACAATGATCCGCCGCACCGCTTCGAGGCGGGAACGCCGCCGATTTTGGAGGCGATCGGTCTTGGCGCGGCGCTTGACTGGATGTCGGCGAAGGGCGTCGAGGCGATCGCCGCGCATGAAGCAGCGCTCGCCGCGCACGCGATGAGGGAGCTAGGCAAGCTCAACTTCGTGCGCCTTTACGGGCAGGCGCCGGACAAAGCGCCGATCATCGCCTTCAATGTCGAGGGCGCGCATCCGCACGACGCCTCAACCATTCTTGATCGCGCCGGGATCGCCATCAGAGCCGGCCATCACTGCGCGCAAGTCCTAATGAAGCGGCTCGGCGCTTCGGCGACCGCGCGCGCGAGCTTCGCCGTCTACAACACGCATGAAGACGTCGAGGCGCTGATCCGGGGTCTTCATAAGACGCATGAACTTCTTAGATAGGGCAGAGCCATGCACGACGTCATAGACATCAAGGCCGAGGAAGAGCGCCCGCAAGCCGCGGTCGCCGGCGCACCCGCCATTCCGGCGGACGAGATGGCGCGCATCACCCACGATGTCGTGAAGGCGCTGAAGACGGTTTACGATCCGGAGATCCCGGTCGATATTTACGAGCTCGGCCTCATCTACAAGGTCGACCTCTCGGACGAGCGGCTCTTGACGGTCGAGATGACCTTGACGGCGCCCGGCTGTCCCGTCGCCGGCGAAATGCCGGGCTGGGTCGAAGGCGCGCTCCGCGGCATCGAAGGGATCGAGGACGTGAAGGTCGACATGACGTTCGACCCGCCCTGGACGCCGGCGCGCATGTCGGACGAGGCGAAGCTGGAATTGGGATATCTGTGATGGCGAGAAGGCCAAGACCGAAAGTCGTGACCTTGACCGACCGCGCCGCCGCCCGGATGCGGGAGATCATGAACGCCGCCGATGAAAAATTCATCGGAGTCAGGATCGGCGTCAAGAACGGCGGCTGCGCCGGCATGGAATACGAGATGAGCTACGCGACCGAGACGAAACCCTTTGAGGAAGTCGTCGAGGAAAACGGCATCAAAGTCCTCATTGACCCAAAGGCGATCCTCTTTCTCATCGGCACCGAGATAGACTTCGTCGCCGAAAAACTCTCGCAGCGCTTCGTCTTCCGGAATCCGAACCAGACCGACGCCTGCGGCTGCGGCGAAAGCGTCACCATCGTCCCGGCGACGGAAGAGGCGTAGGCGCGCTTTCAACCGCGCTTTGCGGCTTTTTGCGGGATGCGCGGATCTGTTTGAGATCGCCGAAGGCGCGGGTAAAGTGTCCCCATGGCGATCTCCGCGTCCTTCATCGAACAGGCAAAGGAGCTGTTCCAGCCCTTTGGCGACATTCGCATCCGCAAGATGTTCGGCGGCGCCGGCGTTTATTGCGACGAGATGATCTTCGCGCTGCTCGACGACGATATGGTGTTTTTCAAGGTCGACGAGGAGACGCGCAAAGCGTTCGTCCGTCGGGGCCTCGCGCCGTTCTCCTACGAAATGAAGCCGGGCGAGCGACAGGAGATGAAGGGCTATTACGCGGCGCCCGAGGAAATTTTCGACGACGAGGACGAATTGAAGCGCTGGACGACATTGGCGCTTGACGCCGCGTCGCGCGCGGCGAAATTCAAGAAGAAGAGAAAGAAGGGAGGGCTTTAGAGCGGCGTGCGCTGAAGCATGCGCGGTTCAGCGCGTAAACGCCGCGACAAACTAAGTATCAGAGCAAGCGCCCCGATTCCGAATCATGGCGCGAAGCTCTAGCCCGCCGACGTCCGCGCGGCCGATGCAGGATTTCCCGCCATGGCCGGTCGGCGGGACGGACCCCGCCCTACGCCCCGAAGCTCTTGACGAGGCTTCCGGCGACGAGGCGCCAGCCGTCGATCAGCACGAAGAAGATCAGCTTGAACGGCAGTGAGATGACGATCGGCGGCAGCATCAGCATGCCCATCGCCATGAGGATCGACGAGATCACCATGTCGATGATGAGGAAGGGGATGAAGATCATGAAGCCGATCTCGAAGGCGCGTCGAAGCTCGGAGATCATGAAGGCCGGCGTCACGATGTGAAGCGGAGCCGTCTCCGGCGTTTCGGGCTTGACGTTCGCAAGGTCGAAGAAGAGCGCGAGATCCTTTTCGCGCGTCTGCGTCAGCATGAATTCCTTCATCGGCGCGATGGCGGCGGGAAGCGCCTCTTCGACCGGCATTTCCTCCTTCATCATCGGCGCGACGCCGGCGTTCCAGGCCTCGGAGAAGGTCGGCGCCATGACGAAGGCGGTCAAAAAAAGCGCGAGCGACATGATGACAGGATTGGGCGGGCTTTGCTGCACGCCGATCGCGGTTCGCAGGAGAGACAGCACGACGACGATCCGGATGAACGACGTCATCATGATGAGGATCGAAGGCGCAAGCGACAGCACCGTCAACAGCATGACGAGCTGCACGATGCGCCCCGAAAGGCCGGGGCCCTCGCCCATGTCGAGCGTCAAGGTCTGCGCAAGCGCCGGCGCCGGCGCGAAAAGCGCTGCGACGACCGCCAGAAGCGAAACAAGACGCCCCGATGACATCATAATAGGCCGGCGGCGCGAAGCTTCCCCGCCTGATCGATCGGCGCGCGGCTGAAAAGGCTGACGACCGGCGGCGCGAGCTGGATGCGCCGCACGGGCGCCGCGGCGATCGCTTCAAACGGATCCGCCGCCGGCGCCGTTTCGCGGCCCTTAATCCCGCGCTCGACGACCGTGACGCGCGCCGGGTCAAGAATGATGAGGTGTTCTCGCCCGTCGCAGGCGATGATCGCTGCGCGGCGCTTCGGATCAAGGCTCAGCGTTTCGACGAGCGCGAGCCGGCGCGCCTTCACGAAGGAGATCGCGCCGGTTCCGAGCCCGAGCTTTCGCGCCGCCGCCGCCGCAAGGCCGATCATGCCGATGACGGCGATCAACGCGAAGAGGATGCGCGCAATGTCGATGAGCTCCATGGAACGGCCCTCGCTGAAGGTGCTTCGGCGATGATAGAATTGCGCGCGCGCGCTTAATGGCGGGTTAAGGTTAACGCGCGCCGCGGTAGAGCGCGCCAAGACCGTCAAGATCGACCGCTTCGCCGCCGTAATCTTTCGTAAAGAATTCAAGATAGCGGCGCGTCAGATCAAGATGCGCCGCAACCGACGCCTCGTCGGGAGCGTAGCTGTTGGCGCCCGCCGTCATCGTCGTCGAATGGAGAGAGAACGTCAGAATGGGCGTTCCCGCGCGAACAAGGCTCTTCGTCAGCGCGACGAGTTCATGAAATCGCGCCTGCTCGCAGGAAAGACGGAACGGCGCGGTGAGACGGCGCGCGTATCGGCGACGCCCTTCGATGAGGCCCGGCGCGCCGCGCTGCTTCAGAAAAACGCTGCCGCCACGGAGCGCAAAGGCGCCGCAGACCGGCGTCACCTGCACAGCGCCCCGATCCGTTTCGGCGACAAAGGGATCATTCGCCATCGCTGAGAAGTCAGGACCGCCGTCCGCCGAGAAGTCAAAGCAGACCGAGGGACTGAAATCGAACGTGACGCCGATATCGGCGAGCGCGCGATAGGCTTGCGCGGAGACGCCGTAACGCCCTGCCCGGTGCGCGACCGGCCGATATCCGAAGGCGCTCTCGAACGCCTCGGCGAGCGCGCGAAGTTTTGCGGCCTGGACCCTTGGAGGCAGGTTCGCCTGCCATGAATAATATTCGCCGGCGTAACCGCCGATCGGCGGCGTGTTCCACTGGTGAAGATGCATGCCGAGATCGGCGCGGCCCTCTTCGGCGAGCATCCGGAAATACCCGGCGCTCCTTGCGTCCGTGAGAAGCGGGAAGGTGATGAAGTAGAGCGGCTTGACGCCGAACGCTTCGCAAACCTTTTGAAGGCGATCGACGTCCTTCGGATCGCACACCTTGTGCCCGTCAGGCGAGAACCCGCTCCAGTCGAACTGCTCTTCCGTATCGACCGTGAAGATCAGTTTGGCCTTCCGCAACTTGCCGATTTCGATGGGCCGAAAGCGAACGGCGCGCCCGGCCGCCGCCCGCGCGACGACGTCTTCGTACAGCACTGACAGGCCGCGCGACGTCTCGTCCCAGGAATGCGACGCCGCGTGCGCGCGCGTCGCCGCTCTCGTCGGCGCCGAAAGGACTTCGCGGAGCGCTGCTGCGAACGCCTCGCTTGTCCGCTCCCTGACGATCCGTCCGGCGGCCGGCGTCGTCACGACCTCAGCGCATCCGCCGACATCGGCGGCGACAGCGGGCGCGCCGCAGGCCATCGACTCAAGAAGAACGTTTGGCCATCCCTCGCGCGTCGACGCAAGGACAAGCGCGTCGGCGGCGTTATAGATCTCGGCAAGCGCTTCATGAGCGACCTGTCCTAGAAACCGGACGCGCCCGCCGACGCCCAAGCGCCCGGCGAGCGCCTTGAGCGCCGGTTCCTCAGGTCCTTCTCCCGCGATCAGCAGGGTCGCGTCCGGCAGCGATCCGAGTGTGCGAATGGCGATGTCGTGGCCCTTGCGCTCGATGAGGCCTCCGACCGAGGCGATGACGTCGCCGGAAAGGCCCATGCGGCCGCGGATTTCGTCCCGGTCAAGCGGACGAAACAGCGTAAGATCGACGCCGTTTCCAAGAACGGCGATTTTTTCCGCCGGCGCGCCGAGTTCAACCAGTCTGTTCTTGAGCGCTGCTGCGACGGCGATGACCGCATCGGCGCGACGGACGGCGTCAAGGATCAGCTCGCGCTGACGCGGAAATTCCGGGAATAGCGTCACGTCGCTGCCGCGCGCGGTGAGAATGACCGGCTTGCCGAGCCGCCTTGCGACGCGGACGGCCGCAACGCCGTCCGGGTAAAGGTAATGCGCGTCGATGAGATCGAAGTCGTAGCCGCCGGCGAGAACGGCTCGCGCTTCCCGCTCCATGACCCGCGCCAGCGCCGCCGGCGCGTAATCCATCCCAACTCGCGGCGGCAAGAAATAGCGCGGATGGCTTATGTCGACGCTGCGCCGGGTCTCGCTCTTCGGCGCCGCAGCATATCGGGCGTAGACGCCGAAGATCGGCGCTGTCGACGGAAACCACGGGACGGGCGCGATGACGCGCGCCTCACCGCCCGAATGGCGTCGCCAGGCGGCGAGGCGGTTTTCGACAAATACGCCGTGCTCCGGCGCGGCGGCGTTGGGGTAAAGCGTCGTAACCGTGAGTAGTTTCATCGCGGAACGTTAGGCGGCAGGTTGTTAAGGGGATTTGCGCGACTCAGCGCAGACGCTACAATTCGAATTGGAACAAACTTGCAAGTTTGTCAGTACGGATTAGGGAATTTTTGGGGGTCACTGGCGTCTTATCGTGCGCGACGGCGCGTCGCGGCGGAGCAGGCTGGATGGCTCAGGAAGCAGAAGCGGTTTACGAGTTTCGCGGTCGCGAAGCGCCGCCATTGCCGCTTCCTCTATGCTGGTCGTTGTGGATCGCCATTTCCGCCGGCCTTTGGGTCGCGATCGCGCGGCTGGTTTCGGTTTTCGCCTCTTAGGAGAAAATTGCGACCGTCTTTTCGGCGTCACAATCGCCGGTAGAGGACCAGCAATAACTCCCGAATTATTTTAACGGTCGCCGAAATTTGCCGGTTGCCGGTCCGTTAAGAATTCGTTAGGCACTCTTTTCGCAATGCAACCGCCGGTTTGTGCCAGGACGGCACACACAGGTGTCCGGCGTTGTTGCATTGCGGTATAGATTGTGTCGGATTGGTTTGTTGGGGGAATGGGGTCGGTGGAAGTCCAGGCAGCGCTGATTGCTGCAGGCGCCGCGGCAGTTTTCGCGGGCTCGCTTGCCCCGCAAATCGTTCGCCGCGTCGGCGACGGCGTCATCCGGAATGCGATCGGAGATGATCTTCGATCTGACGAATCCGCGTCAGGCCGCGTCGACGTCGCTTCGCTTCGGTCGGAAGACCTTGTGAAAGGCGCGGCGACGAGGTCGCCAGGCTCGCTCCGATTCTTCAAGCGCCTGTTTGATATCCTCACTGCTCTTGCATTGATTGTCTTCCTCTCGCCGCTCCTCATTGCGACAGCGATTGCGATCAAGCTCGATTCGAAAGGGCCCGTCCTCTACCGCCAGCGCCGCGTCGGCCTTGACGGCCGCGAGTTCGAGATTTTCAAATTCCGGTCGATGCGCGAGGACGCCGAACGGGGCGGAGCGCGCTGGGCCGCCGCCAACGATGACCGCATCACCAGGGTCGGACGCTTCATCCGTCGCACGCGGATCGATGAGATCCCGCAGGCGATCAACATCATAAAGGGCGAGATGAGTTTCGTCGGTCCGCGGCCGGAGCGTCCGGAGTTCGTGCGGATGCTCGAAAAGGAAATCCCCCACTATCACGAGCGCCATATCGTGAAGCCCGGCATTACCGGCTGGGCGCAGGTCCGCCACGAATATACGGCATCGGTCGAGGGCGCGAGAGACAAGCTCGCCTACGACCTTTTCTACATCAAGCACTTTTCGCCGCTCCTCGACCTCTTGATCGTGCTGATGACCGTTCGCGTCGCGATCCTCGGGATCGGCAGCCGCTGACGATGGCGCCGGCGGACGGCATATCCGGACCAGGCAGGAAACAGAAAGACATGCGCCGCCTTTTTGCGGGCTTGAGCGTCGCCGCCGCTTTCGGCGCGGCGATTTCATTCGTCTTTCTGACTGACGCCGGCAGGTCGCCGGCAGCGGCGCCGGCATTTACGGCGCCGAGCGCGAGCGAGGCCCGCGCCATCGGCGCGCGCTGGCGCGCGACCCGCGACACGGCGCTCGGCGTCGACTATGCGCGGGCTTTGATCGCCGCCGGACTTTACGATGAATTGCTGACCGAAATATCCGAACGGGGTCTATTCAAGGACGACGCGGTCGGCGCGGCGCTTTACAGAACCGAAGCGGCGCTGCGTCAGGGCCGGTATGAAGAGGCGCTTCAATCCGGCGGAAAAGGCTCGGTGTTTGAAAATCCCTATCTCGCCTACGCGCGGGCGCGCGCCGCCTATGCGTTGACCGGCGAGCCGTTCGCCGCCGCCGAGGATCTCGCCCGCGCGCTCCGCGGGCCCGTCGAATTGACCGCGGACGCTTGGCTTTTCCGGGCGCGCCTCGCGCTTGATGCGAATGAACTCGAAACGGCGGAAGCCGCCGCGCGCCGGGCGAACGAGGCCGGGGCTGACCGAGGATCGCTCGAAGCGGTTACGATCGAAAAGGCGATTCGCGCCGGGGACATTCAATCCGCGACAATGCGCCTTGCCGCGCGCACGAAAGCCGCGAAAGGCGGCGCCGGAAAACGAGAGAATGATTTTCGCCTCGCCGCGATGATCAGCCTTAAGGCCGGCGAAGCGGAAGCCGCCGTTCGCTATGTTGACGCGGGACGCCTCGACGGGTCGCCGGATGCGAACGACCGGCTTCTCGCCGCGCTTGCAAAATGGATCGGCGGCGACAAGGCGCAGGCTCATTCCCTTGTGAGCGGCATTCTGTCGGCGGCGCCGGACAACTGGATGGCGCTCGATCTTGCCGCGGCGATCGCCCGCGATCTCGGCCGGAAGGACGAGGCGGTCGCGCTTCTCGAAAAGCTTGCGACGCGAAGGCCGGCGCTCGCGGCGGCGCGGCGCTTCGGCGACAGCGTTTCTTCGACGGTAATTGACGACGCCTATGCGCGCTTCGCCGCCCTTGACGATGATCTTGCGTCGGGCGTCGCCGCGGCGCTTCTCGGCGATGACCGGAATCTCCCCGACCTCGTCAGAGAACCCGGCGCGAGCGCACGCATGATGGCGACGCTCGCAAAGGCGATGAACGAAAACGACGCCCGCCTGATGCGCAAAGCGGCGCTCGCCGCCCTTAACGACGATGGCGGCGCGCTAACAATCACGCTTGCCGGAGAAGCGTTGCGCCGCATCGGCGATTTCGATCGCGCCGATGATGCGTTCGCGCGGGCCTCGGCGGCGGCGCCGGCCTTCTTCGCGCCGCTCGGCGCGCGGGCGCGGCTCTTCGTCGATCGCGGCAACCGGGCGGCGGCGATCGGCCTCTTGCGGGAGTTTCTCGCCGTTAACCCTGACAATCGCGAGGCGCGCCTTGCGATGGCGATTCTCGAATCAGAATCCGGCGCCGCTCACGCCGCCGTGGCGAGCTTTTCCTTGCTCGCGCCGGAAGCCGTTTTCGCCGACGAAGCGGCCGCCATTCACTATGCGCAAGCCGCCCTTAAAGCGGGGCCGGCGGCGCTCGACCGGATGCTCGAACGCGCGCAGGAGAACGCGACATCAAAGCGTCTCCTTGGACGCATTTACGGAGCGGTCGGCGATGATGAGCGCGCGTCCGCCGCGTTTCGACTCGCCCTCATCGCCGATCCGGCCGATGCCGACGTTCCCGGAGAATATTTGGCGGCGATGGAAAGGCTCGGACGCGGCGACGAGGCAGGGGCGCTGCTTGCGGAGATCGTCCGGCGCCGTCCTGACGCTCTTGCCGCTGGCGACGCGCTCGCTGCGATCGGCGATGATGAGGGGCGCAGCGGTAAAATCGTGCGATTCTAGGTTAAAAATCGTAAAAACAGCCGGCGTTTGAGCCGGCGCCGGCATGGCAAAGGAATTGCTAGGCGTCTAGGGTAACGGCGATTCGCGGCGCAACCGCCGCGAGCGGACCCAAAGAGAGAAAAGAGGTCAGATCCTATGTTCATCCGCAGCCTCGCCGCCGCGATTTGCGCCATGGCTATCGCCGGCTGTTCGTCCGGCGACGTGTTGAGTTCAGAACAGCTCCGGGCGACGCCCGAAACCGCTTCCGCCGCCGCTACCGCCTCGCCCGATTACCTGATCGGACCGCTCGATCAGCTTGAAGTTTTCGTCTAGCGCGCGCCGGAACTGTCGACCAAGGTCACGGTCCGTCCTGACGGGCGAATCTCGACGCCGCTCGTCGAAGACATGGTCGCGGCGGGCAAGACGCCGACGCGCCTTGCGAAAGATCTTGAGAATTCGCTTAGCCAGTATGTGAAGTCGCCGCAGGTTTCGGTGATCGTGTCGAATTTCACGTCGACCTTCGATCAGCAGGTTCGCGTCCTCGGCGAGGCGCAAAAGCCGATCGCGCTTCCCTACCAGTCCGGCATGACCGTGCTTGACGTGATGGTCGCCGTCGGCGGCCTCACCGAATTTGCGGCCGGCAACAAGTCGGTTCTCATTCGCGGCAAGGGCGAGGAGAGGCAGTCCTACCGCCTTCGGCTCGACGATCTTCTGCGCAAGGGAAACATTTCCGCAAACGTCCCCGTGCTTCCGGGCGACGTCATCCTGATCCCGGAAAGCATGTTCTAGGGGTCGCAATTCGGGCGCCTTCCCCCGGAGGCGCCCGGCAAGCTGGTGGTGTTGGGGGATGGTGAGCAGTTTCGACATCGCGGACCTGCCGCGGCCGATCATTCGCTACGGCGTCGGCCTTTGGCGGCGCCGATGGACCGTCGCCGCGGTCACGTGGACGGCGGCGCTTCTCGGCTGGTTCGCGCTCTGGCTCATCCCGGACGAGTTTGAATCGCGCGCGCAGGTCTATGTGCAGACCGAGACCGTCCTCGATCCCGTCATGAACGGCGTCACCGCGCGGCCGAATTATGAAAAGCGCGTCGAGGTGATGAAGCTCCAGCTCCTGACCCGCCCCAATGTCGAGGAAATCATTTACCGGTCAGGCCTCGACAAGGAAGTGACGGCGACGGGCCCGCGCGAGAAGCGCGCGCAGATGGAAAAGCTCATCGACTGGGTCGCGGGCGAGATCTCCATTACGAGCCCGCAAGAGATGTACTTTGTCATCAATTACAAGAATTCCGATCCCGGGCTCGCGCGAAACGTCGTCGACGCCGCGCTAAATCTTCTCATCGAACAGGATCTCGGCGCCAGTCTCACCGAGAACGAACAGGCGCGCAAGCGCCTCGACGGCGAGATCAAGGCGTTCGACGAGCGCCTGACCGCCAAGGAGCGGGAAGTCGCGGCGTTTCGCCGTCAGCATGCGGATGAGCTGGCGCTTGTCGACGGCAACGACCGCCGCCGCGACCTCATGGAGTCTGAACTGTCGCGCGTGACGGACGAGCTTGCGCTCGCCGAGCGTCGCGTCGCGACCGCGAGGAGCCTTCTCGGCCAGACCGCGGCGACGACCGGCGGAACAGAGCTTGACCGCTTGATGGTGGAGCTTGCAACGCTCAGAAGCCAATATCAGGAAAACTATCCGGACATTCAGGCTCTTAAAGCCCGCATCGAGCAGCTTCAGTCGGGCAGCGACAACGCGCTGCCGTCCAATCCCGAATACAAGCGGCTCGTCGGCGAGCTTCGCGCCGCGCAGGACGTCGCCGCCGGGCTTCAAGACCGTCAGAAGCGGCTTCGCGCCGATCTTGACGCGCTCGCCATCACAATCGGACAGGCGCCGCGCGTCGTCGCCGACCTGCAGCGCATCGAGCGCGACTATGAGCAGACCCGAAAGAATTACGAGGAGCTGATCGAGCGGCGCGACCGCCTGTCGATCACCGCCAATCTCGGCGCCGGCAGCCAGGGCGTCGAGTACAAGGTGTTCGAGCGGCCGCAGGCGTCCTTGATCCCCGCTTCCCAGCAGTTCCGGGTTCTTTTGATCGCCGGCGTTTCGTTCCTCGCGCTCGGCGCCGGCGTTGCTGCGGCGCTTATTCTTACGTGGATGCAAAAGACGTTCACGCAGTCGTCGGAGCTTCAGGCCGCGTTCGGCCTGCCGGTTCTCGGCGCCTTGTCCGAGATCAAATCCGAAGCGGTCATCGCCGAGCGAAAGCGCGACGTCCGCCGCCTCGCCGGCGCGGCCGCGGCGCTCGCCGCCGTCGCTGCCTTCTACATTTATTGGGAGGTCGTTCGATTGCCGGCGGTCGCGCTCGACGGCGCGGCAACTGCATCAGTCACGGAAGTCCTCGCCGAAACGGCGAGTCGGCTTCGCTAGGGATGGTTCATAATGGGACTGATTGAACGAGCGATCGGCGGCGCCGCCAAGGAGGCGAAGGCGGCGAACGACAAGATCGCGATTCTCGGCGACGGGTCCCCGTTCGAACTCAATTACGCGCTTTTGCGCGCAAAGGGCGTATTCACCCCGACCGCCCGCGAGGAAGCGCAGGCCTATGAGCTGCGGGCGATCAAGCGCCGGCTCTTGCGCCGCATAGGCTTCCTGCAGCGCGCCGGGCGCGACCGTCGTCAGCTTCAGGGGGCAGGGCGCAACCGAAACCTCATTCTCTGCACGTCGACGCGGCCGGGCGAGGGGAAATCGTTCGCGGCGGTCAACCTCGCGGTCAGCATGGCGCTTGAGGAGGGAATTCCGGTCATCCTGATTGACGGCGACCCGGCGCGCCCGCGCATCAGATCCTATTTCGATCTTCCGGCCGGCAAGGGTCTCACCGACATCATCAAGGACGCGTCGCCGACGCTCGCCGGCGCTGCTCACCGGGCGACGGGCGTTCCGATCACGGTCATCGGCGAGGGATCTAGAACGCCGAACGCGACCGACCTTTTCGGGTCTCTCGAGGCCAAGCGGTTCTTCTCGAGCCTGTCGGCGCATTTGCCGGACGGCGTCGTCATCATCGACGCGCCGCCGATGCTCGCGACCACCGAGACGATCGCGCTCGCCCGCCATGCGGATGAGGTCGTCTTCGTCGTCGAGGCTGATTCGACACCGCAGCCGGCGATCGCCGCCGCGCTCGACGAACTGCTTGAGCTTAATCCGAATGTGAGTCTTCTCCTTAATCGGTGTCTGGTGCCGGCGGGCGGTTCGCATTATGCGGCCTATGAGTATTACGAAAAACGCGCCGCTGACGATCAGGACCTGCCTGTCGTCGAGCGGGAGAGGGGTTAGAACATGGCCTTTGATCGGGAAAAATTGCTTCGGCCGCTGCCGAGGAACGCCAAGCGCGCGCTCCTTGCGACGGCGTCGATCGTCATCGTCAGCCACGCAATCGCCCTCGCGCAGGAGGACGACACGGGGCCGAAGGCGCCGTTAAGATTCCGCAACGACTATTTCGGCTACGGTCTCGCTGTCGGCCCTCGCGTGTCGTATACGGACAATATCAACCTGACGCCGACGAACCGCGACGACGAGCTCGCGTTTTCGATCGCGGCGAATGGCAGCGCGATCTATTCGACCAATCGCTTCTCCGGGATCATCGACGGCAGTCTTGACGTCTCCTATCTGACGGACCAGGCCGACGTCGTCGCAAGCCAGGACGTCGGCGCGGCGTCAACGACGACGATCGCCGAAAACTGGCTCTATTTCGACGCCGCCGGCTCGACCTCGCGGCAGCTCGCCGGCGAGGGCGCGCGGTTCTCGCAAAATCTCAACGCCGGCCGCAATCAACGCGTCAACGTTCATAATTTCGCGCTGAGCCCTTACGTCAATCATCGATTCTCGAACGGTTCGGCGGCCGAACTTCGCTATCGCTTCAGCCAGGTCTTCATAGACGCCAACAACAACAACCGCGCGACGTTCGACACGGATTCGCGGACGCAGGAAGTCGTCGCAAGCTACGACACGGGCGCGGCGCTCGACCGCGTGCAGGTGAAGCTCACCGCCTATGGAAACCGCACCGAAGACTACGGATCAAGCCTCGTCAACGATTTCGAATTCGAGCAGGGAACGCTTGAAAGCGACGTTCAGGTCGCTCTGACGGAGCGCTTCGCGCTCACCGGCGCAGTCGGTTATGACGACGTTGAAACGACGGCGCCGGCGAGCTTCGTGCCGGCAAGCGAGCTCACGGGCCTTTACTGGCGCGCCGGGTTTCGCGCCCAGCCGGGACGCAAGACCGACGTCCGACTTGAGTATGGGCGGCGCTATGACGACGACTTCGTCGATGCGCGCATCCGCTACGACGTGTCGGAGCGCGTAAGGTTCTTCGCGGCCGCCGGGCGGTCGTTCCAGACGCGCGCACAGGCGGTCTCGACGCAGTTCGAGGCGCTCCAGCGCCGCACGCTCGATTTCGTCGAGGACCTTCGCGCGGGCGCTGAAGGATCGGGCGACGCCGAAAGCGTCATCGACGCACTGACGCGCACGGTGAGGACGCGCCTCGGCTATCAGCAGATCGGCCTTGGCGTGTCGAACGACGCGAACGCGAACCTGACCGGCGATTTCGGGCGGACGACGCTCAATCTTTACGGAAACTATCAGGATACGGATTACGGCTACCGCCGCATTAAGTACTACGGCGGCGGCTTCGGCGCGCAGCGCGAGCTGTCGCGACGGATGTCCGGCTACGCGAACGTCTTCTACCGCCATGTGAAGACGAATTCCGACCTTAACGCCTGCCTTGCCGATCCGACGATCTTCCGCCTTGATCCAAACGAGCCCGGCTTCGACGTCAACGTCGAGTGCGCCAATGTCGTCGCGAGCGACCCTGACAGCGACACGGTCGGCGGGCGCCTCGGCATCGCCTATCGGCTTTACCAGAACGTCTCGGCGTTCGGCGAATATTCGCACACGGAGCGGTTTTCGCCGAGGCCCGACCAGGAATACGGCGAAAACGCCGTGACGCTCGGCGTCCAGATGGAATTCTAGCCGCCAGGATCGGTTGTGTACGAAGAGTTCTTCAGCTTCTCAGGATCGCCCTTCCGGCTCGCCCCGGACCCGAAGTTCTTTTTCGGGTCGAAGAGCCACAACAAGGCGATGGCCTATCTTCATTACGGCCTGCGGCAGGCCGAGGGCTTCATCGTCATCACTGGCGAGATCGGCGCCGGGAAATCGATCCTCATCGGCCATCTTCTCGACCAGCTCGACCGCTCGAACGTACTTGCGGCGACGCTTGCAACGCCCAATCTCTCGCCCGAGGACCTCCTGACGCAGGTCCTGTCGGCGTTTCGGATCGAACCCTCCGGCAAAGGGCGCAGCGCCGAGATCGAGGCGTTTGAAGATTTCCTCTTCGACCAGATGAACCATGGGCGCCGCGTCCTCCTCGTCATCGACGAGGCGCAGAACCTGCCGCTCAAAACGCTCGAAGAGATTCGCGTCCTCTCGAACCTCAATTACGAGGGCACGCCGCTCTTTCAGGTGTTTCTCATCGGTCAGCCGGATTTTCGCGAAACGATGGCGCGCGCGGACATGGAGCAGCTGCGTCAGAGGGTCATTGCGACCTATCACCTCGAGCCGATGTCGCGCGAGGAGACGCAGCATTATATCGAGCATCGGCTAAAGCAGGTGGGTTGGGACGGCGACCCGAAGATCGCCCCTGACGCCTTTGCGGCGATTCACGCCGCGACCGGCGGCGTGCCGAGGAAGATCCACAAACTCTGCAACCGCGCGCTCCTTTACTGCTCGGTCGAGAACGTGCGTCTTATCGACGGCGCTGTTGTCGCGGCAGTCCTCGCCGACCTCGCCGCGGAACAAAACGCCTCGGCGGCGGTCGACAGCGAGGACAAGCTCGACTTCGACGCCAGCGCCGCCGTCAAGGCCGCGGAATTAAACATCGGGCCGCCGCCCCTCGTCGATGGGAGAAAACCGATCCGCGCGCGGACCGTCAAGCCGATCCGCGTCGGCGTCGAACGCGTCGACCTTCATGTCGGACCTCGAATTGATCAGCAGTCGAACGGAACAGCGACTGTTCTGGAGCCGGCAGGGGGCCCTGCGGTGGCGAAGGAACGGCGAAAGCCGCCCGAAGATCCGGCGCGCGAGCCTCAAGAGGCGAGGGAAGCGCAGCCTGCGCCGTTGAGCGTTTTTGATCGCCTTCGCGCCGCCAAGAACGCGGCAAACGTCGCGGCACCTGCGCCGTCCATGCGCCCGGCCGCGCCGCAACCAATAGAAGAGGCGCCGGCGCCGCCAAGGCCGGCCACGCTCGATGAGGTCGCCGACGCAATCGCCGCCGCCCGCCCGTCGCGCAAGGGCGCCGATGAGGTCGAAGACGCCGCGTATTGCGAAGTTGCGGACGACGCGGAGACCGCCGCCGAGAAGGCTGGCGAGAATGAGCAAGCGGCGACCGAAATCGAAGGCGCCGCCGGCTGGAAGCATTCAATCGTGATGTCAATCAACGACACGCGCGAAGAGCTCCGTCGCGCGCATGACAGCGTTACGCGCTTGCGCCGGCAGCTGACGGAGATCGACCGGCGCCGGCGCAAGCGCCGCGTCAAGATCGCCGAAAGCCTCGACCGCGCCGAAAGTCTCCTCACGGAATTCCAGAACGCCTGGCGCTAGGCGCCGACGCAGGGCTTCAATGTCGGGATCGAAAGCTTTGTCCGCGTCGAAGGCGGCCCCAGGGGCGCGCTTCGCGATGTCCGTCGACGTCGAGGACTATTTCCAGGTCTGGGCGTTTTCCGACGTCATTGCCCGCGCAGCGTGGGACGGCTTCGAGCTTCGCGTCGAAGGCGCTGCGCGGCGGGTCCTCGATCTTCTCGACCGGCGCGGCGCGAAGGCGACGTTTTTCACGCTCGGCTGGATCGCGGAACGGGCCCCTGCGCTCGTCCGCGAGATCGTCGCGCGCGGCCATGAACTCGCGAGCCACGGCTATGAACATGCGAAGGCGTTCGATCAGTCGCCGGCGGCGTTTCGCGCCGACGTTTTAAAGACGAAGCGCATCCTTGAGGACATCGGCGGCAGCGCCGTCGCCGGCTATCGCGCGGCGGGTTTCTCGATCGACGACAGGACTCCCTGGGCGCATGAAATCCTCGCCGAGACAGGCCATCTTTACTCCTCGAGCAGCCATCCGATCGCCCACGATCATTATGGCGACCCCAACGCGCCGCGGTCGCCGTTCCGAAGCGGCGGGATCGTTGAAGCGCCGGTGGCGACCGCCGAGTTGTTCGGCCGCCGGATTTCATGCGCGGGCGGCGGCTGGTTCCGCGCGACGCCCTACGCTGTGTCGGCGGCGCTTATCCGGCGCGCGGCCGCGACGATCGACGGGCCGACGATCTTCTATTTTCACCCCTGGGAGATCGACGCCGATCAGCCGCGCATCGAAAACGCTTCCGCGAAAGCGAAGCTGAGGCATTATCTCAATCTTGCACGAATGGAGCCAAAGCTCGATCGGCTGCTTTCGGACTTTTCGTGGGGCCGCATCGACGACGCGCTCGGACTTCGCGCAACCAAGGACGCGGCCGCGTGACGCTAACGGCGCCGGTCCTGGTCGAAACGCTTTCCGAGACGGCGCGCGGAGAGTGGGCCCGTTATCTCGAAACGCGCAAGGGCGCGACGCTGTTCCATGATCTGCGCTGGCTCGATGCGGTCGCCGCCGCCTACGGCTATCGGCAGTTCAATCTCATGGCGCGAAGGGGGGGCGCGATCGTCGGCATCCTGCCGCTGACCCTTGTCGCCTCGCCGCTGCTTGGCAGATCGCTGATTTCGACGGCGTTCGCGGTCGGCGGCGGTATTGTCGCTGATGACGAGGAAGCCGCGAGGGCGCTCGGCGCCCGCGCTCTTGAACTCGGTCGACGAAACCGCGTGAAATATGTCGAGCTTCGCGGCGGCCCGCCGCCCGGCGAGGGCTACCAGGAAAAGGCCGGCGTTTACGCGTCCTTCGAGAAAGAGATGCCCGCCGACCCCGAAGCGATCCGGCAATGGCTTCCGCGCAACCGCCGCGCCGAAGTTAAGAAGGCGCTCCGGATTGACGAGCCGAACGAAAATTCGTTCCGGACAAGCCGGCGCGTCGGCGATTTCTACAAGGTCTATGCGCCGGCGGTCCGCAATCTCGGAACGCCGATTATGCCGAAAAAGTTCCTGACGGCTCTAAAAGTCAATTTCGGCGAGGATGTCGATATCGCGCTCGTCGAACACCACGGCGAGCCGATCGCCGGCCTCTTTTCATTCTGGCGCAAGGACCGCGTCATGCCCTATTACATCGGGGCGGATGCGAAGGCGCGCGAGATCAAGGCATACGATTATCTCTACTACACGCTGATGCGGCGCGCGGTCGAGCGCGGGATCAGGATCTTCGACTTTGGGCGCAGCAAGGTCGGCTCGACGCATTACGACACGAAGACTTACTGGGGATTTGAGCCAACGCCTCTCGTCTATCATGTCGCGCTTGTGACCGCCAAGGAATTACCGAACGTCAATCCCAACAATCCGAAATTCGAGCGGCTTGTCGCGCTCTGGCGAAAGCTGCCGCTTCCCGTCGCGAATTTCCTCGGGCCGATCGTTGCGCGGAACTTTCCATGACCGCGCCGTCAGCGCTCTATCTCGCGCACCGAATTCCCTATCCGCCCAACAAGGGCGACAAGATCCGGTCCTGGCGAACGCTAGAGCATCTCGCCGCGAGATTTCGAGTTCACCTTTGCGCATTTGTCGACGATGCGGCGGACTTTCAGCACGAGGATCGTCTGCGCGGCGTTTGCGAAAGCGTCGCGCTCGTGCCTCTCGACCGGTACCGCGCGACGCTTAAAAGCGCCGTCGGCGTCTTGACCGGCGAGCCGCTAACGATACCCTATTATCGCGACGCCCGGATGACGGCGGCGGTCGCCGCGGCGCGGGCCCGTTCGCCGGCGGTTGAAATCGCCTTCTCGTCGTCGATGGCGCAGTACCTTGAAAAATGGGCCGGCGCGCCGCGGATCATCGACCTTTGCGACGCCGACAGCGCGAAATGGGCGGAGTACGGGCGGCGCAGGGGATGGCCGATGGGCGCTGTTTACGCGCGAGAGGGAAGGCTCCTCGCCAAGACGGAAACATCGATCATCAACTGGGCGGAAGCCGCGTTCGCGGTGAGCGAGGAAGAGGCGGACCTTCTCGGCAATCGCGACGGCGCCGAGAAGCAAGTCTACTGGTTCGGCAACGGCGTCGATGTCGGCTATTTCAAGCCGGCCGATATGGCGACGGAGCGTTTCGACGTCGTTTTCGTCGGCGCGATGGACTACTGGGCGAATGTCGACGCCGTCTGCTGGTTCGCGCGGGAAATCTGGCCCCTCATCCGCGCCGAACGCGATGGCGCGACCTTCGCCGTCGTCGGCTCCAATCCCGCGCGCGAAGTCGCCGCCCTTGACGGTCGAGACGGGGTTAAGGTCACGGGGCGGGTCGATGACGTCCGTCCCTATGTCGCCGGCGCGGGCGTTGTCGTCGCGCCGATGCGGATCGCGCGGGGCGTCCAGAACAAGGTGCTTGAGGCGATGGCGATGGGCAAACCGGTCGTCACGACGCCGGCGGGGCTTGAAGGGATCGACGCGGCGATGGGCAGGGAGGCGATCGCCGTCGCGGCGCCCGAATCATTCGCGCGCGAGGTCGTACGTCTCCTTGACGACAGCGGCGCCGCCGCAACGATCGGCGCCGCCGGGCGTTCGCGCATCGTCGCCGATTATCAATGGCCGGCGCAGCTTGCGCGGCTTGACGCCGCGATCGACCGCCTGATCGCGACAGCAAGCGCCTGATCCGTTCAGCATTCGCTCGCGAATTCCGCCGCCGGCCGCGGCCGGTCGTCGACGAGAAGGCGGAAGATGTCGGGCCGCGAATAATGGCCCGCAATGTCGCAGGCGGCTTTGGCGGCGCGCACGACGTCGAGCGAGCCTTCCGCGTAAAGAATTCCCTCGCCGTCGATCGGCCCGGCGATGATTTCGCCGCGCGGATCGATGATGACGGACTGGCCGGTATGCTCCCAGACGCCGAGCGGCTTCCATCGATCGGGTATGTGCTTTGCAAGCCGGATGCCGGCGACGCAGACGACATAGGCGGCCGCCTGGCTTGCAAAGGCGCGCGAGAGCAGATGCTGGCGCGCCCAGCAATATTCCTCCTTGCGCGGAATTTTCTCCCAGCCCGGCCAGAGCGCGCAGTGGACCTGCGTTCCTTGCGCGGCAAGCGCGTAACCGGGCAGCATCATCTGGTGCTCCCAGCAGTTGAGCGCGCTGATCTTCGCATAATCGCGCGCATGCGCCTTGAGGCCGACTGCGTCGCCGTCGCCCCAGATGATCCGCTCGGCGTGCGTCGGCTTCAGCTTGCGATGACGGCCGAGGATCTCGCCCTCGCGGCTGATCGCAAGGGCGGTGCAATAGGCGGCGCCGTGCGTCAGCGGATCCTTTTCGGCGACGCCGATCACGACGTCGACGCCGCCGGCGCGCGCGGCCTCGCAGAGCGCCTGCGTTTCCGCGCCGCCGATGATGACCGCATTCTCAAGATAGGCGGCGCTCGCCTCCCAGGTGAGGTCCTGCACGGCGCCCTCGACCCAGAAGGGGTAGCCGGGCAGCCAGGCTTCCCCAAAGGCGACAATATCCGCGCCGTTGACCGCGGCTTCGGATATGAGCGCGCAGGCTTTTTCGGTTGACGCGGCCTTGTCGAAAAGGATCGGCGCGGCCTGCGCCGCCGCCAGCTTGAAGCCTTGTTTCGCCATCAATCCCTCATTTGCGAGCGGGCGACGCCGCATGTTGCGCTGCAGCATGACGTTTCGGTCTGGTCTGTGGCCGCTGCGCCGCTTCCTTTCGCGGGGCGCCGCCCCTAAATTGTCGGCCGTCGAATCAGGGGTCAACGGGGGTTGGCATGATTAGAATTGTGTTGCCGCTTGCGGTCATCGTTTTGCTGCTGTTTACGCCGCTGTTCAGCGCCGACACGTCCGAGGTTGGAGGCATCGTCAAGCCGAACACCGTGACCGGCATGGACTATGTCGGCGACACCTTGAAGTGCTGGACGGCGGGCAAATTCTCGATCGTCGGCGACTGCGCGCCTGAGGCGGGAAAGCTCGGCCTTGCGATATTCGCGGCGATTTTCGTTTCGGCGGTTGCAGCAGGGATCGGCGTCCTTGGGCTCTTTCCGATTATCGGCCGGCTGACCAGCGCCATTACGACGCTCGCAGGCGTCGTCGTCATCGCCGGCGTCGGGTTCTATATCCTCTCAAACCTCGGCGGCGATCACGGCGGCGGCGTTCAATGGGGATCCTATCTCTCTGGCGGGGGCGGGCTTTTGACATTGATTTCCGGCCTATCCGGAATGCGCGGCCGATAACAGAAGAACGCCGCGCCACTCCCCGTTTTCGGGAGGAAACGGGAAGCGCCGCCCGCGCTTTTCAGCATGCGGGCGGCGCTTTTTTTCGGCGCGGGCGTCCCCGGACTGGCGGCGGCGGCGCAACGGCCTAGAATGGCCACTTCACGTTTCCGGCGTCGGGAGGAGAGAGTCGCGCATGGAAATGCAGCAGATCCGGTATTTCCTTGCGCTCGCGCAGACCTTGAATTTCACGCGGGCGGCCGAGGAATGCAATGTCTCGCAGCCGGCCCTGACGCGCGCAATCCAGGCGCTCGAAGGCGAGCTTGGCGGCGATCTCATTCGCCGGGAAGGCAAGCTCTCGCATCTGACGGAACTCGGCCGCCGCATGCTGCCGCTCATGCAGCGCTGCTACGAGAGCGCGGTGACGGCGCGCGAGCTGGCGCGGGCGGTGACGAAAAACGAGCTTGCGCCGCTGTCGATCGCCGTATCGCACAGCGTCAATGTCGAGCATTTCATGGATCCCGTTTCGGAGCTCTTCCGAACCTTTCCCGGACTTCAGCTTCGCGTCAGTCACGGGCCCGGCGCTGAAATTCTGAAGACCCTGAAAGAGGGCGGCGTCGACCTCGCGATTGCCAGCGCCATCGAAGGCGGTTGGGATCGTCTTGATCGTTGGCCGCTCTTCAGCGAGGGCTTCGATATCGAGCTGCACGCCGAACATCCGCTTTCGCGAAAGAACGCCCTTTGCGTCGAAGATATTTCGAGCCAGTCCCTGTTCAAGCAAACGGGCTGCGAGGATCGCCCGGCCGTCGCGCGCTGGTTCGAGGAGAGGGGCGCGATGCTCGATGCGGCGCATGAATTCGACAGCCACCACGACCTCAATTCGCTCCTCGTCGCCAGCGGCGGCGTCGCCATCGTGCCGCAAAGCGCGCCCCGCACGTCGTGCCTCAAGCGACTGAAGCTCACCGGGCTCAACGTAACGCGCACGGTCTATGTCTACGCCGTCGCCGGCCGGCAGCGGAGCAGCGCGACGACCGCGCTGTTGAACCTGCTGCGTTCTGCTGATTTTGCGACCGCCGCCGCGTAGCGACGTTCAGGCGTCGAGCGCGTCGAGCGCGGCGAGAATATCGTCGATTTCCATGCGCGTCCGATAATCCGCATTGACATAGCGCGCTGCGACGCGGCCGTCCTTGCCGACGACGAATGTCGCCGGAATCGGCAGGACCCAGCTTTTCGCGGTCTGATAGGACGGAATGTCCCATCCGGCGCCGAAGATGAGCTGCGCCATGTCGTCATCGACCCAGATCGCAAGATTGAGCGCAAGCGCGTAACCGTTGTCGACGTCAGTCAGAATCGGAAAACGATGGTCCGAGTCTGCCGAAAGCCGCTGCGAATATTTGCGGCTCTCGGGCGATATGGCGACGATCCTCGCGCCGTGCTTGGCGGCGGCGTCGGCGATTTCGCTCAAGGCGACCGCCGTCGTCTGGCAATAAGGACACCAGTGGCCGCGCAGGAACGCCACGACGACCGGCCCTTCTTTCAGGAGATCGGACAGTCCGAGAAGCTTGCCGTTCTGATCGGGAAGCAGAAAGTTGGGAAGAAGCTCGCCGATCTTCGGCGCTTCGCGGCCCGCTTCCGCCTCCTGAAGACGCCCGACGAACCTGTCGACCGCATCGGCGAAAACCGCGCTGAGTTTTCGCACTTCATCCGCGATGATCTTGAGGCGATCGCGAAGCGACGCGTCAAGCGCGATCGCCCGCTCGGTCGCCTTGTTTAGCGCGGCGACAAGGTCATTCGATTGAGACATCGTTTCTCCCGGCGCGATGATCATCCGCCATCGGGCAATCTAGCGCCGGCGACCGCTTTTCGCGAGGTCAAACCGGAAGGAGCGCCCGCATAGGATGCATAACGGCGGCGCATGGCGGCGGCGCCATGCGCCGCCCGCATCGACGCCATGCATTATTTCAAATTCTAATCGAAGGGGCCCCAGTCTAACTGGGAGGCGTCCTCGAAAACGCTGCGACGGCGAGGTCGCGGCCCGAACAGTGAAATGGAGAGACGTGAATGACAAAAGGCTTTAACGGTTTCGTGAGGCTCGGACTTGGCGCGGCGGTCGGCGCTGCCCTTGTCCTGTCGGCGTCGACGGCCCACGCGGGCGAGTGCCCGGCCGACAAGGTGAAATCCGGCGTCCGGACAAGCGGCGAAATGGCGCCGAAGGACGTCACGGATGAGACGCTGTCTTCGATTGATCTGGGCAAAGAGATCGCGGGCTTTGACAAACGCAGCTTGCGCTTTCGCAAACTCGTCATTCAGCCGGGCGGCGTCGTCCCATGGCATGATCACACCGACCGCCCGGCGCTAATCCTGACGGCGTCCGGCGAGATCACGGAATTTCGCAGCGACTGCAGCGTCGGCGTCACCCACAAGGCTGGCGAGATCTCGAAAGAGGTGAAAGGCGTCATGCATTGGTGGAAGAACGAAGGAACCAAAGAGGCCGTGCTCTACGCGGCCGACGTCAAACACGACGAGTAATCCTCGATCCCGAAGGCCGCATCGTTCGACCTAAGCGATGCGGCCGCCCGGAACGGCTGGCCCGCCCTCGCCAGCCGCAAGGCGTTTTCCGGCGAACCGACCCCCAATCCGCCGCCGGAAAACGCCCGCCCTTTTCACGATTGCGCGCAAGTGCGCTTGACGTTGCGCGGCGTGCGGCAGGCGGACGCCCGGCCGACGCTCTCTCCTCCATGGCGGGGCGGCCGCCTGCAATCTCCGGCAAGGATAAAGTCGCATGACGACAGCCAATGAGACCCGATCGCCGGCCCTCGCGAAATTCTCGGCGACGCCGATCATCATCGGCGTTATCGGCTTTTTGACCTTGG
>Ga0073934_10003859_pt1 | contig 26391 bp, 26 predicted proteins | sample LarsenN4metaG_FD_76834 | JGI IMG/M metagenome (GOLD analysis project Ga0073934, IMG submission 76834) | Hot spring sediment bacterial and archeal communities from British Columbia, Canada, to study Microbial Dark Matter (Phase II) - Larsen... ... | reverse complement strand
CGTGCTCCATGGACTCGACCTCGGCGCAGAACGTGTCGACGATCTGCGTGAGCGAGATCTCCCACAGGTCGACCTCTTCCTTGAGGATCAGGTGCAGCAGCAGGTCGAACGGTCCCTCGAAGACGGGTGTCGAGACCTCCAGGCGCGATCCGCGCGCCGGCGAGGCGGAAGCCGTGTCGCCCGGGAACCTCGCGCTCACGCCGCCACCCTACCGAAGCGAATCACAGGATTGTCGTACCCCTGCCGAGGGGCCCCACCGGTACATTCGTCGCCGTGGCGCGTGTGTTCTCGGGGATCAAACCGACCGGAGAGGTGCAGCTCGGCAACTACCTGGGCGCGATCCGCCGCTGGGCCGACGAGCAGCCGCAGCCCGGGACCGAGGCCGCTCGCAACGACGACGCGATCTTCTGCGTCGTCGACCTCCACGCGATGACCGTGCCCTACGACGCGCCCGACCTCTCCCGCCGTACGCGGGAGATGGCGATGGTGCTCATGGCGGCGGGCCTCGGTGGCGACCGCTCGCTCCTGTTCGTCCAGAGCCACGTCCGGGCCCACGCCGAACTGACCTGGATCCTCAACAACACGGCGACCTTCGGCGAGCTGCGGCGGATGACGCAGTTCAAGGAGAAGTCCGACGGCCAGGAATCCGTGAGCGTGGGGTTGTTCGACTATCCGGTGCTCATGGCGGCCGACATCCTCCTCTACGACACCGAGGAGGTCCCCGTCGGCGACGACCAGCGCCAGCACGTCGAGCTGACGCGCGACATCGCGATCCGGTTCAACCACCACTTCGGCGACACGTTCGTGGTGCCCAAGGCGACGTTCCCCGAGGTCGGCGCGCGCATCATGGACCTGCAGCAGCCCACGAAGAAGATGTCGAAGTCCGACGAGTCGCCCCACGGCACGGTGCTCGTCCTCGACGAGCCGGACGTCCTCACCAAGAAGATCAAGTCGGCGGTCACCGACTCCGGCAGCGAGGTGCGGCACGACCGCGACGGAAAGCCCGGCATCTCGAACCTGATCGAGATCTACGCGGCGGCGACGGGCGCGCGGATCCCCGAGGTCGAGGCCGAGTTCGCGGGCGCGGGCTACGGAAGGTTCAAGGCGGCTGTCGCCGACGCGGTCGTCGAGGTGACCCGCCCGGTGCGGGAACGCTACGCCGAGCTCGCCGGGGATCCCGCCGAAGTCGACCGGCGCCTCGCGGACGGCGCCGACCGCGCCGAGGCGAAGGCGGAGACGGTGCTCGCCAAAGCGGTGCGCAACGCCGGCCTGCTCCCCCGCCCGCGCGCGCTGACGCCTACTCGGGCAACTCCCACGGCTCGGGCTCACCGAGGCTGACGGGACACCCGACCTCGCCGTCCACGTCGCCGAGGTCGCGACCGGACAGGAGCAACCGGCTCTTGGTGCCGGAGCCTGTCAGGCCCTGCAAGACGATCGCGTGCGGCCCGCAGTACACGACCTGCACGCCCACGCCGACGTCGGCATTGCTCTGGTCGACGTCACTCAGGTGCGGGTACTGCCCCGTCCGCTGGTACTCCCGGTTGTAGAACGTCGCCGCGCGCTTGAGCGCCGGATCGGTCGTCGCGTCGGAGAGCAAGCCGCGGACCCAGTCGATCGCACCCTGCCCCCGCGCCGAAACGCCTCCGTCGGTCGTCGACGCCCACACGAGCCATCCGACCAGCGCGACGAGAACCACCGCGAGCGGTCGGACGCGCCACGTTCGCCGGCGGGTACGGGGGCGCGGACGCTCGGTGAGCTCGTCGTGCGCCGCGGGTCGCTCGGGGCGCGCCGAGCTCTCCAGACGCACGAAGTACGCGTCACCGTCTCGACCCGGCACGAGTCGTGTATCGGCATGTGACGGCCGTCACTTCACGCCGGGTGGCAGCTCGCCGTCGGCCGACGCGAGCGCTTCGCACACTTCGCGGGGGATCGAGAGCGTTGCCCAGCGGCCCGGGTCGTGGTGCGCGCCCGCCCAGGCGATCGCTTCCGGCCTCGCCCCCACCGCGGCGAGCCGGGCTTCGCCGATCTGGGCGTGGCGGAGGTATCGCCCGAATCGGCCTCCGACCCGGTCCGGCCCCACGACCAAAGCGGCGCAGGTCGCGACGACGCGGCCCGCCGTCCCGACGCGCGACTCCGCCTTGCCGACATCGTGCAGGAGCGCAGCGGCCCGCCAGCGCGCATCGGCCGCGAGCGCCGGGGGCAAGCGCCGTGCCGTGGCAATTGCCTCCGCCCGGTCGGCGGGCCCGAGGCGGAGCCACTCCTGCCACTCGGCGGGCGTCAGCGACGCCCGCACCCATTCGAGGTCCGCAGCTCGGGGCGCGCGCGCACCGATGCTCGTGAAGAACCGAGACGTGAGATGGCGAGCGCGCGTCAGCGCCGGCGGGACGCGCACGTGATGCACAGACGCGCGGCGGGCATCGCCTCGAGCCGCGCCTCGGCGATCGCCTCGCCACACGACTCGCACACGCCGTACGTCCCGTTGTCGAACTTCTCGAGCGCGGCGTCGATCTCGTGCAGGGTCTCGCGCAAGGTGCCGGCGAGTGCGTCGACCTCGCCGCGCTCCGCGGTCACCTGACCGGAGTCGGCGAAACCCTCGTCGTAGCTGTCGCGCTCGATGCCGAGCTCGACGAGCTGTTCGCGTACACGTTCGCGTTCGGCCGCCAACTGGGCGCGCCGCGCTGCGTGGGTCGTCTCGGCCATGCGGTGAGTGTACCGCCTTGGACCCTTCTTCAGGTGGCCTCGTGGTGCCCTCGGCGACCGGGCGGGCGGCTCCTGGCGCGAGGGTGTGCGGCCTCGTAGACCGCTCGCAGGCGCTCGGGCGAGACCTTCGTGTAGACCTGCGTCGTCGAGATGCTCGCGTGCCCGAGCAGCTCCTGGACGACGCGCAGATCCGCGCCGTGGTCCAGCATGTGCGTCGCGCAGGAATGCCGCAGGACGTGCGGTGACAGCCGCTCTCCGAGGCCGGCTCGCGCACCGGCGCGCTGCACGATCTGCCAACACGACTGCCGGCTGAGCCGGCCGCCGCGCGCGTTCAGGAAGACCGCATCCGCGTCGCGAGCACGCCGCGCTCCGCGTCGCAGGTGCACCCGCCCGTCGCGCAGGTAGCCGGCAACCGCCCGGCGGGCCGACCGGCCGACCGGCACGACGCGCTCCTTGCCTCCCTTGCCGAGCACGCGCACGAGGCCGTCGTCGAGGTCGATGTCGCCGACGTCGAGCCCGACGGCCTCGCTGATGCGGATCCCCGTCGCGTACAGCGTCTCGAGCAGCGCCCGGTCGCGCTGCGAGCGCGGATCGTCACCAGGGCACGCGCCGAGGAGCGCGTCGACCTCCGCCTCGTCGAGTGCCTTCGGAATGCCTTGCGGCACCCGGGGCGCGCCGACGTCCTCGGTCGGGTCGTGCGGCACGAAGCCCTCGGCCGCGCAGAAGCGGTGGAACGATCGCACGGCCACGATCGCCCGCGCCACCGACGACGGCGCAAGCAGGCGCCCGCCGCCGTCATCGACGAGCGACTCCAGGTGCCCGACGAAAGCGTGGACGGTCCCATCGTCGACCCGGGTCGCATCCGTCACGCCCCGTGCACGCAGGAACTCCGTGTAGCGGCGCAGGTCCCGGCGGTACGCGGCGAGCGAGTTGGGCGCGAGCCCGCGTTCGATCGCCAGCCAGTCGTCGTACTCCGCGAGCAGCTTGCTCAGCTCGTCGGCCACGACGACGCCCGCGTCACTGCCGCGCCAGCGTCTCGATCGGCAGGCGGGGCGCGCGGCCCTCCGCTCGCTGGCGGGCGGCCTCCACGAAGCCTGCGAACAGCGGATGCGGCCGGTTCGGGCGGCTCTTGAACTCGGGGTGGGCCTGCGTCGCGACGAAGAACGGATGGTCGCGCAGCTCGATGAACTCGACGAGCAGCCCGTCGGGCGACGTTCCCGACAACACCATGCCGTGCTCCTCGAGCGTCTGCCGGTAGCGGTTGTTGAGCTCGTAGCGGTGCCGGTGCCGTTCGTAGACGACCTCTTCGCCGTACGCGGCCCGGACACGCGTTCCCGCCGCAAGCTTCGCCGGGTACGCGCCGAGGCGCATCGTGCCGCCCATGTCGACGATGGATCGCTGGTCATCCATGAGATCGATCACCGGATGCGGTGTGTGGGTGTCGAACTCGGTCGAGTTCGCGCCTGCGAGCCCGCACACGTTGCGCGTGAACTCGATCACCGCGCAGTGCAGACCGAGGCACAAGCCGAGGAACGGGATGCCGTGCTCACGCGCGTACCCCGCGGCCGTGACCTTGCCCTCGATGCCGCGCATCCCGAAACCGCCGGGCACGACGATGCCGTCGAGTCCGGCGAGCCGGCCCTCCGCGAGTAGCCCTTCGGTGTCGTCGGCGGAGATCCAGTCGACGACCACCTTCGCGCCCGACGCGTAGCCGCCGTGCTTGAGTGCCTCGACCACCGAGAGGTACGCGTCGGGCAGGTTCACGTACTTGCCGACGAGCCCGATGTGGACCTCCTGGTCGGCGCTGCGCACGCGCTCGACGAGCGCACGCCACTCGGAGAGGTCGGGCACCGTGTCGTCGAGGTGCAGCAGGGAACAGACGTAGTCGTCGAGTCCTTCGTCGTGCAGGACGAGCGGGATCTCGTACAGGATGTCCGCGTCGACCGCAGTGACGATGCCGCGTTCGGGCACGTCGCACAGCGCCGCGATCTTCTCCTTCAGCCGCTGGCCGATCGGCCGGTCGGAGCGGCACACGATCGCGTCGGGCTGGATGCCGCGACTGCGAAGCTCGGTGACCGAGTGCTGCGTCGGCTTGGTCTTCTGCTCACCGGAAGGTCCGATGTAGGGAACGAGCGTGACGTGGAGGTAGAAGACGTTGTCGCGCCCGACCTCGTTGCGGAACTGCCTGATCGCCTCGAGGAACGGGAGGATCTCGATGTCGCCGACCGTTCCGCCGATCTCGGTGATCACGACATCGACGTCGTCGGTGGCGAGCGCGTAGATCCGCGCCTTGATCTCGTTGGTGATGTGGGGAATGACCTGGACGGTCTCCCCGAGGTACTCGCCCTTGCGCTCCTTCGCGAGCACCGCCTGGTAGATCGAACCCGTCGTGGCGTTCGACTTGCGCGTGAGCGCCACGTCGACGAAGCGCTCGTAGTGCCCGAGGTCGAGGTCGGTCTCGCCCTTGTCGTCGGTCACGAAGACCTCACCGTGCTGGAACGGGTTCATCGTCCCAGGGTCGACGTTGATGTACGGGTCGAGCTTCTGCATCGTCACCCGCAGGCCGCGGCTCTTGAGCAGCCGGCCCAGCGACGACGCGGTGAGCCCCTTGCCCAGGCTCGACGCCACGCCACCCGTCACGAAGACGTGCTTCGTCATGGAACTCCTTGCACTCGCGGCCCGAGCGACGGTAGCAGCCGCCGTGCCCCGCTCCGGTGACCGGTCACGACCAGCCCGCTCGCATACCGTCTCGGCCCGGATGCGGTCTGAACGTGCGGTGACGACGAGGCGTCGGACAACGAGGTCGGTGACGGCCCGGCTCGCGCGTGCCCGCGTCCCGCTCGCGCTCGCGGCGCTGGCCGCGGCCGTGCGGCTCCCTGCGTTCCTGGCGTCCCGCCACCTCCACTTCGACGACGGCGTGTACGGCGCCTCGGTGGTCGGGATGCGGTCGGGCATGAAGCCGTTCGAGGACCTCTTCTCGCCGCAGGGACCGCTCCACCTGGTCTCGCTGTACGCGGGCGACGTCGTCGGGTTGCGCACCGACGTGTCGCCGAGGATCACGCCGGTGGTGGCCGGCGTGGTCGCCGCCATCGCGGTGTGGCTCGCCGGCAGCCGCCTCGGCCGCCAGGGCGGTGCGCTCATCGCGGCGGTGCTCGTCGCGACGACCGGCACGATGCTGTGGACCACCGCGCCGATCACAGGTGACGGGATCGCGATTGCGTGCGCGTTCGTCGCGGTGGCGGGTGCGCTGGCCTATCGCGACCGACCGTCGCTGGCGCGCGCGGTGGCGACGGGCATCGCGATGGGTGCCGGCCTCTCGGTGAAGGCGCTCGTCGTGACCGCGGCGCTGCCGGTCGGTTGGTGGTTGTGGAGTCATCGCCGCGCGCGCGACCTCGCCGCCGCGGTCGGGGCTGCGGTCGCGGTCGGCGTCGCGGCCACCGCACCGTTCGGGTTCGGTCCGGTGTGGGAGCAGTCGGTCGAGTACCACCGCGACTCCGAGTACCTGTACGGGCCGGGCGAGCAGTTCAACAAGCTGTGCAGCACGCTCGTCGACCGCGACCTGCCGCTCCTCGTCGCCGTGGGCCTCGCCCTCGTGTTCGTCGCGCGGCGCCGCGCGCGCCTACGGAGCGACGATGCGGTGCTCGGCGCGTGGCTGCTCGCGTCCGTCCTCGTCCTGGTGTTCGAGCCGGCGATGTTCCGGAACCACATCGTGATCGCCGTCGCGCCGCTCGCCCTGTTCGTGGCCCGCCATCCGCCGCCGGCGCGTGTCTTCGCGGCCGCGATGGTGGTCTCGGGAGTGTGGTGGGCATTGCACATGTGGGACCTCCTCGCGCCCGATGGGTACCAAGGCGCGGCCGCGGAGCTCGTCGACGAGCTCCGCACGCTGCCGCCGGACGCGCGCGCGATCAGCGACGAGCCGGGCTTCGTCTGGCGGGCCGGGCTGCGCCCCGCGCCCGATATGAACGATGCGTCGATCAAGCGCATCAACGAGGGGCAGATCACGACCGCCGTCGTCGCGCGCGCGGCCGGCGAATCCGATGTGTGCGCGGTCGTCGTGTGGTCGAACCGTTTCGGTGACGAGCTTCCCGGCCTGCCCGAGGCGCTCCGCGACGTCGGCTACGAGCGGGTCCGCGAGTGGCCACGCGACCGCGCGCTCTGGCTCAAGCGCGGTTGCGGCGCGGGCACGCGCGGCTGAACCGCTGCCCGTCGTCCCGTCACTGGCGCGCGCGGCCCAGGCGGTCGAACCAACGAAGCGGCGGGGTGCGCTCGATCACCCGGCTGAACGACATTGCCTCCGCCACGAGGTTGAGCGCCACCAACCCCGCCAACACGACGTTGCGGCCACCGCGGTCGACGTCGATCACGACGGCGAGCCCGAGCACCGCACCGAGGACGTTGGCGCCGGTGTCGCCGAGCATCAGCCGCTCGCGCAGGTCGTCACCGAGCAGTCCGAAGAACGCGCCGATCACGACGGCAACCGCGACACCCGCAGTGTCCGCGACGAGGGCGACCGGCACCCACAGCACGAGCCCGTACTTGATGACGCGCCCGGGCGCGCGGTCGAGCAGGTTGCCGAGGTTCGCGGCGAGGGCGATGAGCACCGCGTCGGCGAGCACCCGCTTGCTGCTCACGTAGTCGGCCTGGCTCGCGAGCACGAACGCGATCGCCGCGCCGCCGACGATCTTGAGGAGCCCGGTCGTGATCCGCGCCGCGGCCAGCGCCCGAAGATGGCCGCGAAACCCGCGGTCGTCGCCGCTTCCGAGCATGTCGTCGGCGAAGCCGAGCAGGCCGAAGCCGATGCACGCGTACAGGACGAGCGCGCGGGTCGGATCGGCTCCGGGCTCGTCGCCGACGCCGAACACTCCCAACGTCGCCCGGCCGGCCTCCACGACGAGCACCGCGAGCACGGCGAACAGCCCGGCGGCCGTGGGCAGGGGCCGGTCGCGATAGTTGTGCCGCTCCAGCACCGGCGAGAACAGCACTTCACGGCCCGCGAGGAGCAAGAGCCGGACGGCGAGGAATCCGCACGCGAGCGCGAGGAGGATCGTCACACGGGTACTCGTTCCGGCCGCGGTGCGGCTACCGGCCCCGTGCGTTCGGGAACTCGCTCGCCGCGGATCGTCACGACGACGAGCACGGGAGTCAGGACGCCGAGCATCACCCCCGGGATCGCGATCCCGGAGTCGTTGAGCGCGAACCCGAGCGCGGCGACGATCGCCAGGCCGACGAGCGACGCGCGCAACGGCGGGACGCGTTCGTAGATCCCGCGCATGCGCCCGGGCGCGCGGTACACCATGTACGCGATCCCTGCGAGCACGAGCGGCAACATCACCGTCCACACGGAGCTGAACAGCACGTCGAGGTTGGCCGAGATCTTGCGTTCGATCACGGTCGCGGACGCGTCCCAGCCGCCGTCGGCCGTCGTGTGCACGAACCGGCCGAGGTGGCTGCGGTCGCCTTCCGGCCGGCTGGCGTCGAAGGCGGCGAAGCCTCCGATCACCACGAGCGCACCGAGCGCGCCCACCAGGATCGTGCGGCCGCGCACGCGCCAGCCGAGCAGCATCGTGGCGGCGATCGCGAACGCCGGGACCATCGACAACACGCCGCCCACGTCGGCGCCCCAGAAGGGCGCACCGTCGACGAGGACCGCGACGGCGAGCACGGCAACGGCGACCCGCGCGCCGCGCCGGCCGCCGAGGGCATACGCCACCAGTCCCGCGAGGAGGACCGCGCCTGCGGCGAGTTGCGAGTATGCGAGGTTACCGATCCCCGCGAACCGGCCGGCGACGGTCGGTGAGTAGCCGAGCGACGTGTTGAACTGGAGGTGGGCCCCGGTCACGAGATCGACGACGAGCACACCGACGACGAGGACGAGCGCCACGATCAACGGCGTGATCCCTGTGCGCGACGTCGTCGCGTACACGACCACGCCCGTGACGAGGGCGAAGCCGGCAAGGAACGACCAATACGCCAGCGCGCCCCAATCGTGGAACGGCGCCAGCCCGGCGATGAACGTCGCCGGGAGGAACGCGAGCAGTGCGAGTGCGGCGACCTCGACCCATCGCAACGCACGCGGGAAGCGAGCGAAGCCCACGAGCGCGGCGATCGTGAGGAGCACCTGGAGCACGACGAACCACGTCGTGACGTCGGCGATCATCCGGTCGCGGAACCGCGCCGCCTCGTCGACGTCGACGAGCCAGTCGTACCGGTCGCCGAAGTTGCCGCCTGTGGTGCCCCGTTCCATGGGCTTGCCCTCCATCTCGTCGGGCCGTTCGAGACCGAGGAGCTCGAGGATCGTCGGGCCGACGTCGACGATCGACACGATGCCCGACCGGCGCGTGTACGCGGAGCGAGCGAGCCCTGGTTCCACGCCCGGCGCCGCCAGGGCAGCCAACGTCAGCCGGCCCGTGCCGCCTCCGTGCGCCGGTCCGACCACGAGCACGGCGTCGTCGGGCCCGACGCGCGCGAGCAGCTCGCCGACCAGAGCGTCGAAGTCGCGCAGCAGCGCGCTCTGGAACGGTTCTCTCGCTTCCTTGGCGACGAACCCGCGATACGCGTCGAAGCGGACCAGATCACTTGCCTCGACGAGGACGACGGCCCGGTCGGCCGACCACTCCTCCTCGAACGTCGCCAGGTACGCGGCCGCGCCCGCGCGCACGCCGAAGGGCGCTCGCGGATCGAGCTCGAGCAGGTCAGAACCCACGCTCCCACCCGGGACCACGCCGTCGCTGTCCGCGAGCGCTAGCCCCGCCTGCCGCTCGTAGCCCGCCTCGCCGAGCGGCGCCGCGCGGTCGGAGTTCGCGATCACCGCGCGGTGCACACCCGCGTCGCGCAACGTGTCGCCGAGTGCGCCTACCTCGGCGTCGAAGAGCAACCGGTCGTTACGGGCGGCGATCGCCGGCTGCGCGAGACACACGACGGCTCCATCGGGAATCGAGTCGATCGCGACCCCGGAGCGGCGTGCCATCGCCTCGCGCGCGAGGCCCTCCTCGAACTCCTCGGTACCCGAGAAGCATTGACCCTGGTCGAGCGTTCGCCCGACCGCGCGCGTCCCGGCGTTCATCGTCACGTAGCCGTCCCCGAGGTTCGGGCGGCGACGTACGCCGCGTACCGACAGGTCGGCGACGATGCTCCGCTCGAACAGACCCCGCAGGTTCGGGAGCTCGCCGAGATCGAGATCGCGCCATGTGACGGCCGGGATCGACAAGACGAGCACGCGGTCGACCGGTCGCTGCTCGTCGGCCCCGGCGCTGCCGACCGACGACCACACGGCGGCCGTTGCGACGAGGAGCGCGACCGCTCGGCGCATCATGACGCGACCCCGACTCCCGCCGCGCGCCGCCATCCTCTCCGCACGACTGCGACGTACGCGACCCCGCCGACCGCGCCGACGGCGGCGAGCCAGCCGAGCGACGCCGCTCGCCCGCGGGGGTCGACGGTCTCCGTCGCGGCCCACGCCATGCACGCGAGCAGTCCAGCAGCGGACAGACTTGCGGGCAGCATCCGGGCGACGATAGGGCGCCCGAGCCGCCGAGCGAGGCTGAACGCCAGCGCGGCCGCGCCGACGAGGTACGCGACCGAGTGGCCGATGCCGAGCGCCGCGACCCGCGCCTGACCCTGCGTCGCAAGCGCGAGGCCGGCCATCGTGGCGACGCCGACGAGCGCGCTCACGATCGCCACGACCGCGGGCGTCCGGCTGTCCCCGAGCGCGTAATAGGCGCGTGCGAGCAGAAGCAGCGCGCCGTACGGGAGGAGGCCGAATGCGAGGCCGACCAGCGCGGCAGCGATCAATCCCGGTCCTTGTGCGCGCGCCTCGCCGAACGCGACCACGCGCATCGCGGGCAGTGCGAGCGCCGCCATCGCGGCCGCGACGGGCACGACGAGCACCGTCATCCGGTCGAGTGCCCAGCGGACCGTCGACGCGAACGCACTGGTGTCACCGTGCGCGGCCTGGCGCGCGAGCTCGGGAAGCACCGCGGTGTGGATCGGCTGCGCGAGTACGGCGTAAGGAGCAAGGAAGAAGACGAACGCCACCTGGTACGCCACCACCCCGCCCGCGACACCGTTGCCGAACACCAGCGCCGCGCTGAGCAGCAACCCCGCGTTGGCGTGCAGCAGGACTCCCCAGGCGGCCAGCCGCAGCAACCGCCCCAGCGCCGGGTCACGCCTTGGGCGTCGCGGCCACAGGCGAAAGCCTGTGCGGGCCGCCGCGCCGACGAGCGTCGCGACGTACGCGATGACGCCGCCGGTACCGGCGACGACGAGGAGCATGCGCTCACCGGACGACAGATCGAGCCCGGGCTCCGGTCCCGCCGCAACTCGAAAGGCAACCAGCGCGGCGACGATCACGACCGTGTTCCCGATCGGCGCGAGCGCCGTGATCGCGAAGCGACGGCGCGCGTAGAGCCAAGCGGTCGCGACGGTCCCGTACGCGTACAGCAGCACCTGCGGCACGAAGAAGCGCAGCAGGAACGTCGCAAGCTCGCGCTGCTCGGTCGCGATCGCGGGGTCGTCGACGTTGGCCGTCAACACGCGCGCGATCAGCGGGGCGCCCACGACGCCGGCGACCGTGACTGCACCGAGCCCGCAGAGCGCGACCCACAGGAGCCCGCCGGCGAGCCGGTTCGCCTCGTCGTCACCTCCCTGGTCGAGCAGACTCACGAACGTCGGAACCAGCACCGCCGACAGCGCGCCCGCGGCCAGGAGCTCGAACAACACGTTGGAGGTCGAGTTCGCGGCCTGGAACGTGTTCCCGAGATAGGTCGTGCCGAGCACTGCCGCGACGACGAGCACGCGGACGAAGCCGAACCCTCGCGAGATCGCGGTCGCGACCCCCATGCCGGCCGCGGCGCGGGAGACGCTCACGCCTGTTGTTCGGGGACCGGTGCGTCCGCACCGTTGCCGTAACCGTAATGGCCGACGAAGCCGTTCGCGACGTCCTCGAGCACGAGGACGGCGGCGACGCGCCCCTGGACGAGGTCGAGGTCGTCGACGGTCGCCACGTCCTCTGCGAGGTCGTCGTCGAGACGCACCGGAGCGACAGCAGCGCCGCGTGCGACGGCGTCGTCGCCGTCGTCGACGTAGGCCTCCCCCACCGCGGTCGGGAGGCCGACGTCGGTGAACGCGCGCGCGGTGGCGACCGTCATGTCGACGTCCGCGAGCTCGGTCGTCGCGCCGGTCACGAGCAGTGCCCGGGCGGGATGGGCGGGGAACGCCGCGAATGCGGCTTCGTCGCCGTCGAGGCCGACGAAGCCCGCGTCGCGCAGTGCGAACAGCAGGTCGACGGCCGCCTCCTCCCCTTCGACGGGAACGGGCGGGCCCTCGACGAACCGCGTCGCGAGCGCGTCGAGGGCAAGCGCCCGCGCGGCGACCTTGCTCCCCGTCGCGCCTGTCACCTCCTTCAAGGTGCGCACCTGATCGGCGTCTTCGAGACGCCACGACTCCTCGAGCCACACGACACCGGGAACGTCGGCGCCGGCGGCGCGCAACAGGTCGACGGATGCTCGCACGATGTCGCCGTCGACGCCGCGCTCGGCCACCACCGCGACCGGCACCTCCGCGAGCCGGGCTTCCACCGCGAACGCCGCCGACTCGTCGGCATAGCGCCTCAACACGGCGAGCTCGTCGCGGAGCTCGTCGTTCTCCTGGGCACGGGCCTGCGACTCTTCCCGCACGTCCTCGATGTCGCGCTCGAGCCGGGCGACGATCGCGTCGTCGACGACCGTCGACCCGACGACGATGCCGATCGCGAGCGCGAGGAACACCGCGATGAGCGAGATGAGATGGAAGCGGAAGTTGATCATTTCGGTGCAGCGTTCAGAACGGGCCGTTCAGCCACTCGCCGAAGTCGGAGAGGCGGAAGCCGTCGATGAAGACGCGCAGCGCGTCGGAGTAGTAGGTCATGGCCACCATCGCCGCGACAGCCGAGGCGACGAGCAAGAGCATGTCGCGTCGCCGCACGCGCCCCTCGTACAAGCCGCTCACGCCCTTCGCGTCGACGAGCACCGGGCCCAGGCGCAGGCGCGTCAGGAACGTCGACGCCATGCCGTGCCGCCCTTTGTCGAGAAACTCCACCATCGTCGCGTGCGTCCCGACCGCGACGATCAACGATGCGCCTGCCTCGTACGCGAGCAGCATGGCGACGTCCTCGCTCATTCCCTCGGCGACGAACTCGTCGTACTTCATGCCACGCGCCTGGAGTATCTCGCGTCCCGGCGCGCGCCCGTCGGGATGGACGTGATGGATGAGCTGTGCACCGCAGTGCCATGCGTCCTCGGACAGCGAATCGAAATCGCCGATGATGATGTCGGGCCGCAGTCGGAACTCGAGCAACGCATCGGCGCCACCGTCGACCGCGATCAGGACCGGGCGGTACTCCTTGATGTAGGGACGCAACGCGCGGAGGTCATGGCGGTAATCGTGACCTCGCACGACGACGAGCGCATGCCTGCCGCGGATGCTCGGGCGGAGCGGCGGCAGCGTGAGGGGCTCGAAGGTCAGGTCGGCTTCGCGGTCGACGAACTCGAGCGTGTTGCGCGCGAAGGCACGCAGCTCGGCGCTGATCGACCGGTGCGCCTCGTCCATGCGCGCGCGCAGGTCGTCGGCGTCGAGCAGTTCGCCGGCCGCGAGCTTCTCACCACCACGCCACAACGCACCGTCGCGTACCTCGACGATCTCGCCGTCACCGACCAGATCCATGACGCCGGAACCGACGTCGTCGAGCAGTGGAACGCCGGCTTCGACGATCCGCAGCGGGCCGCTGTTGGGGTATCGCCCGGAGATCGACGGACTCGCATTGACGACGGCGGCCGGACGCGCCGCGACGAGCGCCTCCCCGGCGACCCGGTCGATGTCGCGATGGTCGATGACCGCGACGTCTCCGGGCTCCATCCGCTTCACGAGATCCTTGGTGCGCCGCCCGACGCGCGCCGGCCCGGCGACGGCGCCGCGCGCACCCGCGCGGCCGCGGCGGGCCCGCAGCCTCATCGGGCCCTCGCCCGGCGGCGCGCCGCGTGCGCGGACGACAGCAACTCACGCGCGTGCTCGCGCGCCACCGGCGAGCGCGTCGCACCGCCGAGCATGCGGGCCAGCTCGGCGACGCGCGCGTCGTCGAGCAGCAGGGTGGCCGTGGCGACCGTGCGCCCGCCCGCCTGCGACTTCGTCACCGCCAGGTGCGCGTCGGCGAACGCGGCGACCTGGGCGAGGTGGGTGACACAGAGGACCTGGTGCACGTGCTGGGCTCCTTGTGCGGCCAGCCGGGCGAGCGCCCGGCCGACGACCGTCCCCGTCTCGCCGCCGATCCCGGCGTCGACCTCGTCGAAGACGAGCACGGGCGGGGCCTCCGACAGCACGGCCCGCACGGCCAGCATCGCGCGGGAGAGCTCCCCGCCGGACGCGGCCTTCCCGAGCGGCCGGGCCGGCTCGCCCGCGTTGGCCGCGAGCAGGAACGCGACCTCGTCGGCGCCGTCGTCCGTCGGCGGCGACGGGCGGACGACGACGTCGAACGTCGCCTGTGGCATCGCGAGCTCCCGGAGGTGGCGCGTCACGGCCGCCGCCAGCACCGGCGCCGCCGCCCGGCGGCGCGCGACAGCTCCTCGGCGGCGCTGCGGGCGGCCGCTTCGAGCGTTCGCCGTTCGGCCTCGAGCTCGGCGGCGCGAGCGTCGTGCGACTCGAGCTCCGTGAGACGGGCACGGGCGTCGCCGGCATAGGCCACGACCTCCGCAAGCGTCGGCCCGTACTTGCGCATCAGCTCGCGGAGCCGCGCACGCCGCTCGTGCACCCAAGTGAGCCGCTCGGGATCGGCAACCACTTCTTCGCCGGCGACGCGGACGTCGTGCGCGACCTCGGTGACCTCCGCCTGCAGTGCCCGCAAGCGCTCCACGATCGATTCGAAAGGCGCACGGCCCGCGAGTTGCGCGACCGCGTCGCCCAGCGCATCGGCCGCTGGACCCTGGAGCGCCGCGTACGCCGCGGCGAGCGCTTCCCGATGAGCCTCGGCGTCACCGAGGAGCTCCTCCTCGCGCGCGAGCCGCTCGTCCTCGTCGGGCGCCTCGACGCGCGCGTCGTCGATCTCCGCGAGCTGGTAGCGCAGGAGATCGACCTCGCGCGCACGCGCTCGTTCGTCGCCTCCGGAAGCTGCCAGCGCGTCGTCGACCGCGCGCATCCGCCGCCGGATCCCACGGAGCCGATCACCCGCGGCGATCGCGCCGTCGCCCGTGTAGCGATCGAGCAGCGCCCGCTGTTGCGCCGCCTGGAGCAGCGACTGGTGCGCGTGCTGCCCGTGGAGATCGACGAGGCGTCGCCCCCATTCCGCGAGCTCGCTCGCGGTCGCGAGCCTCCCGTTGACGTACCCGCGACTGCGCCCGACGACGGGCACCACGCGGGCGAGGACGAGCTCCTCGTCGTCGACGACGAAGCGTCCCTCCACCCGGGCCTCCGCCGCGCCGTCGCGGACGGCCGCCGCATCCGCGCGGCCTCCGCACAGCAGGTCGAGCGCGTCCACGAGGAGGGTCTTCCCGGCTCCGGTCTCTCCGGTGATCGCCGTCAGCCCCGGTCCGAAGGGCACGAGCAGCTCCGAGATGATCCCGAGGTTCTCGACACGCAGTTCGAGCAACATCAGCGGTCCGGGAGCGAGAACTTCGCCTTGAGGATCTGGTGGAAGTCGCGCGGGGCGAGCGCGACCATGCGCAGCGGCTCCGCCGCCGCCTGGCACACGACCCGATCGCCGGTCGTGAGGACGCCGGACTCGCGGCCGTCGACCGTGCACACGACGCGGCGCCCGTCGCCGACCTGAAACTCGAGCTCCTCATGCTCGGCGAGCACGAGCGAGCGGTCGAACAGCATGTGGGGCGAGATGGGTGTCAGCAGCAGGCATCGGAGCGCGGGCGACGCGATCGGGCCGCGCACCGAGAACGAGTACGCAGTGCTACCCGTTGGTGTCGCGACGATCACGCCATCGGCCGCGTACGACGTGAAGGGTGTGCGGTTGATCGAGAGCTCGAAGCGGATGAGATGGCCGGCGCGCTCCTTCTCGAGCACCATCTCGTTGAGGCCGAACTCGGTGGTCGAGCCACCGGCGGCGTCGAGTCGCACCTCGAGCATCATCCGCTCGACGATCTCGTAGTCACCCGCGAGCAACCGCGGCATCGCACCGTCGAGCTCCGCCGCCTCGAGCGCCGAGAGGTACCCGAGCTGCCCTGCGTTGACGCCCAGCAGCGGCGCCTTCGCCGCGTACGCAAGCTGCACGGCGTGCAGCATCGTCCCGTCGCCGCCGACCGCGAGCACGAGGTCGACGCCGTCCCCGAAGTGCTCGCGTTCGCAGGCGAGGTGAGGCAGCCCGACCGCTTCGGCTTCCTCCGCCGGGATCCGCACCTCGACCCCGCGCTCGCCGAACCACGCCGCGGCGGCCTGCGTGAGCGTGTGCGCCATCGGACGCTCGCGGTGCGGGACGAGCCCGATCGCGGCGATGGTCACCCGTCCGCCCTCAGGGTCGCCGGGCCGCGGCGCGCGTGCGCGAGGTACTCGACGTTGCCGTCGCCGCCCCTGACGGGCGACTGCACGACCCCGACGACTCCGAGACCGGTCGCGTCGAGGCCGTCGACGACCTCGCGCAGGACGGTCCGTCGCACGGTCGGATCGCGAACGATCCCACGCTTGCCGACGCGGCCGGGGCCGGCTTCGTACTGCGGTTTGACGAGGAGCACGAACTCGGCGTCGCGCTCGGCGAGCGCGAGGAGCGCCGGGGCGACGGTTCGCAACGAGATGAAGGAGAGATCGGCCACGCAGACGCCCACCGGGTTCGGGATGTCGTCGGGTCCGAGCGAACGGATGTTGGTGCGCTCCATCAGCGTCACCCGCGGATCGCCGCGGAGCCGCGGTGCGAGCTGGCCGTGCCCGACGTCGACGGCGACGACGTGCGCGGCTCCGCGCCGCAGGAGCACGTCGGTGAAGCCGCCGGTCGACGCGCCGGCGTCGAGGCAGCGGCGCTCGCGCACGTCGATGCGAAACGCGTCGAGCGCGGCCGCGAGCTTGACCCCGCCGCGCGACACGTAGTCGTGCCCGGGCGCGGCGACGGCGATCGGCTCGTCGGGGGCGACGCGGCGCGCCGGGCTCGTCGCGCGCGCGCCGCGGACGAGCACGCGTCCGGACGAGACCGCGTCCGCGGCGCGGGTTCGGCTCTCGACGAGGCCCCGCCGGACGAGCTCGACGTCGAGTCGGCGGTGCACCGTCGTCGTCAGCCCGCCTGCTTCGCCGTCGACTTCTTCGCTGTCGACTTCTTCGCGGGCGACTTCTTCGTGGGCGACTTCTTCGCATCTGCCTTCGCGGGGGATCGCTTCGCCGGTGCCTGCTTCGCGGCGGCGAGCCGTCGCTCGAGGCGCGCGAGGTCGTCCGTCGTCGCAAGGCCCAGAGCGCTGAGCTGGCGCTGCACTTCGCTGCGCACGAGCTCGCGGAGCTCCTCGCTGCGCCGGCGGCTCATGTCGAGGATCTCCTCCACCGCCGACGCGACCTGGTCGCGCGCGAGCTGACCCTGCGCGACGAGCTCGGCCGCGAGCTGGCGTGCCTGCGCGCGGCGCATCTCGGTGAACTGCATCCCGGTTTCGAGGAGGCGCTTCCAGTCGGGGGTCTGCGGCATGGTTGGGTCCCCTTCTCAGGCTGCTCGAAGCCTAGGGCAGCACCGTGGGTAGGGTGCCGACCCGTGGTCATCCCCCTGCGGGACGAGAACCCGACCCATCGCTTCCCGGTCGTCACGATCGCCCTCATCGCGATCAACCTCTTCGTCTACTTCGCGGTCCAGATGCCGAAGGACTCCGAACCGTCTCGGGTGTTCCCCGGAACGCAATACAGCGCCGGCGACGACTTCGTCTTCGAGTACGCGGCGATCCCGTGCGAGCTCGAGCAGGGCGAGCCCGCCAACCTCGCCGAGCTCGGCACCGGCGAGTGCGACGCGCAGGAGCAGTTCCTCAACGAGCGGGCCGACGACGAGCCCTACCCGGGCAAGGACATCTGGCTGGCCGTGGTGTTCTCGATGTTCATGCACGGCTCGATCCTGCACGTGCTCGGCAACATGCTGTTCCTGTGGATCTTCGGCAACAACGTCGAGGACCGCCTCGGCCCGCTCGGATACACGGTCTTCTACCTCGCGACGGGGCTCGCAGCGGCGGCCGCGCACATCGCGTTCAACCTGTCGTCGGCAGTGCCGGTCGTCGGCGCGTCGGGCGCGATCGCAGGCGTGATGGGCGCGTACATCGTGTGGTTCCCGCACGCGCGTGTCCTGAGTCTCGTGCCCCTGTTCCTGTTCTTCACCTTCGTCGAGCTGCCCGCGCTCGTCGTGCTCGGGCTGTGGTTCGTGCTGCAGTTCTTCACGAACCCGAACGAGGGGGTCGCGTGGCTCGCGCACGTCGGCGGGTTCGTCGCGGGAGCCGCCATCGCGTTCGCACTGCGCGGTGTCCTCGGCCCGCCGCGCATCGGCGCGCGCCGCCCACCACCGGCGTGGGGTCGGCAGTGGGGCCGGCGGGACGACGACGACTGGGACGGCGGTTTCCGCGGCGGTTACCCCGGCCGGACGTAGGCGCCGATCAGTTCCGGCGCGAGCGCGGCGAGGTCGGCCGCGACGAACGCGGGTGCCGGTACCGGAACCGGCTCTTCGCCCGGGGTGCCCGCGACGCCCGACAGGACGAGCGCGAACGGCCAGCCGAGCGCAGCCGCGAGCGCACCGTCGGTCGACGGGCGGTCGCCGATCACGACGCCGACGTCGCCGAGGCGCGCCCGGACGAGCGCGACGGCCGGCGCGTGGGGCTTGCCCGCGATCTCGGGCTCGGCACCCGAGGCGGTCGCGACGGCCGCCACGAGCGCGCCCGCCCCCGGGACGAGCCCGCCCGGCACCGGATACGTCGGGTCCGCGTTCGTCGCGACGAAGCGGGCGCCGGCGCGCACCGCCGTCGACGCCCTGGTCAGCCGCTCGAAGTCGAACTCGCGGTGCCATCCGACCACCACCGCCGCGGCCGGCCCCTCGGCGACGACCTCGAACCCGACGCCCGCGAGCGCCTCGACCACCCCGGGCCCCGCGCACGCCAGCACGCGAGCCCCGGGCGCCAGTACGGCCGAGAGGTGCGCGGCCGCGGCGTGCGCACTCGTCAGGACGTCTCCCGGCGCGGCGTCGATGCCCGCGGCGCGGAGCTTGGCGACGTAGTCGCCCACGCGTGCGCTCGAGTTGTTCGTCATGAACGCGACACGCAAGCCGGCGCCGCGCAGCCGTGCGATCGCGGCGGCCGCGCCCGGGATCGCGACGTCGCCGCGCCACACGACCCCGTCCAGGTCGCAGCAGACGGCCGGACCGCTCACTCGTCGGGGCCGGCGGCCTCGGCGAGCGCGCGGCGGTAGTCGGCGTTGTCCGGACGCATGACGTTCGCCTGGCGCAAGTGGCCGCGCGCTCGGGCGCGGTCACCGGCCCGCAGGCGGCACAGCCCCATCCCGAAGTGGGCGTAGTCGTTCACCGGGTCGATCTCGAGTGCCGCGGCGAACTCGTCCTCGGCCGCCGCGAACCGCCCGGTCCGGTAGTAGGCGCGGGCCAGGGCCTCGCGGATCGAGCCCTGGGCGGGCTCCAGGTCGCGGGCGCGCTCCAGCGCGATCACGGCGGCGTGCGCGTTGTCGTCCGCGAGCAGCCGCGAACCCTCGTGAAATGCCACATACGCGTCGTGCCGGTCGTTCATGACTGTCCTTTGCAGTTCATCTCAGTCCCGCGGTACCGCTGTGGTACAACCGGAAGCGATTCCCGATTCCCGGAGTACCCGTTGCCCGACTTCCGCCCCTTCTCCGGCGTCCGTTACGACTGCCACGCCGCCGGTGCGGGGCTCGGCGACCTCGCTGCACCACCATATGACGTCGTCGACGAGGAGCTCCGCGGCGCGCTCGAGGCAGCCCACCCGCGCAACTCGGTGCGCCTCATCCTCCCCCGCGACGAACATGCCGATGGCGACCGCTACGCGCGCGCCGCGGCCACCTACCGCCGCTGGCTCGCCGACGGCGTACTCGTCGCCGACCCGTCGCCGCGTTTCTACACGTACCGCATGGACTTCACCGGGCCCCACGGTGAGGCGCGCCACACGCGCGGCGTGATCGGCGCGCTCTCGTTGCCGGAGGCCGGGGACGACTCGGTGCTCCCCCACGAGCGCACGCTGCCCAAGGCAAAATCGGATCGGCTCGCCCTCCTGCGCGAGATGCGCGTCAACGTGGACCCGATCTGGGGCCTCAGCCTCGGCGCCGGACTCACGAGCCTGCTGGAGCCGGCCGAGCCGCTGTGCGAGTGCGAGGACCGCGACGGCGTGCGCCACCGCCTCGGCGCGATCGACGACGCCGGACGCATCGCCGCGATCCGGGCGACGGTCGCCGGCGAGGCGCTGGTCCTCGCCGACGGTCACCACCGGTTCGAAACGGCGATGGCGCTGCGCGACGAATTGCGCGCGGCCGGCGAAGATGCGCGTGGCGCCGCGGCCATCATGGCGTTCGTCGTGGAGCTCGCCGACGACGAACTGCACGTCGAGCCCATCCATCGTCTGATCGACCTGCCGGACGGCGTCGACGTGCGCGCCCGGCTCCGCGACGTGTTCTCGATCGAGGCGGCCGGACCTGTCACGCCCGAGGGCGTCGAAGACCTCCGGCAACGCATGCGCACCCGCGGTGCGCTCGGCCTCGTCGACGACCGCGGGCTCGCGCTCGCCGTCCCGGACGCCGGCGCCCGCGCCGGGGCGCTGGCGAGCCAACACCCCGCGGTCGCGGCGACCGACGCGGCACTGGTCGAGGCGCTCGTCGTGCCCCGCCTCGAGGACGCGCGATGGCAGTATCGCCACGACGCCGCCCAGGTCGCCGCCCTCGTCGACAAGGGCGCCGCGTCGGCGGCGGTGCTGTGCAACCCGGTGCCGGTGGCGCAGACCCGCGCCGCCGCGCTCGCGCGCCAGCGCATGCCGCAGAAGACGACCTTCTTCGCCCCGAAGCCCAGAACCGGGATGGTGTTCCGGTCGTTGCACTGACATGCAACGCATCCCCGCCGCGGCCTTCGTCGCGGTGCTCCTGGTCGTCGCGGCCTGCGACGACGGCTCACCGGGCACCCGGCCCGCAGCGACCGCGACGACGACCGCCCCCGCCCGCCTCGACTTCACGACGCTCGCGTGCTCCCACGTGATCGGTCGCGAAGCGTCGGCGCCGCCGGGCTACGCCACGCTCGCGGGTGCCGGGACACTCGCGACCGGCGAGGTACTCGAGGCGTCGCCGACCGGGGAGCCCGAGCTCGGGTGGTTCGCGAAGTCCGGGCCGCGACGGAGGTCGAGATCCTGGTGCTCGACGCGAGCCGACGCGGCGCGCGCATCGGGTGGGGGTCACCAGCCGAGCCCAGCATCGCGGTCCGCGCCGGCCCGTGCCCGGCGCTCGGCGACGAGTCGTGGCTCGCGTTCGCCGGTGGCTTCTTCGTGGACGAGCCGGCGTGTGTGGAGATCCAGGTCAGTGTGGGCGCGCGCGTCGAGACCGCTCGCGTCCCGGTCGGCGTTGCCTGCTGAGGCTCAGCCGACCGTCCAGGTCGGTGCGGAACGCAACAGCGCGTCGAGATCGCCGGGCCCGTTCCTGCTCGACGCCTCCGCGAGCTGGAGCTGCATCGCGGAGTCATAGGTCGGCCGGGACACGGCGCGGAACACGCCGACGGGTGTGGGCGTCGTCGGGTGGTCGGCGAGGCGCGAGAGCGCGAACGCGAGTGCCGGATCGGAGCGGGTCTCGTCGTGGACGAGCAACGCCGCGTCTGCGACTTCGTCGACGCGCACGATCTGCGCCTCACCGAAGCGGTTCAGGACCACGCCGAGCTCCTGGTGCTCACCGAAGCGCACCGGCTCCCCGTGTCGCAGCTCGATCAGCATGTTGGGTCGGGCGTCCTTGCTGAGGATCGTGTCGAACGCGCCGTCGTTGAAGACGTTGCAGTTCTGGTACACCTCGACGAACGCCGCGCCGTCGTGTTCGTGCGCGCGGCGGAAGACCTCCATCATGTGCTTGCGGTCCATGTCGTGCGTGCGAGCGACGAACGACGCCTCCGCACCGAGCGCGACCGAAACCGGGTTGAACGGATGGTCGAGCGACCCGAAGGGTGTCGACTTGGTTACCTTGCCGAGCTCGCTCGTCGGCGAGTACTGGCCCTTCGTCAGCCCGTAGATCTGGTTGTTGAACATCAGGATCTTGAGGTTGACGTTGCGGCGCAGCGCGTGGATGAGGTGGTTGCCACCGATCGAGAGCATGTCGCCGTCGCCGCCGATGACCCAGACGTGCAAGTCGGGCCGGGCGAGGGCGACGCCCGTCGCGATGGCGGGTGCCCGCCCATGGATCCCGTGCACGCCGTAGGTGTTCATGTAGTAGGGCAGGCGCGCGGCGCACCCGATGCCCGAGACGAACACCATCTCCTCCGGCTTCACGCCGAGGTCGGGCAGGAGGAACTGGATCGCGGCGAGGATGCCGTAGTCGCCGCAACCAGGACACCACCGCACTTCCTGGTCGGACTGGAAGTCCTTGCGTGCGAGCTTCACACCGCCGCCGTTGTCGTCGCTCACTTGCCCATCATCTCCAGGATCTTGGCTTCGAGGTCGGCGGCCCGGAACGGAACGCCCTGCACCTTCGTGTAGCTCTGCGCGTCGACGAGGTACTCGGCCCGAACCAGCCGGCTGAGCTGCCCCAGGTTGAGCTCGGGCACGAGAACCGTGCCGTACGCGCGCACGACGTCGCCGAGGTTGGCCGGGAACGGGTGGAGATGGCGGAGGTGCGCGTGCGCGATCTTCAACCCGCGCGCGCGAATGCGCCGCACTGCCGCCGTCGACACGCCCCACGTGCCTCCCCACGAGAGCACGAGGAACTCGGCGCCGGCCTCGTGGTCGAGCGCGGCCGGCGGGATGTCGCGGGCGATCCCCGCGATCTTCTCGGCCCGCAGGCGCGTCATGTGGTCGTGGTTCTCGGGGTCGTAGCTGACGTTGCCGGTACCGTCCTCCTTCTCGAGGCCACCGATGCGGTGCATCAGCCGCGGCGTCCCGGGGATCGCCCACGGCCGAGCGAGCGTCTCGGGGTCCCGCAGGTACGGCCAGAACTCGTCGCCGTGATTCGGCTCGGTGGTGAACGGCACCGAGATGTCGGGCAGCGCGTCGAGGTCCGGGATGGGCCACGGCTCCGCGCCGTTGGCGAGATACCCGTCGGTGAGCAGGATCACCGGCGTGCGGTACTTCAAGGCGATGCGCACCGCTTCGAACGCGGCGTCGAAGCAGTCTCCGGGCGATTGGGCGGCGACGATCGGCAGCGGCGCCTCGCCGTGGCGCCCGTACATCGCGAGCATCAGGTCGGCCTGCTCGGTCTTGGTCGGCAGCCCCGTCGACGGTCCGCCGCGCTGCACGTCGACGAGCACGAGCGGCAGCTCGAGGCTGACCGCCAGGCCGAGCGCCTCGGACTTCAGGTCCACACCGGGACCGCTCGTCGCCGTGACGGCCAGGTTCCCCGCGAACGCCGCGCCCACCGCGGCGCCCGCGGCCGCGATCTCGTCCTCGGCCTGGAGCGTCTTGACGCCGAAGTTCTTGAGCTTGGAGAGCTCGTGCAGGATGTCCGACGCGGGCGTGATGGGATACGACGCGTAGAACAGCGGCAGCTTCGCCTTCATCGCCGCCGCGACCAGGCCGTACGAGAGCGCGACGTTGCCGATGATGTTGCGGTAGGTACCCGGCGGGAGCTGCGCGGGCTTCACCTCGTACGGGTGGTCGAACAGCTCGGCCGTCTCGCCGAAGTTCACACCCGCGCGGAACGCCGCGAGGTTCGCCTCGAGCACCTCGGGCCGGTTGCCGAACCGGCGCTTGATCCAGTCGACGAGTGGCTCGGTCGGCCGCGTGTACATCCAGCAGATGAGCCCGAGCGCGAAGAAGTTCTTCGAGCGCTCGGCGTCGCGGGGCTTCACGCCGAGCGGCTTCGTCGCCTCGATCGTGATCGACGTCATCGGGACCTCGTACACGCTGAAGCCCGACAACGACCCGTCGGTGAGCGGGCTCGCGGGGTAGCCGGCCTTGGCGAGGCTGCGGTCGTCGAAGGTGTCGACGTTGACGATCAGGGTCGAGCCGGGCGCCATGTCGCGCACGTTCGCCTTGAGCGCAGCCGGGTTCATCGCGATGAGCACGTTCGGTGTGTCGCCGGGCGTCACGATGTCGTGGTCCGAGATGTGGACCTGGAACGACGAGACTCCGGCGATCGTCCCCGCCGGCGCGCGGATCTCGGCAGGGAAGTTCGGCAGGGTGGCAAGGTCGTTGCCGAAGGCGGCCGAGAGCTCCGTGAAGCGGTCGCCGACCAGCTGCATCCCGTCGCCCGAGTCGCCTGCGAACCGAATGACGACGCGGTCGAGCGTCTCGGCCCGGCGCGTCGGAGTCGCCTCTAGGGTCACCGTTGACCTCAGCTTTCTCCTCGCGTGTGGTCAACCTTACCGTCGCGCGTGTGGGCGCCCGGGCCTCGAGGGCGCTCACGTAGCCAATTCGTCGAGCAGCGCCTGGGCGCGGCGCAGCAGCCCCGGCACGCGCCGGCGGTCGCCCGCGCGTGCCACGGCGGCGGCTTCGACCTCGACGCGCGATGCCGTGCCGCTCGCGCCCCGGAAGAAGCGGCGCCGTACCCGACCGACCGCGACGATTTCGTCGCCCGCGCCGAGCTCCGCGATCCAGGCCGGTGGGTCCCACAGCGCCACGGGCACGGACGTGGTCGAGCCCCGCTCGGCCCGGGTCGTGACCTGGAACAGCGCAAGGGCACTCCCGGACGGGAGTATGCGAACTTCGGGCGGGCGGGAGCACTCGCCTCGTATGACGGCGACGTTGACGGACATGCCTTCCCTCCTGCGTCACGAGGAACCGTTCTGCGGGGGAAGCGCACCGCGCACGCTAGGCGGGCGGTGTGACAGTCAGCGCAGGGCCGCGAGGCGCTCGGCGACGTCCGCAAAGCCCGCCTCGTGCTTGCGGACGCGCTCGAACAGCTGGCGCGCACGCGGGATGTCGCCCGCGCGCTCGTAGAGATCGGCGAGGGCGTACCACAGACGCAGGTGGTGGGGCTGGACGCGCGCGACCTCGGTGCCGCGCCGTTCGAGCGTGGCGATCGCGTCGCGGAGCCGGCCTCGGTCGGCGAGCGAGCCGGCGAGGACGATCCTTCCCTCGCTGACGAGCGGAGCCGACGGCGAGGATGCGGCCAGCTCGCGCCACAGCGCGTCGACGCGCGAGTACCGGCGCTTCGCCCGGGCCGCGTCCATGAGGACGGGGTGCTGTTCGACGCTGCCCGTGACCTCGACGAACGCCTCGAGCTCCTTCGCGGCCGCGTCGTAGTTGCCGATTCGGTAGTGCGCGAGACCGATCAGCTCGCGCACTGCGGCCGCGTCCGGGTACGCGTCCCGCAACGGGCGCAGGATGCGCAGCGCGTCGCGCTCGCGGCCTGCCGCGAACGCGTCCGCAGCGCGGGCGAGCTGTTCCTGCGCCTTCGAGGCGTTGCGACCGGCGAGGCGCGCCAGTTCGTCCATGGCTTCGGTCGTGCGGCGCCGGCGCCGGCGAGGCGGCGCCGGCGAGGCTTTGGCCGCGCGCTCCCGCTTCGCCCGCTCCGGCTTCGCCGGCCTCCCGGCGCCGACCTTGCGCAGCGCCGGCCGGCGCGGGGGTGGCCCCTCGGGCTCGGGCTCACGGCGCCGGGTCTTGCGCGACGGGTACTGGATCCCGCTGCGGGTCGGGTTGCGTTCGTCGCTACTGCGCGACGTGCGCTTGCCGCGCCGTGCTCGGTCACCGGCGCGGTTCGGGCGCCCGGCGTCGTCGCGACCGCCGCGCCCGTCGCTGCGTCTCGCACCACCACGGCGCTCGCCCGCTTCTCGCCGAGCTCGCCCCGGCGCGCCGCCGCCTCGGCGGCGGGGCTCCTCGTCATCGTCGTCGCGGCGGCGTCGGCGCTCGGCCACTGGGGTCCTGTCGTTCGGGCGGGCGATGTGGGCCGCGGAGGCTACCCGCCATGCGACGCGAAGAAGCCCGCCTCGAGGGCGGGCTTCTCGGTTGCGGCGAAATATCCCCGGCGGCGACCTACTCTCCCAGGAGGATTCCCTCCAAGTACCATCGGCGCGGGCGGGCTTAACTGCCGTGTTCGGAATGGGAACGGGTGTGACCCCGCCGCCATGGCCACCGGGAAATCAGTTGTCTCGGTCGCGGCGCGACCCCGAGAACTCCACAGCGAGCACGAACGTCTGTTGTTCGATCACATGTAAGGGTGCGATCAAGCCCTCGGCCGATTAGTACCGGTCGGCTGAACACGTTGCCGTGCGTACACCTCCGGCCTATCAACCTGGTCGTCTACCAGGGGCCTTACCCGGTTGACCCGGTGGGAGACCTCATCTTGAAGCGGGTTTCGCGCTTAGATGCTTTCAGCGCTTATCCCTTCCGCAGGTCGCAAACCAGCCGTGCTCCTGGCGGAACAACTGGCACACGAGAGCTGCGTCCGTCCCGGTCCTCTCGTACTAGGGACAGCTCCCCTCAAGTCTCCTACGCCCACGGAGGATAGGGACCGAACTGTCTCGCGACGTTCTAAACCCAGCTCGCGTACCGCTTTAATGGGCGAACAGCCCAACCCTTGGGACCTGCTTCAGCCCCAGGATGCGACGAGCCGACATCGAGGTGCCAAACCTTGCCGTCG
>Ga0073934_10003858_pt1 | contig 26409 bp, 29 predicted proteins | sample LarsenN4metaG_FD_76834 | JGI IMG/M metagenome (GOLD analysis project Ga0073934, IMG submission 76834) | Hot spring sediment bacterial and archeal communities from British Columbia, Canada, to study Microbial Dark Matter (Phase II) - Larsen... ... | reverse complement strand
TCAACCAGAACAGATTGCTGCGCATGACCCCGATCCCTTTCCAAAAACGAATCAGGATCGTATTGTCAGGCCGAAAGAATTAATGAGTTTTGACCCTAGAACGCGCGATGTCTGGTTCGCGGGGCAAAGCGGACCGTCTTCACGTGGCTTGGGCGTTTCGGCCATTGATCCACTAAACGGACGCGGCGATGTCCCCAGCTGGCCGGCGTTGAGGAATAAGAAGCTGACGGGGCGGCGACGGACGACGGCGTTCTTGGCCCTATTTTAGGAGCCCCTCGCACGAGCATGCGCTTCCGGTTGCCCTTTGCCTTGCTCCAGCAGCCGCACGAACCGGGTATCGGTGTGCCGGCCTTCGTATTCACGGTCGATTTCGTGAAGCAGCTTGTCGCCCTTCTTAGGCTCGACTGCGAGCAGAATTGCGTCGATCTTCGCCTCCATCCGGTCGTCGCCCTCCTTGGACTGCGGCGATCCCACATGCAGAAGTATCGCAAGACCCGCGACTTGCCACAGGAGCTGAAGGAACTCGGACTGCCAGTTCTCCAGCGTGTCGCGCATCATCTTGATGGTGTAACCCGCAACCTCAATGGCCCGGGAATGATCTTGTTGCTCTTGCACATACGCGTACCAGCCAAAAATCCAGTGGCCGGTCAGCGTGATCAGAAACAAAGCGAGCGTCACCCACGCGAAACCGTAGCGTGTAAAAAGCGAGTGCTTCATGCCTGACCTCCATCGAAAAAAGATGGCGGCTACACCGTCTCCCTCTGCGTTGCCGCCGCTGTGACTCCGAGTCGTTCCAGGGGCGCGATCGCAGGCGCATTCAGGGGCGTACCGTCCACAGCAAATTGCGAGCCGTGGCACGGGCAGTCCCAGCAGCGTTCAAACGAGTTCCAGTGCAGATGGCAGCCGACATGCGTGCAGGCCGCAGATACGCGATAGAGCGTGCCGTCGTCGTCGCGGTAGGCCGCGATCTTGCGCAGGCCGTCGCGGACGATGGCACCGCGGCCGGGTTTCAGGTCGTCGACGGAATCAAGTTCGCCCGGCGCCAGATACTCAGCGAAATTCTTCACGGCAGTGATGTTTTCGGAAATGAAATTCTTGGCGCTTGACGGCGTGATGCGCGCGGGATCGTAGAATTCGGTCCAGGGACAGGCCTCGCCGGTGATGAGACGGGAGAGCAGCAGGCTGCCGACCACGCCATGGGTCATGCCTTGCCCGGAATCGCCGGTGTGCACGAAGACGTGCCGGTCTCCGGGATTGCGCCCGCTATAGGCGGCATAGTCGACTGGGTCGAGAATCTGTCCGGACCAGCGGTGCGTGACATTTCCAAGCTCGGGCAACAGCCCCCTGATCCAAGATTCGAGGCCTTCAAAACGCGCCCAGCCGTCGTCGGCTTCACCAGTCTTGTGGTCAGCGCCGCCGACGATCACGTACTGTGTGCTGCCACGTCCGCTTTCGAGACGAACGTAATGATAGGGATCAAGCGTATCCCAGTAGAGCGCATCAGCGAGGCTGCCGCGCTCAATCGTGAACGCCATCGCATAGGTGCGATAGGGTGCAAGCTTGGTGTGAAGCGTGACTCGGTTGTTGATCGGTGAATTGGTGGCGATGACGGCGCTGGCCGCTTCAACCGACGCCTTGTTGGCGGTGCGAACCGTGACGGTGTCGCCTTTCTCCTCCACGGCTATGACGGCCGTATTGGAAAAGATCTGACCACCTTCGCGGACAATCGCTTCGGCGAGACCGCGCAGGTAACGCAGAGGGTGGAACGTGGCCTGATTGGGATAATGCAGGCACTTCGCCCGTTCCAGTCCCCTGAACGGCACGCCCACGTGCCGCTCGATCGCCATGCCGACCTTCTTGGTTGCCTCGTATTCGGGCGTCAGTTCCTCGGCCGGATCTTTGCCGAGGGCAGGAAACAAATAGGCGCTCAGTCGACGGAAGTGGCACGCAATGCCTTCCTCCTGTTGGATTGCTTCGATCCGGTCAATCGCGGCCGCGTGACTCTCAAAATATGCCTTGGCACCGTCGAGGCCGCGCGCATTGATGAGCGTCTCGAAGCTGTCGTCGGATTGTGCGGTGAGGTGCGCGGTGGTCCGCGCCGTCATGCCGCCGGCAATGCGGCCGCGGTCGAGCACGACGACCTTCTGCCCGTGGCAGGCAAGCTCGTAGGCGGTCGACAGTCCGGCTATCCCTGAGCCCACCACCACGGTGTCTGCGCGGAGGTTTTCGCGCAGCGCTGGCGCGTCCGCGACTGAAATATTCATCCAGAGGGAGCGGCTTTGCTCGTCGGAAGCATTCATGGCGTTTCTCGTTGCTGGTGCCAAGGCTTCGCCACCGAACACGAGAATTCACGGTTTCGTCTGCTGGCAGCTTGCTCGAACAACCCGTGGCGCCGCCGCGGGGTTCCACGATTTGGGCGCACCCAACGACACGGCGCCGCCGGCACGGGGATCGGATGCCACTGTTGGGGGAACTTCCGAAAGAGGGGGGCGTTCCTATCGCAAGTCTCCGCAACAAAGGAACCGGCAATGGGACTGTTCTCGAAAGACATAAAAACAATGGATGACCTGCTGCTGCACGGCTTGCAGGACATCTATTACGCCGAAAAGCAGATCGTGAAGGCACTGCCGAAGCTGATCGACAAAGCGACCAACCGCGATCTTTCGAAAGGCCTGAAGGACCATTTCGAAGAAACCAAGAATCAGATTGCTCGTCTGGACCAGGTTTTTCAGAAGCTCGGTGAGCAACCGAAAGGAGCCAAATGTCCTGCGATCGACGGCCTTATCACCGAAGCGGATGAGCTTGCAGCCGACGTGGCCGACAAGGAAGTGCTCGATGCCGGCATCGTAGGCTCGGCGCAGTCCGTCGAGCATTATGAGATCGCCCGTTATGGCACGCTGATCGCCTGGGCGGAAGCACTCGGCCGCGATGACTTGGTCCGCCTTTTGACCACGAACTTGAACGAGGAAAAAGCCGCCGACAAGAAGCTCTCGACCGTGGCGGTCCGCAAGGGCGTCAACCGCAAGGCGGCAAGTTGAGTTGTGACTGTGCGTCCCACATCGTCTTGGCTGGGACGCGATGATTTGCAGAGGGTCGTAGCGGAGGATCTGGACTAGGGCAGCGGCCTGACGGTGCGCTGTGCCACCACGCCAGTGTCGTCGTCCTTGGCGATGATGCCTCCCAGCCAGGCGGCCAACGCTCCAAGCAGGAGCGCAAAGAAACTCGCCAGCATGCCAGTGGCAACGGCGCGCCAAGCCGCCTCGCCTCGGTGTCCCGGCGCGGGTCGTCGATCGTCGCGAGCGTTCGCGACTGGCGCACGACGGGCGTACCGCGGTCGCTGTAGGCGACCAGTCGGCAGAGCGGTCTACCGCTGCGCCGGCAGGGTCTTCTCCAGCCATCGGTAAATGACCTCGGCGATCTGGTCGGAGTTCTTCTCCTGCATCATGTTGTGGCTGTTGCCCTTGATCCCGAGCTCGGCGAGCCGGATCCAGGTCGGCGTCACGCCCATCTGGTTCAGGAACTTGACGATGCAGTGGTCGTAGGCCGCGTGATACGAGGCCTGGGCCGTGACCAGCGCGATCGGCATGCGCTGGAGGTTAGGCAGCGTGCGCGGCGGCCCGGCCAGCCGGTAGCAGGTCACGAGGTCGGGCGCGTCCGGCTTTGCTTCCCTCTCCCACGTGAGCTCGGACGGGTCCTTGACCGGCGGCGAGAAGGTGATCGGCAGCGGCGTCAGGCCGTAGGGCAGCTCCACGGTGCCGTCCTTGAACCAGTCCGGCGCGCCGACAAAGCGCACCGTACGGCCGGGCGGGCCGTTGGGCTCCACCGCGACGATCGCGCGCACGAGATCGGGCCGCGCCTCCGCCGCCAGCCAGCCGAGCGGGCCACCCTGCGAATGCACCAGCATGATCGAGGGACCGATCTTGTCGAGCAGCTGCACCATCGCCTCATGGGTGAAGGCGACCGATTTCGGGAACGCGATCTCGGGCAGGAAGCTGCCGAGGATCTGCGACGATGCGGGGTCTTCGATCTCGCCGGTGCCGGGCCACTGGCTGTGCAGGTGCGCCTGCGGCCACAGCTTGTGCTTGCCCTGCTGGAGGTAGCGCTGCTGCGCGCTCTCGGCATTGGCGAAGCGCGGCGGCCCGTACACCTGCGGCACATAGGCGGAGCGCCCGCGGCCGGGCTGGTCGACGACGTAGACCGCATAGCCGCGGCGGGCGAAATACTGCGCCCAGCCTTCGCGGCCGTCGGAGGTGCCGGTCCAGTTGGCCCCGGAGCGCGTGCCGCCATGCACGAACACGATGGGATAGGGATGCGTCTGCTTCGCGGGGATGCGGTACTCGACATACATCTGCCCGGCGATGAAGGTCTTGCCGTCGATCTGGGTCGGCTTGCCGCCGACGTAGAAGAAACCGTCGCGCGCGAGATTGAGCGGCGGGTTGTCTTGCGCCTTGGCCATGGGGATGAACGCAAACGCCGCGAGGATCGTGACGGCAACCGCGATGAGGATGAAGGGCTCGTGTTCCATTGTTGGCGACCTCCCTGCGGGAGGACATCCTACACGGGTGGCGGGCTACACGGGTGGCGGGGCAGGGGAATATCGGCTACGGCATGGGCGCCGCGCATGACAGTGGGACGCATCCCATGAGCTATCAAAACATCCTGGTCGAAACCAAAGGCCGCGTCGGCCTCATCACGCTCAACCGGCCGCAGGCGCTGAACGCGCTCAACTCCGCCCTCAATGCGGAATTGGCGCAGGCGATCGCGGCGTTCGATGCCGACCCCGGCATCGGCTGCATCGTCATCGCCGGTTCGGAGAAGGCGTTCGCCGCCGGCGCCGACATCAAGGAGATGGCCGACAAGACCGCCGTCGAGATGGCGATGCGCGACTACTGTGCCGACTGGCATTTCGCCGCCGATGCGCGCAAGCCGGTGATCGCCGCCGTGGCCGGCTTTGCGCTCGGCGGCGGCTGCGAACTCGCGATGCAATGCGACATCGTGATCGCCGCCGACACCGCCAAGTTCGGCCAGCCCGAGATCAAGCTCGGCGTCATTCCGGGCATCGGCGGCACGCAGCGGCTGCCGCGGGCGGTGGGCAAGGCCAAGGCCATGGACCTCATCCTGTCGGGCCGGATGATGGATGCCGCCGAGGCCGAACGTGCGGGCCTGGTGTCGCGCGTGGTGCCGGCCGGCAGCCTGATGGACGAGACGATGAAGCTTGCCGAAACCGTCGCCGCCATGTCGCTGCCGGCGGTGATGGCGGCGAAGGAGGCGGTGAACCGCGCCTTCGAGGCGCCGCTCGCCGAGGGCATCCGGTTCGAGCGGCGCGTGTTCCACGCGCTGTTCGCCACGGAGGACCAGACCGAAGGCATGGCGGCGTTCGTCGAGAAGCGCCCGGCGACGTTCCGGCACCGCTAGGCTACCGCCGCACGCAGATCACCCGCACCACCGAAGCCTTGGCGGCGTCGATGCCGGGCGCGCCGGTCGAGGCTTTGACGTTCTGCGCATCGAGGAACTCGCGGAGGGTGGCGATCGGCACGATGGTCGCCTGCGGCACGGTCGTTGCTTCCGCGGTCGCCAGCACCGGCGACTTGAGCGACACCATGCCGGCGATGCGGCCCTGGCTGTCGATCGCGGCCGCGCCGGCGAAGCCGAGCTGCGGCGCAGGGTCGAGTCCTTCGCCGCCGAGCTGCGCGGTTGCGGTCGAAACCGCGCGCGCGCCACCCTGCGCCTGCGGGTCCGCAATGCCGACCAGCGTCAGCTCGGAAATGCGCACGCCGTCATGCACCAGCGCCGCGGGCGTCAGCGCCGCGATGCCGAACACGCGCAGCAGCGCGATGCTGCCCTGCTCCGTGAGCCGGCTGGCGTCACCGTGGCCGGCGATCTGGAGGACATTGCAGCCCTCGGTGAGCTGACGGTCCGTGACTACGTGACCGTCGGCGGTGACCACGATGCCGGTGCCGTACTCGATCTTGCGGCGCGAGGGCGGCCCGATCAGCGCCATCACGCCCGAACCGGGGAACGGTGCGAACGCACTCAGGACCGCGAGGCCGACATAGTCGGTGGTGCTCTCGATCGCCTGGTCGTACAGCACGGTGACGCCGCGGATCTCGAGGTCGCGCACCTCCGCGCGCACCAGGAATCGCTTCAGCCCCTGCATGCCGGTCAGCACGAAGTGGCCGTTGCGCAGGGCGCTTGAGCCGATCTGGCGGTTCGGCGGCTCCTTCTTCTGGTCCTCGAACACGGTGGCCAGCGTGGCGCCGGGCTCGCGGATGCGGAAGGTCTCGATCTGGAGCTGGCCTTGCGCCGACTGCCAGCGGGTGCCGCTGCGGACTCGGCTTTCATGGGTGACAAGTTTTAACGGCAGGCCGACCTGCGCGCCGGTGGCGCGGTCCTCGACCATGCGCCAGCCCACCCGCTCGCGCCGGCTTGCTGCCGCGGCCGCCAGCGCTTCGCGCTCGCTGTCGGTCAGCACGCCGGTCACACGAAAGCTGCGGTCCTTCTGAAACGCCTTCACCGCGGCGACCGCGCGGTCGTTGAATTCGCCGGTGGCCTGCCCGGAATAGTGATTGGTCCAGTTGAGATCGAACTGGATGGCCGCGCGTTCGGCCACCGGCATGCCGGCATAGGCCGAGGGCACGCCTTGCGATTTCGGTTCACCCTTCTTCCGGACCGGCTTGGGCGCGGCTTTCCTCTTCTTCTCCGCCAGACGTACCGGCGCGTCGGACTGGGCCTGCGCGGCCGGTAAGTCGGCCGGCACCACCACCAAGGATAGCGCGGCTGCCAGGATCACTCCGGCGACACGCATACGACCCCACACCCTTGCAACGCCCCAGGATAACCTTAGCGCATGGCCCCTCATTCGTCATGCCTGCCCCCGGCGCCGACGGTGGCGAATCCGAAAGGCGGTGATGATATAAGCGCGGCATGCTGACGTCCGAGGAACTCGAACGCTACGCCCGTCACATCGTGCTGCACGAGGTGGGGGGGCCCGGGCAGAACGCGCTCAAGCGTGCCCGCGTCCTGGTCGTCGGCGCGGGCGGCCTCGGCGCGCCGGTTCTGCTCTACCTTGCGGCTGCCGGAATAGGCACCATCGGAATTGTCGACGACGACGCGGTATCGCTCTCCAACCTCCAGCGCCAGGTCATCCATGGCACGCCGGACATCGGCACGCTGAAAACCGACAGCGCCGCCGCCACCATCCGGCGGCTGAACCCGCATGTGGGAGTCGAATTGCACCCGGTGCGGCTGACGGCGTCCAACGCGCTCGATCTGATCGGGCGCTACGATCTGGTCGCCGACGGTTCCGATAATTTTGCCACCCGCTATCTCGTGTCCGACGCCTGCTATTTCGCGCAGAAGCCGCTGGTGACCGCGGCGATGGGCACGTTCGACGGCACGCTGACGACCATCCGCGGTCACGAGCGCGGCGCCGACGGCACGCCCAACCCGACCTATCGCTGCCTGTTTCCGGAGCCGCCGCCGCCCGGTACGGTCCCCACCTGCTCCGAGGCCGGCGTGCTCGGCGCCATGGCCGGCGTGCTCGGTGCCATGATGGCGCTGGAGGTGATCCGCGAGATCGTCGGCTTCGGCGAGGGGCTGGTAGGGCGGCTGGTGATGCTCGACGCCCGCTCGATGCGGTTCGAGACGCTGCGTTACGCCTGGGATCCGGCCAATCCGCTGTCAGGCTCGCAGGCCACCATCCGCGACCTGTCGGTCCACGCCGAGACGGTGTGAGCGGACCTCGCCTGCAAGGGCCGCGGCGATCACACCTGCCGCTCGACCATGATTCAATCGGGTTGGCGCCGCCCCGATCACTGCTTCCGCGTCATCAACGGCTTCGCCACCTCGCGGGCACAGTCGATGAAGCGCTGCACCACCGAGCTCAGTTTGCGGTTCTTTAGTGTGGCGATGCCGATCGGCCCGCTGGCAACCGGCAACTCGACCGGCAATTTCCGGATGAACGGATGCCGGTCGGGGAATTGCAGCCAAAACGCCGGTACAATCGAAAGATAGCGGCCCGTCCTCATGAGATTGGCTCTGATCTCAAGCTCGGCGGTGACCAACGTTGCGCGGGGGTAATCGAGTCCGCTGGTCCGAAAGGCCTGCGCGGCGACCGATCCCACGGGATGATCCGGTGTCGGCAGCAACCAGGATTCACTCACCAGGTCGGCAAGTTTGATACGACGCCGACCGATCCAGGGGCTCTTGTCACCGGCCGCCACAACGTATGGGCTCTGAAACAGGACTTGGAAGCTCAAATGCTCCTCAACAGCCCCGTGTTGCCGATAGACCAAAAGATCGAGGCGGCGCTCCTCCAGGTTTCGCCGTTGCGCATCGCTTCTCTCGACGGCGACATGAAATGTGATCCGCGGGTAGCGCCGGGCAAGCCGATCGATCACGGCGGAGAGGAAACTCGCTGCAAGCGGCGGCGTGGTCCCGATGCGAACCTCACCGGCGGTCGGGTCGGTGAGGAACGCGATGTCTTTGACGCCCTGCCGCAGCTCGTCGAAGGCGGCATGGCTTCGATTAAGGATCGCGCGGCCGGGCTCGGTTAGCTCCACGCCGCGTGGGTTTCGCTCCAGGAGCCGCACGCCGAGGGTGCGCTCCAGCTCGCCAATTGAGCGCGAGACCACCGGGTGAGAGACGGCCAGCTCGCTCGCTGCCTTGGCCATGCTGCCGTTTTGCGCGACCGCCAGAAGAATATGAAGGTCACTCAACTTGAGCCGTCGTCCGATCCGGTCGTTCCAGCGCATGGCGGCAACCCCTAGCAAAATTGCTAACCAGATGCAGAATAATAGAACTTTTCAGCTACGGTCGAAAGAGGCACGTTGCGACCGCGCAAATGAGCATGCACTGCGCCCTCGACGATGGAGGCAAACATGAACGCGAAACGATTCTTGTGGATGGCAGTCGTGGCGGGCGGCAGCGGTGTTGTTGCTGCGAGTACGATGTCGGCGCAGCCCTATCCCCAGCGTCCGGTCAAGATTGTCGTCTCCCTCCTTCCGGGCACCGGGCCGGATCTCATTGCGCGCGCCCTCGCCGACAAGCTGTCGGGGCGATTCGGGCAAACCATTGTCGTGGAGAACCGCCACGGCGCTGCCGGCAATATCGGGGCCGAAGCGGTCGCCAAGTCTCCTGCCGACGGCCACACCCTGCTCGTCTCGTTGAACACGACCTTCACAGTCAATCCGAGCCTCTACAAGAAGCCGCCATTCGATCCGGGCAACAGCTTCCGGTTCATCTCAACTCTGGCGAAAGCGACCAACATGTTGGTCGTGCATTCGTCGGTCCCGGTCAATTCGGTGGCCGAGTTCGTCGCGCATGCGAAGAAGGGACCCATCAGCTATGCCCATGGCGGCCCCGGCACGCCCGGCCACTTGACGATGGAGTATTTCCGCCTCCTGGCCGGTTTCCAGACGGTGCCGGTGCCCTATCGCGGCAACACCCAATTGGCGATGGACCTGGCTGCAGGCCAGATCAAGTTCGGCTTCGTCGGGATGACCGGTGTCGCGCCGCACATCCGCGCGGGCCGGCTGAAGGGCCTCGCCGTATCGGCCGGCAAGCGTTGGCCGCTCGCACCGGAGGTGCCGACGATCGCCGAATCCGGCTATCCCGGGTTCGAGTACGAAAGCTACTACGTGCTGGCGGCACCGACAGGTTTGCCGGATCCGGTAGCGGCGCTACTGGAGGGAGAGGTGCGGCAGACGCTGGCAGCGCCCGAGCTTCAGGAAAAATTCCGTGCACAGGACAGCTTGATCGATTGGGCCGGTAGTGCCGACACCGGGCGGCGGATAGAGGCTGATGCAAAGCTCTGGTCCGGGGTCATCAAGGCCACGGGGATGCGGGTTAATTGAAGGCGTCAGCCGTACCGATCATCCGCATTTTCCCTGTGCCGGAGGACTGGAGGAGACGATGAACGCGAAGGATGCCACTCGTGTTGTGATGTTGGGCACAGGGACGCCGCGCCCCGAACCCAACCGCTCCGGCCCGGCGACCGCCATCGTTGTCAACGACACACCCTATCTTGTGGACTTCGGGGCCGGCGTCATCCGCAGGGTTGCCGCGGCCTATCGGAAGGGGATGACAGCCTTCGGCTCGGACGCCACCAACGTCACAACCGCCTTCCTTACTCACCTGCATTCCGATCACACCATGGGATATCCCGACCTGATGTTCACGCCATGGCTCAGGGGACGCAAGGCGCTCGATGTGTACGGGCCGAAGGGCCTCGCAGCCATGACCGCAAACATCTTCAACGCCTGGGAAGTGGACCTTCACGTACGCACGCAGGTCGGACCGTTCCGCCGCGGCGCCTGCACGGTGAACGTGCATGAGATCGCGCCGGGCGTCGTGTACGAGGATCGCAACGTCACCGTGACGGCGTTTCCGGTACACCACGGCGAGGCGTTGCAGTCATTCGGCTATCGGTTCGAAACCGAGGACCGAACCATTGTGATCTCCGGCGATACAACGCCGGTTCAATCGCTGATCGACAACTGCCACGGCTGCGATGTGCTCATCCACGAGGCCTATTCCATGGAAACCTATCGGCAGGACCCGCCCAGCTTCCAGGAATTCCGCCGCGGACATCACACCTCATCCGTCGAACTGGCGCAGATCGCAAACACTGTGAAGCCGGACCTGCTCGTAACCTATCACCACTCGAACGCTGACGCAGGACCGGCGGAGGCGAAGACTGAAGGCGTACTGATCGAAGAAATCCGGCAGAGCTACAAGGGCAATGTCATCGCCGCGCGCGATCTGGACGTTTTCTAGACTATAGGTGACACGGCTCCGGATCACACCTGCCGCTCGACCATCTTGCGCTTGATGCCGGCGATGGCCTTGGCCGGATTGAGGCCCTTCGGGCAGGCCTTGGCGCAGTTCATGATGGTATGGCAGCGGTACAGCCGGAACGGGTCTTCGAGATTGTCGAGCCGTTCGCCGTGCGCCTCGTCGCGGCTGTCGTCGAGCCAGCGGCTGGCCTGCAGGAGCGCCGCAGGGCCGAGGAAGCGCTCGGAATTCCACCAGTAGCTCGGGCACGAGGTCGAGCAGCAGGCGCACAGGATGCACTCGTAGAGCCCGTCGAGCTTCACGCGGTCGTCGTGGCTCTGCTTCCACTCCTTCTCCGGCGTCGGCGACTTGGTGTGCAGCCAGGGCTCGATGGAGGCATACTGCGCGTAGAAATTGGTGAGGTCGGGAACCAGGTCCTTCACCACCGGCTGGTGCGGCAGGGGATAGATCTTCACCGTGCCTTTGATGTCGCCGGCATGCTTGGTGCAGGCCAGCGTGTTGCCGCCATCGATGTTCATGGCGCAGGAGCCGCACACGCCCTCGCGGCAGGAACGGCGGAAGGTGAGCGTCGGGTCGATGGTGTTCTTGATCCAGATCAGCGCGTCGAGCACCATCGGCCCGCAGTCGCCGGTATCGACGTGGTAGGTGTCGATGCGCGGGTTCTTCCCGTCCTCCGGATTCCAGCGATAGATGCGGTACTCGCGCGTCTCGCGCGCGCCGGTGGGAAAGGCCCAGGTGCGGCCCTCGGTGATCTTGGAATTTTTCGGCAGGTTGAGCTGGACCATGGGCTTGTGTCTCAGGCTGGCGTTGAGCGGCGGGCGGCGCGACGACCGAGGACGAAGAGCAGCCCGGACAGGAAAGCAAGAGCGAGTGCCGCGAATGTCCTGTAGAGAATGACGTACACGGCGGCGTCCGGCATCTTCATGTAGAGCGGGATCAGCGGGCGCTGGTTGAGATAATACGAAAATCCGAGAAAACCGATCGCGCCGAGCGCGATCAGCATCAGCGTCCGCGGCAGCAAACCGATCGCGGCGCCAACCAGCATCACGACGAAACCTGCGGCGACGGTGACGACGAACAGGAAGGCCCCCGCGCGCTCGGGCGGCGTGACGTCGACGAACTCTCCGCTCTGCCGGTCGCGCGGCACAACGATCGTGGTCTTTCTCACGTTCGTGTCCTGACGCAGCAGGCTGCCGCCGTCGTGGGTGATGATCCTCGCCATTTTCACGATGGACTGCCAGGTGGTCATCGGCTTGAGTTCGTTCGTCGTAAACTCTGACGTAGCGATCGCGAACAGGATGGTGATCCAGCCGGCCAGCAGAGCGAATGCAGTCAGACGCAGAATGAGCGACAACCGCATGATGCCAGCCGTCCCTCGCGTCAATACACCCGTTCCTTCGGCTCGATGTAGGCCACGTCGTTGGTCATCGTGTAGGCGTGCACCGCCCGGTAATCGATGGCGACCTTGCCCTTGGCATCGAGCCAGGCGAGCGTGTACTTCATCCAGTTCTTGTCGTCGCGCTCGGGATAATCCTCGCGCGCATGCGCGCCGCGGCTCTCGGTGCGATTGAGCGCCGATTCCATGGTGACGACCGCCTGTGCGATCAGGTTGTCGAATTCGAGCGTCTCGATCAGGTCCGAGTTCCAGATCAGCGAACGGTCGACCACCTTGCAGTCGGCCGCCGCGTCGTAGGCCTCGTGGATGAGCTTGACGCCCTCCTGAAGGACTTCGCCGGTGCGGAACACGGCGCAATTGCTCTGCATCACCTTCTGCATGCGCAGCCGCAGTTGCGCGGTCGGGGTCTTGCCGTTGGCATGCCGGAACTTGTCGAGGCGCGACAGCGCCTGGTCTGCGGAATCCTTCGGCAGCTCGGGCTGCTTCTCGCCAGGCGTCAGAAGCTCGGCGCAGCGCGCCGCCGCGGAGCGGCCGAACACCACGAGGTCGATCAGCGAATTCGAGCCGAGCCGGTTGGCGCCGTGCACGGAGACGCATCCGGCCTCGCCCAGCGCCATCAGGCCGGGCACCACCGTGTCCTCGTTGCCGGCCTTCTTGGTCAGCACCTCGCCGCGATAGTTGGTTGGAATGCCGCCCATGTTGTAGTGCACCGTGGGCACGATCGGGATCGGCTCGCGCGCGATGTCGACGCCGGCGAAGATGCGGGCCAGCTCGCCGATTCCGGGCAGCCGCTCGTGCAGGATGGCGGGATCGAGGTGGTCGAGATGCAGGAAGATGTGGTCCTTGAGCTTGCCGACGCCGCGACCCTCGCGGATCTCGATGGTCATGGCGCGCGACACCACGTCGCGCGAGGCTAGGTCCTTGGCTGACGGCGCGTAGCGTTCCATGAAGCGCTCGCCTTCGGAGTTGGTCACATAGGCGCCTTCGCCGCGTGCGCCCTCGGTGATCAGACAGCCGGCGCCGTAGATGCCGGTGGGATGGAACTGCACGAACTCCATATCCTGGAGCGGGAGGCCGGCGCGCAGCACCATGGCGTTGCCGTCGCCGGTGCAGATATGCGCCGAGGTGCAGGAGAAGTAGGCGCGCCCATAGCCGCCGGTGGCGACGATGGTCATCTGGGCGCGGAAACGATGGATCGATCCGTCATCGAGACAGAGCGCGACCACGCCGCGGCAGCGCCCTTCCTCCATGATCAGGTCGATGGCGAAATACTCGATGAAGAATTCCGCCGAATGCCGCAGCGACTGGCCGTACATGGTGTGCAGCATGGCGTGGCCGGTGCGATCGGCAGCGGCGCAGGTCCGCTGCGCGGTGCCCTTGCCGTAGTGCGTGGTCATGCCGCCGAACGGTCGCTGATAGATTTTTCCGTCCTCCTCGCGGCGCGAGAACGGCAGGCCCCAGTGTTCGAGCTCGTACACCGCTTCCGGTGCATTGCGGCAGAGATATTCGATGGCGTCCTGGTCGCCCAGCCAGTCCGAGCCCTTGACGGTGTCGTACATGTGCCAGCGCCAGTCGTCCTCGCTCATGTTGCCGAGCGCCGCGGCGATGCCGCCCTGCGCCGACACCGTGTGCGAGCGGGTCGGAAAAACCTTGGTGATGCAGGCGGTCTTGAGCCCGGCCTGGCTGCATCCCACCACCGCGCGCAGCCCCGAGCCGCCGGCGCCGACGACCACGACGTCATAAGTGTGGTCCTCGATCGGGTAGGCCCGGCCGTTCACCGCCGGCGCGCCGGCTCCGTTGGTCGCCATGCCGCTAAACTCCGAAGGATAGTTTCAGAATGGCGTATCCCGCCGCCAGCCCCACCGCGATGGTGAAGAAGGTGTTGGCCATGACGAGCAGCGGCCGCAGGATTTCGCCATGGATGTAGTCTTCGATGACGACCTGCATCCCGAGCCGCATGTGATAGGTCACCGACGCAATGAACAGCAGCATCGTGATCGCGACCAGCGGCGTCCCGAGAATCTGTTGCGCGGCGGCCTGGTTGCGCCCCAACAGCGACATCAGGATCAGCACGAATGCGATGGTGAGCGGCACATTGGCGACCGCCGTCAGCCGCTGCCACCAGAAATGCCCGGTGCCGGACCGTGCGGCGCCAAGTCCGCCGACCCGCGCCAGGGGCGTGCGAAGGTCATTGTCGCCGTTCATCGTGCACCACCCATCATGAAGTAGCCGACGAACCACAGCAGAAGCGTCAACGCGATCGATCCGACCAGCGTCGCAAGCGCCAGCCACTCCCGCTCCTGCGGCTCGAATCCACGGCCGGTATCCCAGATCAGATGCCGAATTCCGCCCAGCATGTGATGGATCAATGCCCAGGTGAAGCCGAACAGGACCAGCCGCCCGAACCACGAGCCGATGAAGCCCGTCATGCGCGAATAGGTCCCCGAACTCGAACCGACGGAGATGAGCCACCACGCCACCAGCAGCGTTCCGAGATAAAGGCCGATGCCCGAGATACGGTGGGCGATGGACATCATCATCGGCAGCGGCCACCGGTAGATTTGCAGATGGGGGGAGAGCGGACGCTCCCGGGTTTTGATGCCGGCCATCGAACTCCTCCGAGACGGCGCCATGATTGTTCGCCGGATGACGGCGCCGCAGGCTCTCCTATCGAATGCACCGCAAGGCCGCAATCAGGAGGGCGGCGTCATGCACCGCAGGATGCCGGGCCCCGGCGGGGACTGGCTGACGGGCCTTGATGCTTCGTCAGTGGCGAAGTATCTATCGCAAGATCGCGGTTTACAATGCGAATTTCATGTAGCCTACCTTCGTTGAATTCGAAGGATGTGCCATGCGCTTCGATCTCGCCGACCTGAGCCTGTTCCGGCACGTCGTCGATGCCGGCAGCATCACGCACGGGGCGGCGCGCGCCAACCTCGCGCTGGCGGCGGCTTCGACCCGCATCCGCAACATGGAGGAGGCGCTCGGTGCCGCTCTGCTGGTGCGCGGCCGCCAGGGGGTGCGGCCGACCCAGGCCGGGCGCACATTGCTGCAGCACGCGCGCGCCATCCTGCGGCAGGCCGATCGTCTGCGCGAGGATCTCGGTGCCTATGCCGGCGGGCTTGCCGGCCAGATCAGGGTGCTTTCCAACACCAATGCCTTGACGGAGTTCCTGCCCGAAGCGTTGAGCTCGTTCCTGGCCTCGCATCCGCAGGTCAGCATCGATCTCGAGGAACGGCTGAGCGACGAGATTGTCGGCCTGATCGCCGAGGGCGTCGCCGATCTGGGCATCATCGCCGGCACGGTCGATGCGAGCGCGCTGGAAACCTATCCGTTCCGCAAGGACCGGTTCGTCCTGGTGGTGGCGCGCGACCACTCGCTGGCGAAGCGTGCCAAGGTCCCGTTTGCCCAGGTGCTCGAACACGATTTCGTGGGGCTGGACCGCGCGAGCGCCGTGCAGCGCTTCCTGGCCGACAAGGCGGCGCGCATCGGGCAGCCGCTGCGGCTGCGCGTCCAGCTTCGCAGCTTCGATGCGGTCTGCCGGATGGTCGAGTGCAAGGTCGGCATCGGTATCGTCCCGGAAACCACCGCGCGGCGAGTCGAGCGCACCATGGCGATCGCGACAGTGACGCTGGCGGATGCTTGGGCGGTGCGCGAACTCACGATCTGCATCCGCCGGCTCGACGAACTGCCGCCCTATGCCCGCCAGCTGGTCGAGCACCTGCGCGCCTCCGCGTGATCGCCAAAGCCGCGGATATTTTCTCGCCGTTCGGTGTTAGTATGGACGCATGCCGGATGCGTTCACTGTCGACGTGCGACCTAACGGAGGACGGACATGAAGACCTGTGCGTTGCGGTTGCTGTTCGTGATGGCGGTGTCAGCATTGCTGGGATCGCATGCTTGGGCCCAGTCCGCCAAGGCGATGCTGAAGAACCAGAAGGGTGCCGAGGTCGGTACCGTGGAACTCAATCAGACGCCGGCGGGTGTCCTGCTGCGGCTTTCGCTCAAGGGCTTGCCCGCCGGCGAGCGGGCGTTCCATATCCACGCCGTCGGCCGCTGCGAGCCGCCGTTCACGTCCGCCGGCGGCCATTTCAATCCCGCCGGCCACAAGCATGGCCTGCTGGTCGGCCCGGGGCACGCCGGCGACATGCCGAACCTCCACGTGCCCGCGAGCGGCGTGCTGACGGTGGAAATCCTCAATGCCGCCGTCACGCTGGAAAAAGGCAAGCCGAATTCGCTGTTCCAGTCCGGCGGAACGTCGATCGTCATCCATGCCGGCAAGGACGACTACAAGAGCGATCCTGCCGGTAACGCCGGCGACCGTATCGCCTGCGGCGTCATCCAGTAGCCGCAGGCGAACTGCAACGGCGCCGCCGGTTTCGTGCGCCGCGCCCCGTCACGACAGGGGCGCGGGCATTTGCTATCGTGCCGGTCATGAGCGCCGACGTCGCGCATGACGCCATGACTGCCCCGCCGCCGGCATCGGCGACGATTCACCCGCTGTGGCTGCGCATCACGCACTGGATCAACGCCCTTGCCGTGTTCGTCATGGTCGGCTCCGGCTGGGAGATCTACAACGCGTCGCCGCTGTTTCCGTTTGTGTTTCCGAAGAGCATCACCATCGGCGGATGGCTCGCCGGCGCGCTGCTGTGGCACTTCGCGGCGATGTGGCTGCTGGTCGTCAACGGCCTCGTCTACATCCTGCTGGGCATCCTGACCGGGCGCTTCCGGCGCAGACTGCTGCCGGTGCGGCCCGGCGAAGTCGTCGCGGACGCAACGCTGGCGCTGCGCGGCCGGCTCCCGCACGACAATCTCGCGGCCTACAATGCGGTGCAGAAGCTTCTCTATCTCGGCGTTATCGTCGCCGGAGTCGTCATCGTGCTGTCGGGACTTGCGATGTGGAAGCCGGTGCAGCTGTGGTGGCTCGCGGCGCTGTTCGGCGGTTATGAGCCGTCGCGTTACGTTCACTTCTTCGCCATGGCCGCGATCGTCGGGTTTTCCGTCATCCATATCGTCATGGCATTCGTGGTGCCGAAGAGCCTGCGCGCCATGATCACGGGACGATGACGATGCGCCGCATCCGCAGACCCATCCCCGGTGTCGATCCCGACCTCCTGGTCAAGGATGCGGCGAAGCGCCTGCCCAATCCGTCGCGGCGACTGTTCCTGCGTGGGGGATTGAGCCTCGGTGCGCTCACGCTGCTGACCGGCTGCGAGGTCGTCGACGGCGTCTCGGCGGAAAGCCTCCTGATGAAGGTCTCGCGCTTCAACGACGGCGTGCAGGCCTGGCTGTTCGATCCCAACCGCCTCGCCCAGACCTATCCGGAGAGCGCGATCCAGCGGCCGTTCCGCTTCAATGCCTACTATCCCGAGAGCGATATCCCGGAGGTCGACCGCGAGGACTACCGGCTTGAAGTGACGAACCTGGTCGAGCGCAAGGAGCCCTGGACGCTCGATCAGCTCAATGCGCTGCCGCAGGAAACGCAGATCACGCGGCTGATCTGCGTCGAAGGCTGGAGCATGGTCGGCAAGTGGACCGGCGTGCGGCTCGCGCATTTCCTGAAGCTCGTGGGCGCCGACCTGACCGCGAAATACGTCTGGTTCCGCTGCGCCGAGGGCTATCACTCGTCGATCGACATGGCGACCGCCCTGCACCCGCAAACGCAGATGACGCTGAAATTCGACGGCAAGGAGCTGGAGCCGAAATACGGCTTCCCCATGCGCATCCGCATCCCGACCAAGCTCGGCTTCAAGAACCCCAAGCACGTGATGGAGATCGCCGTCATCAACAACTGGAATCCCGGCTATTGGGAATTGCAGGGCTACAACTGGTTCAGCGGGCTGTGACTGCGCTCGATCGTTGGCGGCATTCACCTGTGGGTGAACGGATCGATCAAAGAGACGCCGAAGTCTCGGAAATGTTTCTTGTCCCTGGTGGCCACGACAAGTCCATGGACCCGCGCCGTAGCAGCAATCATGGCGTCCTCGTACAGGTCATCGGACCGACGATGCATGATCTTGGCCCACTCGCGGAATATCTTGTCGGTCATGGGCAGAATGTTCCACGCTTCGTTGATGCCATCCACCCACGCTTCGATTTCGGCAGCCTTGACCGGATCCTGGTCGCGGACCTTCTCGATTCCTGCCTGTATCTCGCCAAGTGTAACCGCAGCCAGATAGAGTTGGTTGGGATTCATTGAAGCAATCCAGGCGACCACCGCGCCGTGGGGGCGTCGCCTCCTCAATTCGGAAATGACGTTGCTGTCTAGCAGATACACTTCAGTCGTCGAATTTGGGGGCTGGACGCCGCCGCCATTTGCGCCTCGGTGGGATCAAGTCATCGGTCCGGGCGAAATCCGTCAGCAGCCATTCCTTGATGTCCATCGGCTTTGTCTTGCTCAACCGTTCCCATTGCTCGACAGGAACCAGCACCGCAGCCTTTTCGCCGCGGCGGGTCACAAGCTGCGGCCCTTCCCGCCGGCAGGTCTCAAGCAACTCGCTGAAGCGGGCCTTGGCATCCTGGACAGGCCACGACTTCATGGGGCGCGCTCCATCTGACTAGTCAGATGACTAGTTATCATCTGGTCCGAGGGGACCGCAAGTTACCGCCGCTCCGCCGGCGGCACCTCGGTGATCAGCCGCGCGCTGCGCTGGAAGGTGAGGTAGTCCCACAGCCAGTGGAACGCCACCGTGAAGCGGTGGCGCAACCCGATCAGGAAATAGATGTGCGCCACGCTCCAGATCATCCAGCCGATGAATCCCCTGAACCGCATGGGGCCGATCCGCGCGATGGCCGCACTGCGGCCGATGGTGGCGAAGTCGCCGGGATGCCGGTAGCGGAACGGCGGCAGCGTCTGGCCTGCGATCCGGGCCTTGATCAGCCTGGCGACGTATTTACCCATCTGCTTGGCAACGGTCGCGACGCCGGGCAGCTGGTGTCCGCGGCCGTCGAGCGCGGCCGCGGCATCGCCGATGACGAACACCTCGGGATGGCCTGGAAGCGAGAGATCGGGCCCGACTACGACGCGCCCGGAACGGTCGTGTTCGGCGCCAAGCCACTGCGCGGCCGGCGACGCCACGACGCCCGCGGCCCAGATGACGGTGCCGGCGTCGATCCGCCCGCCGTCGAGATCGACGCCGCGCGCATCGCAGGCCGTGACCCGCGTCGCGAGCCGCACCTCGACCCCCATGCGGACGAGCGAGCGCTGCGCATAGTCGGAGAGGTCGCCGGGCAGGGCGGGCAGCACCCGCGGTCCGGCTTCGATCAGGACGATACGGGCGGTGCGCGGGTCGATCCGGCGGAAGTCGTTGGCCACCGTGTGGCGGGCGATCTCCGCAATCGCACCGGCCATCTCCACGCCGGTAGCGCCGGCGCCGACGATCACGAACGTCAGAAGCCGCTTGCGCTCGCCCTCGTCGTCGGTCAGTTCCGCGCGCTCGAATGCCACCAGGATGCTGCGGCGGATGCGGGTCGCGTCCTCGATGCGCTTCAGTCCGGGCGCGACCGCCGCCCATTCGTCGTGGCCGAAATAGGAGTGCGTGGCGCCGGTCGCGATGATGAGCGTGTCGTAGGGGATCGCACCGTCCTTGATGAGCACGCGGCGCCCTGCCAGGTCCACGCCGGTCACTTCCGCCATCAGCACGGTGGCGTTCTGCTGCCGGCGCAGGATGTGCCGGATCGGCCAGGCCACGTCGGCAGGCGACAGCGCGGCGGTGGCGACCTGATACAGCAGGGGCTGGAAGCAGTGGTGGTTGGTGCGGTCGACCAGCGTGACCGAGACCGGTGCGCGCGCCAGCGCCTTGGCCGCTTCGAGCCCGCCGAACCCGGCGCCGACGATAACGACCTTCGGTTGATCGGGCATGGCCATCGCTTCTGCTTCGATCCCCTGGGGACGTATGCAAGGTCGGCGCTGCCCGCAATGCCCGCGATGGCATGCCGGTCGCTTGCCAATCCCCCTTCCGGCCAGTAGCAATCTCCTCGCTCACGACGGTAGCGCAAAAACGTGCGAGGCGCGGTCCATGCCCACCCACAATCTCCTCCTCCTCCCCGGCGACGGCATCGGCCCCGAGGTCATGGCCGAGGTGAAGAAGCTCATCGCCTTCATGAATGCGAACGGCATGGGCACCTTCGTGTACGAGGAGGCGCTGGCCGGCGGCTGCTGCTACGACGTTCACGGCGTGGCGATCACAGACGACACCATGGCCAAGGCGCAGGCCTGCGACGCGGTGATCTTCGGCGCGGTCGGCGGGCCGAAATGGGACAAGGTGCCGTATGACGTGCGGCCGGAAGCCGGACTCCTGCGGCTGCGCAAGGACCTCGGCCTGTTCGCCAACATCCGTCCGGCGATCTGCTACCCGGCGCTGGCGGAGAGTTCGAGCCTCAAGCGCGAGGTGGTGGACGGGCTCGACATCGTGATCCTGCGCGAACTGACCGGCGGGGTCTATTTCGGCGAGCCCAAGACCATCACCGACCTCGGCAACGGCCAGAAGCGCGCCATCGACACCCAGGTCTACGATACCTACGAGATCGAGCGCATCTCGCGGGTCGCCTTCGAACTCGCCCGCAAGCGGCGCAACAAGGTTACCTCGATGGAGAAGCGCAACGTCATGAAGACCGGCGTGCTCTGGAACGAGGTGGTCCAGCAGCTGCACGACCGCGAGTTCAGGGATGTGGAGCTCGAGCACCAGCTTGCCGACGCCGGCGGCATGCAGCTCGTGCGCTGGCCCAAGCAGTTCGACGTCATCGTCACCGACAATTTGTTCGGCGACATGCTGTCCGACATCGCCGCCATGCTGACCGGCTCGCTCGGCATGCTGCCCTCGGCCTCGCTCGGCGAGATCGATCCGAAGACGCGCAAGCGCAAGGCCATGTATGAGCCGGTGCACGGCTCGGCGCCCGACATCGCCGGCCGCGGCGTCGCCAACCCGATCGCCATGATCGCGTCGTTCGGGATGGCGCTGCGCTATTCCTTCGACCGCGGCAAGGAGGCCGATCTGATCGATCAGGCCATCGCCGCCGCGCTCGACAAGGGCCTGCGCACCGCCGACGTCAAGTCGGAGGGCTGCACGCTGGTCGGCACCGCGCAGATGGGCGACGCCATCATCGCGGAGATGGCGCGGCTGGCGAAGGCGTAGCGCGCGCCATTGGCGCTTTTGGCGCGGCCCATGTCTGCGCAATCGTCAGTCAATGGCGGCGGACCAGCGGACATCGTGGGCAGTCCGAATTGGCGCCATGAGCTGACATCGCGCATTTCATGAGGGGTGAGACGGCGTTACCCGCGCGCGTCGACCTTGTCCTGCGTCTTGGTCGTGAAGTCGCTGGCGTCGTGGCGCTCGCGCAATTGTCCTTCGGGCGGCCCGCTCATGCGGTTGACCATCCGCCCGCGCTTGACGGCCGAGCGCTCGCCGATTTCTTTGGTCCAGCGCGTCAGGTTCTTGTACTGGTGCGTCTGGAGGAACTTGCGCGGGTCGTTGTAGGAGGCGCCGTTCAACATCCCGTTGCCGTACCATGGCCAGATCGCCATATCGGCAATCGTGTATTCGTCGCCGGCGATGAATTGATTGTCTGCGAGCTGCCGATCGAGCACATCGAGCTGGCGTTTCACCTCCATTGCAAAGCGATCGATGGCATATTTGATCTTCACCGGAGCATAGGCATAGAAGTGCCCGAAGCCGCCGCCGACATAGGGCGTCGAGCCCATCTGCCAGAACAGCCAGTTCAGCGCCTCGGTGCGCTTGCCGCGATCCTTGGGCAGGAAGGCGCCGAATTTTTCCGCCAGGTAGAGCAGGATCGCCCCCGATTCGAACACGCGTCGCGGCGTCGGCTCGCTGTAGTCCATGAGCGCCGGGATTTTGGAATTCGGGTTCACGCCGACAAATCCGCTGCCGAACTGTTCGCCCTCGCCGATCCGGATCAGCCAGGCGTCGTATTCCGCTCCGCTATGGCCGGCGGCCAGCAATTCCTCAAGCATGATCGTGACCTTGACGCCGTTGGGCGTCGCCAGTGAATAGAGCTGAAGGGGATGCTTGCCGCGCGGCAGCTCCTTCTCATGCGTCGCGCCCGCGACAGGGCGATTGGTATGGCTATAGCGCCACTCGGGACTGTCGTTCTTCTCCCAGACCCAGACGTCCGGCGGCGTGTATTGAGGTGTGTCGGTCATGTGGGGGCTCTCGTGGGTCGCGTGATCGGTCGGCTGAATGGATAGAGTGGCGGGCGTGGGCTGTCCAATCATCGTTGCAGGCGTTGTCCTGTCATGCAGCGCCTACCCCGCCGCCGGGGATCCAAAGACACTCCCGCCGCTTGCTGCCCGCCCCTCTTCACGAGGGGATCGTATCGGTTCAGGTTTGCACGGGCGCCGGCGCGCACCAGCCGTCACCCGGAGGTGCGAAGACGCGCGCACCCGCCCTCGCCGAGGCTCGGGCGGGCGCCGCAGGACGACGCCGGATTGAGGTTCGCGACGTCACCCAAGGCGGTCGCGCTACGCCGCCTTTGCCATCTGCTCGGCCACTGCGCCATCGACGCGGCGGTCGTAGTCGTCGGCCAAGGCGCGCAGCGCGGCGGCGCCATCGCCCGTGAACGACGGGCCGTGCATCAGCGCGAGCGTGCGCGGCGCAAATTTCGCGAGCCCGCGGATGGTCGCGCCCATGCCGGGATTGAGCGCGGAATACTTGAAGATGTCTTCCGCCGCGATCGCCGGGCCGACGATATCGCCGTCCGTCAGGCCGGCGTGGTCGCCGAGCTGGGTGAATAGGTCGCCGCACAGCAGCGTGCGCGTCGATTCCTCGTAGAGCACGCCGGCATCCCAGCCGTGCGGTGTGTGCGGCGTGTCGATGAAGCGCACCCGCTTGCCGCCGCCGAGGTCGATCACGTCGCCGTCGGTGAGCACCCGCGGCGCGCGGTCGGCGAAGTCGTTGAGCGAAACGAGGCAGCCGGTCTGCCCGTGCGCGGCCTGGGCCTGCGGCGCGACCGCGAGCCACTCGTTCATGGCGCCGCATTCGTCGGCCTCGAAGTGGCCGTAGGCGATCCAGCGCAGCCGCGCCGGCGGCATGATGCGCTTCACGGCGTCGAGGTTGAGCGGGAACATCTTGCGCAGCCCGGTGTGGAACATCAGCGGCTCGTTGCCCAGGATCAGGAACTGATTGAAGGCGAAGCCGGCCGGCGGCGCGATATCCGGCACGTAGGTCGACAAGCGATAGATGCCATCGGCGATTTCAGCGATCCTGGTCTCCATGGGGGGATTCCTTCTGTGGGTCAGGGGGTTGGGGGCACTCCGGGCCGGGATGGACGACGGCCCAATTTCATGATACATATCTGTGTATCGAAAATGACGGCGGCTGTCAATATTGGATGCACGCTACTGTGCAATAAAAGTCAATGACACGGACCTACACCCTGAAGCGGCGCGCCGAGCAGCAGGCGGAAACCCGGCGGCGCATTGTCGAAGCCGCCGTCGACCTGCACGGGACCGTCGGTCCGGCGCGGACGACCGTCAGCATGATCGCCGAGAAGGCGGGGGTGCAGCGCCACACGTTCTATGCGCATTTCCCCGATGAGCGCAGCCTGCTGACGGCGTGCTCGGGGCTGTCGCTCGAACGGAACCCTTTGCCCGACGCCGCGCCGTGGCGAGGGATTGAAGACCGTCGCGAGCGGCTGCACACCGGCCTCGACGAGATCTACGGCTGGTATCAGCGCAATGCCGCCCTCGCCGCCTGCGTGTTGCGCGACGCCGAGATCGATCCGCTGGTGAAGGAGATCAGCATGATGCGCTACGGGCCGCATTTCCACGCCTATCATGAGGTTCTCGGCGCCAAGCTGAATGCGGCGCAGCGCGCGCTGCTGCATCTGGCGCTCAGCTTCGGGACGTGGCGCACTCTCGTGCGCGAAAGCGGCCTGACGCAAGCGGCCGCGGTCGAAGCGATGGTCCGTGCCATCGATGGCGCAGCGTAACGAGAGCTGTCTGCGGCGGGGGCCGCGAACGAGCTTGCCGATGCGATGGGGTAGCGCACCACGTTCGTCGGTACGCTGTTGATCGCGGGCGCAACCACGCTACCCGAGCTTGTGGTAACGATCAGCGCCGTGCGGATGGGCGCCATCGACATGGCTGTGGCCATGCTCCTGGGCAGCAATCTGTTCGATGGTCTGATCATAGCAATCGACGACCTGGCCCATGCGCAAGGCCCGCTGCTGGCGGCCGTCTCGCCGGCCCATGCGGTCACGGCGTTTGCCGCGGTCATGATGTCCGGCGTGGTCATCGTCGCGCTGTTGTACCGGCTGGCGATGCGGCTCCTGCGCGCCGTCGGCTGGGCGAGCGTGACATTGCTGGTCATCTACCTGCCGAGTTCCTATGCGATCTATCTGCATGGACACTGAGAATTTGCGCTGCATCAAATTCCGCTGGCGCGATTGATGTATTCAATGCGGACGGTCCCGCCCGGCGGGCCCGAGAGAGGGACATCATGCGAAAGCTTCTTGTCGCCATCGACGGATCGGACAATGCCCGGCGGGCACTGGACTACGCCCTGGCGCTTGCCAAGGAACACGGCCGCTTGAGCCTGCACCTGATCACCGTCCATCCCGAGCCGGTGGTCTACGGCGAGATCCAGGTCTACGTCACGAAGGAGAAGATGGAGGCGCTGCAAATCGCGCATTGCCAGGACATCATGCAGCCGGCAGTGCGCGCTGCGGAAGCAGCCGGCGTCCCCTTCAGCAGCGAGATCCTGACCGGCGACACCGCCCCCGTCATCGTCAAGCGCGCCGACGAGCTCAAATGCGACGGCATTGTCATGGGCACGCGCGGCATGGGCGTAATCGGAAGCCTGGTGATGGGTTCGGTCGCGACCAAGGTCGTGCACCTGGCGCACGTTCCGGTGACGCTGGTGAAGTAGATCGGACGGGCGGCCCCGCGGGTCTCGACCCTGCATGGGACGGTTTGCTGCGACATTCGGGCAGCGCAATGATCTTTTCGGCTTGGCGATCTCCGCCTAGTCTGGCCGACGATCAGCGCGCTTCAGGAGAACGCCCGATGAACAAAGCAATGCGCCCTCTGATTGCCGTCGGTGCGGTGCTCGCGGCTCTCGGATGCAACGGCGCCCTTGCGCAAACCTGGCCCACGCAGACCATCCGCCTGATCGTGCCGTTCCCGGCCGGCGGCTCCAACGACGTGATGGCGCGGCTGCTCGCGCCGCATCTCGAAAAGTCGCTCGGCCAGAGCGTGATCGTGGAAAACCGCCCGGCGGCCGCGGGGCAGGTCGGCTCCGAGGCGGTGGCGCGCGCCACGCCCGACGGTCACACGCTTTTGCTGATCGCGTCGTCGTTCACGGTGCAGCCGGCGCTCAATCCGAAGCTGCCCTACAACACCGAGAAGGATTTCGCGCCGGTCACGCTGGTCAACACCAATGCGATGTTCTTCTTTGTCCATCCGAGCGTTCGTGCCAGCACGCTGACGGAGTTTGTGGCCCTCGCGAAGAAGGAGCCCGGCAAGTACAACTACGCTTCGCCCGGCGTCGGCAGCCAGACGCACCTGACCATCGAGCTGCTGAGCCGCCGCACCGGCATCAAATTGCAGCACATTCCCTATCGCGGCGGCGCGCCGGCATCGCAGGCGATGCTGAGCGGCGAGACCCATTTCACCCTGCTGGCGCCGAACGTGCAGTTCCCGCACGTCGAGGCCGGCAAGCTGCGCGCCATCGCCACCGGCGACAGCAAGCGCCATCCGCGGATGCCGAACCTCACCACCACCGCGGAGCAGGGCTTCAAGGACCTCGAAGCCATCCAGTGGGTCGGCATCCTGACCACGGCCGGCACGCCGAAGCCCGTCATCCAGCGGCTCAACGCCGAGATCAACAAGATCCTCAAACGCTCCGACGTCATCGCCGTCCTCGACAAGCAGGGCGTGTCGGCGACCGGCGGGACTCCGGAGGAATTCCAGGCGCTGATCACCCGTGAGATCGGCCAATGGGGCAAGATCGCGCGCGAAGCCAACATCAAGCTCAACTGATCGCGCTCCGGCGCCGGATTCCGGGAGACGAGACATGACGCGCTTTGGATCTTTGCTCGCCACGACGGTTGCAGCGGTCATCGCTGCGCATCCTGCCGGCGCCCAGCCCTATCCGACGCAGACAGTCCGCATCGTGGTGCCGTTCGCGGCCGGAGGCCTGAACGACACCACTGCACGCCTCCTACAGCCGCATCTGGAAAAGGCGCTGGGCCAGAGCGTGATC